>Ga0247813_10001622_pt1 | contig 16692 bp, 15 predicted proteins | sample UWRJL169409C1_FD_180719 | JGI IMG/M metagenome (GOLD analysis project Ga0247813, IMG submission 180719) | Plant litter microbial communities from Arlington Agricultural Research Station in Wisconsin, United States - UWRJ-L169-409C-1 | ecosystem: Environmental > Terrestrial > Plant litter >... | reverse complement strand
TTTCAAAAAACCGTATCTTGGCACGCTTTGAAACTAATATAATTATTTAATATAACAACTTATGTCTGAAGGAGAAAAGTTAATTCCTATTAACATCGAAGATGAAATGAAATCAGCTTACATCGACTATTCGATGTCGGTAATCGTATCAAGAGCGCTTCCGGATGTTAGAGATGGCTTGAAACCAGTGCATCGTAGAGTGCTTTACGGAATGTATGATTTAGGAGTTTTTTCGAATAAAGCCCATAAAAAATCCGCCAGAATTGTCGGTGAAGTTTTAGGAAAGTATCACCCACACGGAGATACATCAGTATATGATGCTATGGTTCGTATGGCACAGGAGTGGAGCATGCGCTATCTTTTGGTAGATGGTCAGGGTAACTTTGGTTCTGTAGATGGAGATAGTCCGGCTGCAATGCGTTACACTGAAGCAAGAATGAAAAAGATTTCGGAAGAAATCATGGCTGATATCGAAAAAGAGACAGTTGATTTTCAATTGAACTTTGATGATACTTTATATGAGCCAAAGGTAATGCCTACAAGAGTTCCTACTTTATTAATTAATGGAGCAACGGGTATTGCGGTTGGTATGGCTACTAACATGCCACCTCACAATTTAACTGAAGTTATCAATGGAACACTGGCGTACCTTGATAATAATGATATCGAAATAGATGAATTAATAACACATATTAAAGCTCCTGATTTTCCAACAGGTGGAATTATATATGGTTATGAAGGTGTTCGCGAAGCATTTAAAACAGGTAGAGGACGTATTGTAATGCGTGCTAAAGTAGGTTTTGAGGAAGTTGACGGACGTGAATCTATTATTGTTACTGAAATTCCATATCAGGTTAATAAAGCTGATATGATTAAGCGTACAGCTGATTTGGTTAACGAAAAGAAAATTGAAGGTATTGCCAATATTCGTGATGAATCTGACAGAAATGGTATGCGTATCGTTTACATTCTGAAACGTGATGCTACACCAAACGTCGTTTTGAATACCTTATATAAATTTACTCAATTACAATCTTCATTTAGTGTAAACAATATTGCATTAGTTAAAGGTCGCCCACAAATGCTGAATCTGAAAGACATGATTCACTATTTTATTGAGCACCGTCACGATGTTGTTGTCCGCAGAACTCAGTTTGAATTGCGTAAAGCAGAAGAAAGAGCTCATATTTTAGAAGGATTGATCATTGCTTCAGATAATATTGATGAAGTAATTGCCATTATCAGGGGGTCTAAAAATACAGAGGAAGCCCGTGAAAAATTAATTGAAAGATTCAGTCTTTCTGATATTCAGTCTCGTGCTATTGTCGAAATGCGTCTTCGTCAGCTTACGGGTCTGGAACAGGACAAATTAAGGGCAGAGTATGAAGAGTTGATGAAATTAATCGAACATTTGAAAGCTTTATTAGCAGATGTAAATTTAAGAACTAATTTAATTAAAGAAGAACTTGTTGAAATCCGTGATAAATATGGTGATGAGCGTCGTTCTCAAATTGAATATTCCGGTGGAGATGTAAGCATAGAAGATTTAATTGCTGATGAGAATGTAGTAATTACTATTTCACATGCAGGTTACATCAAGCGTACCAATCTAACAGAATACAAAACTCAGAACAGAGGAGGAGTTGGACAAAAAAGTGCCGGAACAAGAGATCAGGATTTCTTGGAGCACATGTATGTAGCAACAAATCATCAATATATGATGTTTTTTACCCAAAAAGGAAAATGTTTCTGGATGCGAGTTTATGAAATTCCTGAAGGTAGCAAGACTGCAAAAGGTAGAGCGATTCAAAACTTAGTGAACATTGAAAGTGATGATAAAGTAAAAGCTTTTATTTGTACACAAGACTTAAAGGATAAGGATTACATTAACAGTCATAACCTTGTGATGGTTACAAAACAAGGTCAGGTTAAGAAAACTTCTTTGGAGAAATATTCCAAACCAAGGGTAAATGGTGTTGCTGCTATTACCATTAAGGAAGGGGATGAATTACTAGAAGCGAAATTGACCAATGGAGAAAGTCAAATCATATTAGCTGTTAAGTCTGGTAAATTAGTTCGTTTTGAGGAAACTAAAACACGTCCTATGGGAAGAACAGCTTCAGGTGTTCGTGGAATTACCTTAAAAGATGATACCGATGAAGTAATTGGTATGGTTACTGTCGATAAGGATAATATCAACGATTCTCAAATTCTTGTTGTAACTGAAAACGGATACGGAAAACGTACCAAATTAGTTGATGAAGATGGTGAAGATGTTTACAGAATCACAAACCGTGGAGGAAAAGGTGTAAAAACACTTAATATTACGGAGAAAACAGGGAAATTAATTTCGATAAATGCGGTAACGGACGCTGATGATTTAATGATCATCAATAAATCCGGATTAACGATCAGAATGGCTATCGAAGATTTACGTGTAATGGGTCGTGCAACACAAGGAGTTCGATTGATTAATTTAAAAGGTAAAGATTCTATTGCTGCTGTTACAAAAGTCATGAAAGATGATGTTGCAGAGGTTATTGTGGATGAAGATGGAAATGTTATTGAATCTGTAATAGAAAGAGTAAAACCTGATTTGGAAGTTTTGGAAGATGACGGAACTGTAGAAGATGATGAAGAGGATGACTCAGATGATGAAGTCGAAGATGAAGTCGAAGATGAAGATGATTCTGAAGAAGAAGAATCTGAAGAATAAATAAATTGCATAAAATTAAAATTAAATATACAAATTGAATATTATGAAAAGTAAATATGTAATACTTGCGTCAGCATTACTGATTTCAGTAGCTACTTTTGCTCAAAAGGATCAGATTAAAAGTGCTGAAAAAGCTTTAAAAAGCGGAGATGCTCAAGGAGCCATAACGATATTAAAAGATGCTGAAAATACAGTAGTAAATGCAAAAGATACAGAGCAGGCTCAATACTATTTTGTTATTGGGAATGCTTATCTTGGTCTTGCTGACAAAAATGTAGAAGCTGGGAAAAACTTGTCTTTGGCAGCTGAGAGTTATAAAAAACTGATTGATTTAGAAAAAACATCAGGAAAACAAAAGTATTCAACTCAGGCAGCTACATCAATTACTCAAATTAAAGGAAAATTGATTAATGCAGCTATTGCTGATACCCAAGCTAATAAACAGGCAGAGGGAGCAAAAAAATTGTATGATGCTTATCTGTTGGATCAAAAAGATACAATCAATTTGTACTATGCTGCTTCTACATATGTAAACGCACAAGATTATGATGCTGCGCTTACTGCTTATGATGAATTAAAGAAATTGAATTATTCAGGAAAAGGGACTAATTATTTAGCTGTAAGTAAAGTTTCAGGAAATCAGGATAACTTTGCTACTGCAAAAGAAAGAGATCAGGCAGTGAAATTAGGAACTCACGAAAAGCCAGAAACTGAAAATATTCCTTCTAAAAGAGGTGAAATATATAAAAATATTGCGTTAATACTAGTTCAGAAAGGTCGTGTTGAAGATGCAAAAAAAGCAATTTCTGATGCAAGAAAATCTAACCCGGACGATACTTCATTAATTCTTACTGAAGCAAATTTATATCTGGATACTAAAGATTATGAAACATACAAAAAATTAGTTGGTGAAGCATTACAAAAGGAGCCTAATAATAAAGAATTGATTTTTAATCTTGGTGTTATCAGTGCCAACGCTAATAATGCTGCAGATGCTGAAAAGTACTATCTTAAGGTTATTGAAATTGATCCAAATTATGCCAATGCATATCTTAATCTTGCAGCCTTAAAATTAGAAGCTGAAAAACCTATTATTGATGAAATGAATAAATTAGGGACTTCAGATAAAGATACTAAACGTTACAATGTGCTTAAGGCAAAAAGACAAGAAGTATTTAAAGGTGTGATTCCATATCTTAAAAAAGCAAATGAGTTAGATCCTAAAAATGAAGATGTAAAGAAAACTTTATTGGGAGTTTATAGCGCATTGGAAATGACTGCTGAAGCAAAAGCTTTAAAAGCAAAATAAATTTAATTCATTGAAATTATATTTATTGATAAACTTAAAAAGGAACAAAATTCGTTTTGTTCCTTTTTTTATTTCCAAATTTAAAGATTCATATGATGAATTTTAATAAGTAGTATTGTAAATGAAACGTGTGTCAGATTACATTTATTAGATATGCTTTTATTAAAATATTCATTTTTTGAATTGATTTACATAAAAAAGTAAACCTTGTTATTTAACAACAAGGCTTACTATATCAGTAGATTATACTAGTTTCTCTTCAAGGTCTGATAAAAGGAGGAAGTAATTGACTGCAAACTTCTCCGAAACCAAGTCTAACTTCTGCATTTTCACAGAAACCTCTAAAAATAACAGTATCATTATCTTCAATAAATTTCCTTTCACTGCCATCTTTTAATTTTAATGGTTTTTGACCGCCCCATGTCAATTCCAGCATGGAGCCAAAACTATCCGGAGTAGGTCCTGAAATTGTTCCTGAACCCATCATGTCACCAGAATTAACACGACAACCATTAGAGGTATGATGCGCCAATTGCTGAGCCATTGACCAGTATAAATATTTGAAATTTGATCTTGAGATAATAGTTTCTTCCTTGTCTTCAGGTTTTAATGAAACTTCTAAATTAATATCAAATGTCTTTTTCCCTTTTGTTTGTAAATAGGGAAGTGGTGATGGATCTTGTTTTGGTCCTTTAGTCCTAAAAGGTTCCAACGCATCCATAGTCACAATCCAAGGCGAAATTGACGTTGCGAAGTTTTTGGCTAAGAATGGTCCAAGCGGCACATATTCCCATTTCTGGATATCACGCGCACTCCAGTCATTCAGTAATACCATTCCGAAAATATAATCCTCTGCCTCATATGTTGGGATATTTTCTCCCATTATATTAACATCGGTAGTAATAAAAGCAGTTTCGAGTTCGAAATCCACTAAACGAGAAGGTCCGAAAACAGGGTATTTTTCTCCAGCCGGCAATGTTTGTCCCATTGGTCTGTGAACAGGAATTCCGGATGGAACAATGGTAGAGCTTCTTCCGTGATACCCAACAGGGATGTGCAGCCAGTTAGGCAGTAAAGCATTTTCAGGATCACGAAACATTTTGCCTACGTTTGTAGCATGCTCTTTACTGGAATAAAAATCGGTATAATCCCCGATTAAAACAGGCAATTGCATCTCGACATCGTCGATTTTAAAAATAACAATATCTCTGTCTTTTGTTGAATCCCGAAGCTGAGGATTTGTTTCATCGAAAATATCCGCAATGCGGTTTCGAACTAATCTCCATGTTTTTTTTCCGTCAGAAATAAAATCATTAAGCGTGTCCTGCATAAACATATCATCAGTTAAATCTATTCCTTCAAAATAGTTTAATTGTTGCAAGGCACCTAAATCTATAGCGTAGTCGCCAATTCTTGTTCCTACTGTAACGACATTTTCTTTGGTAAGAAATACACCGAAAGGAATATTCTGAATAGGAAAATCACTATTCTCTGGTACTTCTAACCATGATTTTCTTTTGGTATCGTTGGCAGTTATTGGCATGTGAATGTTAATTATTTGTTGAAAAATTGTATGTCAAATATATCATAATCTAACAGTTTCACAAACGTTTTTTTGTATTTTTGCAGGAAATTAACGAAAAACGAAAAAATGCAACGCGACGAACAAATTTTTGACCTTATACTAGAGGAACAAGACAGACAAATTCACGGATTAGAACTTATTGCTTCGGAAAACTTTGTAAGTGATGAAGTAATGGAAGCAGCTGGTTCTGTTTTAACTAATAAATATGCTGAGGGATATCCTGGCAAAAGATACTACGGCGGTTGCGAAGTAGTTGACGTTATCGAGCAAATTGCAATTGACAGAGCAAAAGAATTATTTGGAGCTGAGTATGCAAACGTACAGCCACACTCTGGTTCTCAGGCTAACGCTTCTGTTTTTCATGCTTGTTTGCAGCCTGGAGACAAAATTTTAGGTTTTGATTTATCACATGGAGGTCACCTGACTCACGGTTCTCCTGTAAACTTTTCAGGGCGTGTTTACAATCCGGTTTTTTACGGTGTAGACAAAGAAACAGGAAGATTGGATTATGATAAAATTCAGGAAATTGCCACTAAAGAGCAGCCAAAATTAATCATCGCAGGAGCTTCTGCTTATTCTCGTGATATGGATTTTGCACGTTTCAGAGTAATTGCTGATAGTGTTGGAGCTATTTTATTTGCTGATATTTCTCATCCTGCAGGTCTTATTGCAAAAGGATTATTGAATGACCCGATTCCACATTGTCATATTGTTTCTACAACAACTCACAAAACATTACGCGGACCTCGCGGAGGTTTGATTTTGATGGGGAAAGATTTTGAAAATCCATGGGGATTGAAAACTCCAAAAGGAGAAATCCGAATGATGTCATCTTTATTGGATTTAGCTGTTTTTCCTGGAAATCAAGGAGGACCTTTAATGCACATTATTGCCGCTAAAGCAGTTGCTTTTGGTGAAGCATTAAAAGATGAATTCTTTACTTATGCTATGCAATTGCAAAAAAATGCAAACGCAATGGCAGATGCTTTCGTAAAAAGAGGATACAACATTATCTCTGGAGGAACTGACAACCACATGATGTTGATTGACTTAAGAAACAAAAATATTTCAGGAAAAGATGCTGAAAATGCATTGGTAAAAGCTGAAATTACTGTAAATAAAAACATGGTTCCTTTTGATGATAAATCACCATTTGTAACTTCAGGAATTCGTGTTGGAACAGCTGCAATCACAACTCGTGGTTTAGTTGAAGAAGATATGGAAACTATCGTAGCTTTAATCGACAGAGTGCTCGTAGATCACACAAATGAAACTGTTATCGAAGAAGTAGCTAACGAAGTAGACGAAATGATGAGCGAAAGACCAATTTTCGTATACTAAACATTAGTCATTAAGTCTTAAAGTCGAAGGTCGAAAGTCTTGGAATAGAATGTGTTTCTATCTTAGTTTTGATCTTCGACTTTTGTTTTTTTTTGACTTTACAACTTTATGACTTTCTAACTTTAAGACTTAACAAAATGGGTGTACTACGATTACAATTGCCAACAGACCCAAGATGGGTAAATATTGTCGAGAAAAACATTGAAGAAATCCTGACTGACCACGCCTGGTGCGAGCAAAAAGCGGCTACAAATGCCATAACAATTATCACTAACAATTCTGAACATCAGGATTTGGTAAAAGATTTATTGGCTTTAGCTAAAGAAGAAATCGATCATTTTGAACAGGTACATAATATTATCATCAAAAGAGGATTAAAATTAGGCCGCGAACGTAAAGACGATTACGTGAACGAATTGTATTTGTATATGAAGAAAAGCGGTGACGGCAGTCGTGTTTCGGGTTTGGTTGAAAGATTGTTGTTTTCAGCTATGATTGAAGCCAGAAGTTGTGAGCGTTTTAAAGTGTTATCAGAAAATATTCAGGATGAAGAATTGGCTCTTTTTTACAGGGAATTAATGGAAAGTGAAGCCGGACATTATACAACATTTATCACATACGCACGTAAATATGGTGTTGGAATAGATGTTGAAAAACGCTGGAGAGAATGGCTGGCGTTTGAAGAATCAATAATTACTAATTACGGAACAGGCGAAACAATTCATGGATAGACTTCTTAGAAATTATAAATGAGAGGTGATAAAATGACGATTGCTATTTTAATTTTATACTATTTTTAATACTTTTTAAGTTCTAGAACTTTAAATTGCATTAAAATTAAAGTCAATTATGGATAAGATAAAAATACTTTGGGTCGATGATGAAATCGATCTTTTAAAGCCACATATATTATTTCTTGAAAAGAAAAATTACGAAGTAACTACATGCAATAACGGATTAGATGCAATAGGATTATTTGAAGAAAATAATTTTGATATTGTTTTTTTGGATGAGAATATGCCTGGCATGAGTGGCTTGGAAACACTTTCAGAAATGAAAGAAAAAAAATCTGCTACTCCGATGATTATGATTACCAAAAGTGAAGAAGAATACATCATGGAAGAAGCAATTGGCTCCAAAATTGCCGATTACTTAATTAAACCTGTAAATCCAAATCAGATTCTATTAAGCTTAAAGAAAAACCTGGATCATTCCAGATTAATTTCTGAAAAAACAACTTTAGATTATCAGAAAGAATTCAGAAAAATTTCAATGGAACTGGCGATGGTTAATTCTTTTGAAGATTGGATTGAGTTATATAAAAAATTGATTTTCTGGGAGCTAGAATTGGAAAACATCAATGATCAGGGAATGATTGAAATTCTGGAATCCCAAAAAGTGGAAGCCAATTCACAATTCGGAAAATATATTGAAAGAAATTACGAAGACTGGTTTGCTCCAAAAGCAGAAAAACCTATTCAGTCTCATACTTTATTCAAAGAACTAGTAGTTCCTGAAATTAAAAAGAAAGACAAACCTATTTTGTTTGTAGTTATTGATAATTTACGCTACGATCAATGGAAATCTTTTGAAACAGTAGTATCTAATTATTATAAATTAGAAAAAGAAGTTCCTTATTTTTCCATACTTCCAACCGCTACACAATATGCAAGAAATGCTATTTTTTCAGGTTTATTACCTACAGAAATGGAAAAGCAATTTCCTGAATATTGGAAAAACGATGTGGAAGATGGTGGAAAAAATCTTTTTGAAGCCGAATTTCTTACTGCTCAATTAAAACGTTTGGGATTGAATATTAAGGAAGATTACTTTAAAATCACCAATTATTCCGGTGGTAAAAAACTCGCAGAAAATTTCAAGGCATTAAAAGGCAATGATCTGGTAACAGTTGTTTATAATTTTGTAGATATGTTATCGCATGCCAAGACTGAAATGGACGTTGTAAAAGAGCTCGCTTCTGATGATAAGGCGTATCGTTCCTTAACTTTAAGCTGGTTCAAGAATTCACCATTATTGGAAATTATCCAACAGGCACAACTTTTAGGCTTTAAATTAATCCTGACGACTGACCATGGAACCATTAACGTAAAGAATCCATCGAAAGTGGTAGGGGATAAAAATACCAGCTTAAATTTACGCTATAAAACGGGACGTAGTCTGACTTACGAACAAAAAGACGTATATGTCGTAAAAGAGCCTAAAACCATAGGTTTGCCAGCGATAAACATGAGCAGCTCTTTTATTTTTGCTAAGAATGACTTGTTTTTAGCTTATGTAAATAATTATAATCATTACGTAAGTTATTATAAAAACACATACCAGCATGGCGGAATTTCGTTAGAAGAAATGATTATTCCGTTTTTGGTATTTAATCCAAAATAAATTAATTTTTCAGTCTCGTTTTTCATTTGGAAATCGAGACTGTTTCATATTAAGAAAATACAGCAATGAATATCGTTTTTTCATTAGATCAAATTCAGGAAGTGGCTGAGACCATTATTGCACAAAATCCAAAAAAAATCATTCTTTTTAACGGGGAAATGGGTGTTGGTAAAACTACTTTGATAAAACAATTATGCAAAATTTTAGGAGTAGAAGATGCAACGAGCAGTCCAACTTTTTCTTTAGTTAACGAGTATTATACTTTTAATAATCAAATTGTTTATCATTTTGATTTTTACAGATTAAACAAGGAAACTGAAGCTCTTGATATGGGAGTTGATGATTATTTATATTCCGGTAATTGGTGTTTTATTGAATGGTCAGAAAAAATTGCAAATTTGATTCCTGAAGAACATTCGATTGTGACAATTGAATTAGAGGTAGATGGGAAAAGAAAATTGAAATTGGTTTAATTTCATACTTAAAAGAATATCCATGAGCAGCCAGATTCCCATAGAAATAATATCTTATATCCCTGATTTAAAAGAACACATCAAAACTTTAAATCTGGAATGGCTTACCAAATATTTCAGAGTCGAAGAAAAAGATGAATTGGTACTTTCTAATCCTCAGGAAGAAATTATTGATAAAGGCGGAATGATTTTTTACGTTAGGCATAATGACGAAATCATAGGAACCGTATCTTTAATAAAAGTTGATGACACTACTTTTGAATTAAGTAAAATGGCTGTGACAGAAAAAGCAAAAGGTCTTGGAATAGGAAATAAAATGATTGTTCATTGTATTGCTATCGCTGAAGAAAACAATATCCAAAAGCTGATTTTATACTCAAATACAAGTTTGCCATCGGCCATACATCTGTACAAGAAATTTGGTTTTGAAGAAACTGATCTTGAAGCAGGACTTTATGAAAGGGCGAATATAAAAATGGAAAGAAAAATGAGTTAATTTCTTAATCCAGTATTAGCAGAATATTTGCATTAATTTTAAAACTTTTTACGTAATTTGTACTCTTAATTTTTTGCTCAACCCATGTCTATAACCTTAACTCCGTTTACAAAACAAGAACTGCTGCCACAAGAAGAAAAACTTGAGATTGGCCGACATAAGAGAGAACTTTTTATAGGTATTCCTAAAGAAACAAGTTATCAGGAGCGTCGTATATGTCTTACTCCGGATGCCGTAAATTCATTGACATATGCAGGACATCGGGTAATGATTGAATCCGGGGCAGGAGAAAGTTCCAGCTACTCGGATAAAGAATATAGTGATGCTGGGGCAGAAGTAACGAAAGATACCCAGAAAGTTTTTGGCTGTCCTATGTTATTAAAAGTAGAGCCTCCAACATTGGCTGAAATTAAAATGATTAATCCTGAAACAATTATCATTTCGGCCATTCAGTTAAAGACAAAAAAGAAAGCTTATTTTGAAGCTTTGATTCAAAAAAAAATAACCGCACTGGCTTTTGAATATATTAAAGATGAAGACGGATCTTATCCGGCCGTAAAATCATTGAGTGAAATTGCAGGAACCGCATCAATTTTAGTTGCTGCAGAATTAATGATTACTAATGAATTCGGAAAAGGTCTGCTATTTGGAAACATCACTGGAGTACCGCCTACAGAAGTTGTTATTTTAGGTGCAGGAACAGTTGGTGAATTTGCTGCAAAAACAGCAATTGGTTTGGGTGCTAATGTAAAAGTATTTGACAATTCAATTACCAAATTACGCCGTTTACAAAATAATCTTAGTCAGCGTATTTTTACTTCCACCATTCAGCAAAAAGCATTGCTGAAAGCTTTGAGACGTTGTGATGTTGCTATTGGTGCTATGAGAGGAAAAGAGCGGTGTCCGATTGTGGTAACTGAAACTATGGTGGAGCACATGAAAAAAGGTGCTGTTATTGTAGATGTAAGTATTGATACGGGAGGATGTTTTGAAACTTCTGAAGTAACTACACACGAAAAACCAACTTTTATAAAAAGCAATGTCCTGCATTATTGTGTGCCTAATATTCCTTCAAGATATTCCAAGACAGCTTCACTTTCCATAAGCAACATAATTACTCCTTATCTCTTGCAAATAGCAGAAGACGGCGGGCTGGAAAGTGCTATTAGATGCAATAAAGGTTTAAAAAACGGAATTTATCTGTATCATGGAATCCTCACTAACAAAGCTATCGGGGAATGGTTTGATTTACCCGATAACGATATTAATTTACTTGTTTTCTAAAGTAACTTTAGCGTACCTTTGCCAAAAAATATTTCATGAAGTTTGTACATCGTTTTGCTTATTATTTGATTGGTTTGGTTATGGGATGCTTTTTTGTAGCCCTTGTATTCAGTGGAAAAGATACCCGTTGCAACTACTTTCCAAATGCCAGGGTTTTGAATAATTTAAGAACAAAACCATTTCAGTATTCTGATAAAGCAATTCAGACATTGAATGAAAAATGGGTTGATACTGCAGATATCAAAAATACGTTAACCTATGGTGATGTGGACTTTGACAAGAGCAATGTTTCTGTTAATAATGGAAAAATCTATGTAATTGAAGGTAAAACTTCTAAAAATAAGGAAATTATTTTAAAGGTAGTAAACTACGAAAAGAAAGCAGTTTTGCAAGAAATCATTAAAAAATAATTCAATAAATGTAAAAGGGATAGCTTAAAACTATCCCTTTTTTGTCTTTAATTAGAATTTCAAAAGATTGAGTTTCATAATTTGTTTATTGGCTTATTTGATTTTCTTATGAAACCTAAAGCCCTAGCCCTGATGGAAACGGCATCCTTTTATGCCGGGGTTCGGCATAAAAGATATAACGGACAGCAGGAAAAAGCTACTAATCTTTCGAATCTTAAATAAAAGATTCAACTAAATCTTTTCTCTAAATGTTTTCTCTAAATCTTTAATCATGTCTGTGTCTGCCATGATGTTCACGATTTTTATGCTGTCTATGCTTGTTATGGCTATAATGCTTGTGTTCTTTTCTTGGATGGTAGTGCTTTTGAGCAGGACCATGATAACCGTTATGATATCTTACTTTATGCTTTTCATGATATACATAAGGTGTTCTTCCATGATAATCACTTAATACTACTTTATATCCGTTATATAAGTCATAATTTCTATAGCGGTTAGGTAATCTTCTTGATCTTACCCATCTGTTTCCACCAAAATAAATAAATTGAGAAGCTCTTACATCATAATAAGACTGAATGTCTGGCAAATAATAATATTCCATATTGGTATAACCGGCAGGTCCCCATGCAGGAGGATTGCCAATATTAATATTTACAGAAACCTGAGCCTGAGTAGCGGTTGCAGCCATTAGAAATAATCCAAGGATTGCTATTTTAATTGTTTTCATGTTCTACTAAATTTAATGTTAATCTTATTTTTGGGTATTCACATACTATGCCAAAAAATAAAAGAGATTCAACAAAAAGAACTCATTAGTGACTATGAATATATTTTTTTAATTATAAAGTATTGATTATTAAATATTTTAGAAGTAATGATATAGTTGTAAAAAACAGCTATCTAAATTCTACAATTCTTGGCTTAGCCAATTCGAAACTTTGCAATCCATAATCAGTAGTCTGAAAAGTATTACTTTTAAAGATGCTTTCGCCCTGGAAAGGAATTGAAGGGTAATATGAAAATGAAAGCTGAAAAGAGCTGAATACTAAATAATCATTACTGATTAAAACTCCAACACTCAATTTCGAATAATATTTGTTTTGGAGAAGCCCTACGTTGCTTGTGCCCAAAACGGCAATAGAATAATTTAAAAATGGATTCATCCTGAATCCTAAAATTTCTTTTGGAGCGTAAGTTTGGGTCTGTAATGTTAAAACCGCTTTACTTTTTCCGTAAATAGGAGCATTAAATCCATAAATTCCATAATTCTCGTTAATGGTTAGCTGGTCTCCTATAGAATTTTGCCGGTTAATTCCAATAATCATTTCAGGCTTGATGAATTGTCGTACTTTCCATCTTCCTACTTCCAATAGTTTAGTAAAATAATTAGCCTGGAAGGAAATAGATGTCTGATAGGTTTTGGATTGATTGAAGAAGGTTCCAATCTCAAAATTTGTACTTAGAAATCCCCATTTGTAATAATCTCCAAAAGAAGCCTGAGCACCTAAATACGGCCTCCAAATTTGATTTTTATTCTGATATCCAAAAGTAATTCCGAAAATCCTTCCGATAGGAACGTCTTCCGTATTACCATTTCTAAAAATATAGTTATCCTTAACGAATTCACGTGTATTGATACCAATTCCCATTAAATATTGTTTTTCATCAGAAAAGAAATTTATAGTATCAAACTCAGTAAATGGCTGCTCTGTATAATTAATGTCCAAATAACGTCCTGATAAAATAATGTTGGTAGTTCTGTCTCTCTTTGGACTCCTTGTAGTAATTTTAAACGCTCTTCCAAGCCAGTAGTCTTGTATGTTAGTCTTAAAGTTCTGGTATTCGTAACGTAAGTCAGGAGCTTGTAGAGTATCTTTTCTGAAATTTTGACCTACAGATGCACCTCCTGCCCATTTGGTTAACGGAGAATAAAAGGGACGTTCTATATTGATGTTTTTATTGTAGTTTTTATCCAGATCAGTGTAATAATTTATTTTAGAGGTAATAAATGTATTGTTGATATTGGGAATCGTGTAAGTCATATCATGACCATTTCGACCGTCTTCAAATCTATTGGTAAACCGATATTCTAATTGCTGTCCGGTTCCCAGTATATTCCGGTCATTAAATCCTATTCTTGTCTTTGAGCTTGACATTGAAAACTTGGGAAGTAAACTCCAGGAATCAAGTACCCTGATTGTAACATCTACGGAGTCATTAGACGTGCCCACTAAATTTTCAGTAATATCTACTCTGTTTACATAGCGTTGAGATCTGATGATACGTTCAGATTCGCTGATTTTATAAGCACTATAGGCAGTGTTTTTTTTAAAAAGCAACAAATTTTTTATGGCAAATTTTTTGGTTTTAAGATGTAATCTGTTTCCGGTTCTTTCTCCCCAATTATTGGGAGTCATGGTAGAATCGGTATCGGAATTGCCAAAAGGATCCAAAGTTATGATTTTGATATTTCGAATAATTTTCCCCTCAGCCTCCTTTAAGTGCTTGGTTTCAACCAGGGTGATATCTTTCTTTTTTATCTTCGTGGGTCTGAAAATTATCTTATTCAGGAAGGTTGTGAATTTACTTCTCTTAGAAAAATTTTTAAGTTTCGAATATCTTTCCGTACTATCTTTTATAGTTTTATTATCCTGCGAAAATGTGTTTTGATTACAAATGCAAAAGATAATAATGACAACTATTTTTAGTTTTCGAAACATTCGAATATTTTTTACTACTGTAGAATTTTATATGAATATAAACTAAATAAATAGGAGTATTCAAAAAATTAGAATTTTTAATTTTCCACTTTTGCTTTACGAATTCTCCAGGTAAACTTTTTTGGCATATGATTACCCATAACATATCCCCAGGGTTCTAAGGATTCTATTCTGTCAAAAATAATTTTTAAAATTGCCAATAGAGGAATTGCCAGAAACATTCCCGAGATTCCTGCTACTGCACCGCCAATAATAATTCCTATTATAGAAACAAGTGCATTAATTTCAACTTTCGAATTGATGATTAGAGGAACAAGTATATTGTTATCAATAAGCTGTACCACAATATTAACAATAAGAATACTCAATATTATTGAAAGTTCAGGAGTTCCCGTAAGTGATGATAAAACGGTTAATATGCCGGCAATCATAATTCCGATGTAAGGAATTAAATTCAAAATTCCTGTAACAAGTCCAAGTAAAATAAAATATTTAACTCCAACCATCCAAAGTCCAAGACCCGTTAAAATAGAAACAACAAACATTTCAAAAATTAATCCTAATATGTAATTGTTGATTGATATTTTTATCTGGGTTATAATTTCTTTTAATTTAGCATGATCCTCTTTTTTGAATAATTTTGCTAAAAATAGAATAAAATGCGTTTTGTATAAGAGAAATAAAAATGTAAAAACGACTACAAGCATGCTGTTGAATAATACATCACTCAAAGATCCTATTGCAGTACCTATTGTCCCAGATCCATTTTGTACTGTATCGTTTGTTACTTTTTCAATATATTTTTTTTGCTCCCAAATGCTTATCTGAAACTTTTCATGGATGTAGGACTGTGTATTATTAAAAAATGAAATAGCATTTTTCTTTATGATATCAAAATCATTTGCAATATCCGTTACCTGATAAGAAATAAACGCTAAAATGGCAGCTATGCAGAGAACGAAAATTACAACAGTTGTAAATGAAGCGAGATAGGTAGGGAAGCGGAGTTTATTCTGAAAAAAAGAATGTAAAGGTAAAAGCAAAACAGTGAATAAAAATGCAAGTAAGACCGGCGTTAATACATTACTGCCGATATATGATACAGCACCAACGCAAATCAAAATTAATAATATACAAGTTAATTTTGCATAAAAAGGCAATTTTACTGTTTCTGTCATGTTTTGGGTTTTTAAACTTAAAAGGATACAACAAATTTGAAATATAAATCAAATTAATACGTTGTAGTTTTCCTTCATTAGTTTATAAAATTCCCATTATGATTAATGAATTAATCAACAAATTCTTTTTCTTCATGATAATGTATAGGCATTATTGAGATTCCTTTTTGCAACAATAGATTGTTTGGGTAAATGATCTTTTCACCTTCTTTTGTCTTTAAATTGACGTGAAAAGCGCTAATGTCTTCTATTTCTGCTTCAATAGGAAAATCTTTATCATGAATCTTTATGGTATCGCCTATTCTGAACGGAAATGAAAAAAATAAAATCATACCCGACGTAACATTACTAAGAATTGACCATTGCGCAAACAATGCCACTCCAATTACTGTTGTTATAGAAGAAACAGTTATAAAAATATCTTTGGTTTCTACTCCCCATATTACAATGAGGCTTATGATAACCAGTGTATTCATTAATAAATGCACATACTTAATTACCAAATTGGTTCGATGTTCAAACAAATGGCTGCTATTGGCATAACTCCGAATTAATTTTGCAATAATAACTCTTAGTGATATCAATGCTACAATAAGAACTCCCGTTGCAAATATCTCCTGACTATATTCCTTAAAAGAAAACATAAATTATTTTTTTATACTAATGTACTTAAATATTCGTAAACTTTGGCTGTAGGTAATCCCATAACATTGGTATATGATCCTTCAACTTTTGCTACAGCGGTAAAACCAAACCATTCCTGAATTCCATAAGCGC
>Ga0247813_10001621_pt1 | contig 16703 bp, 15 predicted proteins | sample UWRJL169409C1_FD_180719 | JGI IMG/M metagenome (GOLD analysis project Ga0247813, IMG submission 180719) | Plant litter microbial communities from Arlington Agricultural Research Station in Wisconsin, United States - UWRJ-L169-409C-1 | ecosystem: Environmental > Terrestrial > Plant litter >... | reverse complement strand
GGTCGCCCCCCCCGCCAAAGTAACCCAATAGGTTACTTTGCCCGCTCCCAACGAAACTTCCGCTCGGCCTCGGTGATCTTGAGATCATTGATGCTGGCGAAGCGGCGGCGCATGAGCCCGTGCTCGTCGAACTCCCAATTCTCGTTTCCATAAGCGCGCCACCATTGGCCGGAGGCATCGTGGAACTCGTATTCAAAGCGCACCGCGATCCGGTTGTCCTGAAACGCCCACAGCTCCTTGCGCAGACGGTAGTCGAGTTCGCGCTCCCACTTACCGCGCAAAAATTCCACGACCGCCGCGCGGCCGTTTACGAAGTCGGACCGATTCCGCCACTCGGTATCGACCGTATAGGCGAGCGCCACGCGCTCCGGATCGCGGCTGTTCCAGCCGTCTTCGGCGAGCCGGACTTTGAGCAGGGCGGTTTCTTCAGTGAAGGGAGGGAGCGGCGGACGTGCGGACATAATTTTTCGAGATGAGTTAAATTTTGGATTTTAGCCGGGCTTCGAGTTCGGCGATGCGGGCGCGCAACGGCGCGACGGCCTCGGCGACTTCGTCGGCCGTGAAACGGGGCGTGATGTATTTCGGGCAGTTCCAATCGAACGACACCACGTCGATGAGAAACACGCGCTCGACGCGGCTGCGGTCGGCCGGCTCGGCGAATTGCGCGATCAGCTCCGGGTGTTCACGCGCATCCTCCACGCGGGCGTGACCGAGGATTTTCAGCCGTGTGCGCTGCGGATAATCCATCAGGAAAAGCGACACCCGGTCCGCCTTCGCGAGGTTGCCCGTCGAGAGCATCTGGCGGTTGCCCTTGTAGTCGGCGAACGCGAGTTGCGTCGGACTGACCACCCGCAAAAACCCGCGCCGCCCGCCGCGATGCTGGAGGTAGGGCCAGCCGTTCTCGCTCACCGTCGCCATATAAAAGCTGTCGCGCGAAGCGATGAACCCGCGTTCGTCCTCACCGAGCGGATCGGTCGAAACCGCCCCGCCGGTCGCCATCGCGTAGCCATAATAATGAGCCTGCGCCTCCGCGACGGCCGGCGTGACCAGTGTATCGAGGTAACCTTGAGCCATACCCGAAATAGACAGATCTGTATATTGGCATGCAAGCGCAAATATACAGACCTGTCTATTTTCTTGCCCTTCGCCTCTCATTTCCCAGCTTAACCACATGTCCACGACCGCCACCTCGTCCCCCAAACGCGACCACCTCATGGCCACGGCCTGGCGGTTGTTTTATCGCGACGGACTCCGCGCGGTGGGCATCGACACCATTCTGGCCGAGGCGGGCGTCGCCAAGATGACGCTCTATAACCACTTCTCCTCCAAGGAAGAACTGATCATCGCGATCCTCGAAAAACGCGACGTGGAGTTCCGCGCTTCCCTGATGGCCCAAGTGGACGCCGCCGGCCCCGACCCCGAAAAACGCCTGCTCGCCGTCTTCGATTGGCTCGAAGCCTGGTTCGGCAGCGACAACTTCAAAGGCTGCGTATTTATCCGCGCCGTCAGCGAATACCCCGACCCGTCCCACCCGATTCACCAGACCGCCTGGCGCCATAAAGTCGCCGTCAAAGCCGCGCTCACCGATCTCTGCGCCGCCGCCGGCGCCAAAGACCCCGCGACGCTGGCCGAGTCCCTCAGTCTTTTGATCGACGGCGCGATCGTCACCGCCCACGCCACGCAGTCCACCGCACCCGCCCGTTCAGCCGCCGCGACCGCCTCCGCGTTGCTCAAACTCGCGACCACTTAGGCCATCGCCTAAAACCGGCCGTTTTTCGAGGCCCCCGTATGAGGCGTTGACCCACGCATCCGGCCCCGTTTGGGTGTCGGGTTTTATGTTAACGATTGCAGACGTCTCCAAGTCCTACGGCACACGCGAACTCTTCTCTGACGTCTCGCTGTTCATTGCCCGCACCGACCGCCTCGGCCTCATCGGCCCCAACGGCGCCGGCAAATCCACCCTCTTCGGCCTCATCCTCGGCGAAGAAAAGCCCGACACCGGCACCATCGAATGGGAACGCGGCGCCGACTTCGGCTACCTTCCGCAGGAATCCGCCCCCGCCGGCGACGAGACGATTCTCCACATCGCCACCAGCGGCAAAAAGCTCGAGCCCACCGATGACGACTACGACATCGACTACACGCTCGAACCCCGCGCCCGCAAAATCCTCGACGGTCTTGGCTTCAAAACCGACGACGCCGACAAGCTCGCCAAAACCTTCTCCGGCGGCTGGGTCATGCGCGCCCACCTCGCCCGCCTCCTCGTCGCCGAACCCGCGCTCCTCCTCCTCGACGAGCCGACGAACCATCTCGATTTGGAAGCTCTCCTCTGGTTCCAGGATTACCTGACCCGTTACCCGGGCGGCCTCGTCGTCATCTCGCACGATCGCGCCTTCCTGAACGCCCTCTGCACCGGCATGCTCGAGCTCCGCGCCGGCACGCTCCATTACTACCACGGCAACTACGACAACTTCCTCGTCGAAAAAGAAGCCCGTAAATCCCAGCAACTCGCCGCCTTCAAAACGCAACAGCGCGAGATCGCCCACTTGCAGGTTTTCGTCGATCGCTTCGGTGCCAAGGCCTCCATGGCCTCCCGCGCGAAATCGAAGGAGAAACAAATCGAGCGCCTCAAGGAAGCCGCCGTCGAGGAACCGACCGAAGAGCTCAAAAAAATGAACTTCAAGTTCCCGCAGCCCCCGCGCTCCGGCCTGAAGGTCATCGAGCTCGAACACGTCAAACAGGCCTACGGTGATTACGTCGTCTACAAAGACCTCAACTTCATCGCCGAGCGCGGCCAGGGCATCGTCCTCATCGGACCCAACGGCGCCGGCAAATCCACGCTCCTCAAAATCCTCGCCGGCGTCATCCCGATCCAAGGCGGCACGCGCGAACTCGGCAGCAATGTCGTCCCCGGTTACTTCGCCCAAAACCGTCTCGATAACTTGAACCCCGACGCGACGGTGTTCGAGAACGTGATGGAGCTGCGCACCAACGAAAATCAGCTCACCGAGCAACAGGCCCGCGCCATTCTCGGTGCATTCCTCTTCCGCAAAGACGACGTGCACAAACCCGTCTCCGTGCTCTCCGGCGGTGAGAAAACCCGCCTCGCCCTCGCGCGCATCCTGGTGAAGCCGCCGAATCTCCTCCTCATGGACGAGCCCACGACGCACCTCGACATCCAGTCGATCGACGCCCTCGTCCACGCGCTTCGCGGCTACGAAGGCACGCTGATCTTCATCTCGCACGACGTTCACTTCATCAAAGCCCTCGCGAAAAACGTCCTCCACGTCCACAGCGGCAAGCTCACGCACTACTCCGGCGACTACGACTACTACCTCGACAAGTCCAAGTCCGTGGACGCCCGCGCCGCGCTCACCTCCGGCCTCACCGACAACCGCCCGAAACAAGTCGAAGCCAAAAAAGCCGCGCCCGTCGCGTCCGGTCCGGTGAAGTCGAAACCCTCCTCCACCGAGATCCGCAAATTCCGCGAACACGTCGGCGTCTTGGAAAAGAAAGTCGTCGAGTTGGAAGCCAAGCAGGCCGAGATCACGAGCGCGTTGGAAGCGCCCGAGACCTACGCCGACAAAGGCAAATTCCAGCACCTGAACCGCGAGCTGAGCACGACGGTGGACCAGATCAACGCCGCGACCGCCGAGTGGGAAAAAGCCACCGAGCAGCTCACGGCAATGGAAAGCGCTTAAGGCACTTCATTCCGATCTGACATAGCCCCGAGCGTGAGCTGGGGGTTCCGGCTAGGCCGAAATCCTAAATCCCAAGCGGCTAAATCCTAACGAAACAGCCCGCGACGAAAGTCTCCGGGCTGTTTTGTTTCCACGCCTCCGCTGTGGAGTGCGGCGAGCTCCCGCGGCCTACCGTCCTCGGCAGCCTCCTCCGTTTTAGAATTTAGCCGCTTGGGATTTAGGATTTCGCCGGTGCTGGCGGCTCGTCCGCCAGCACCGGCGCCGTGTCCTTAAGCGCCACGCCGCTCACGCCCAACCGCGACGACTCCATCAGCAAGTGAGCCAGCTTTCGCGCCGCGAGCGCCGGCGGCAGCCCCTCCGGGCGGATGTTCGAAACACAGTTCCGATTCGCATCCGTGCACGCCGCGTTCGGGTGATGCGTGAGATACGCGCCCAGACTGTCCGGCGTGCCCAGTCCCGGACGCTCACCCAGCAACATCAGCGCATGGCGCGCCCCGAGCAGTTCCCCCACTTCATCCTGCAGTTTCACGCGTCCAAACGGTGCGAGCAGGATCGGGTAAAGTGACCAGCCGGCGGCCGTCAGCAGCTCCGCCAACCGCGCCACCGTCTCGACCGCGTGCCGCCCGGCCGCGTGCGCCGCGAGCCCGTCCGATACGATGATCACCAAATCCCGCCGGCCCCACGCCTCCGCGCAGTCCTTTAATTTCCCGCGCGACGCCGCATCGAGCCGACGCCCCAGATCCGGTCGCATCAGATAGCTTTTTTTATCAGTCACCCCGGTGACGATTCGCTCCGTCGCAAACCCCGCCGCTTTAAATCCGCCCGCCATTCCCTCGACATCGAAGGGCGCCAGCACCGCGTCCCGCGCCCGCGCGTGAGAGAGACGGAAATCCAGCACCGACTGCATCCGCTGGCTCCCACCGGTGCGTCCGAGCGCGATGCGCGCCGGAGTAAACCGCTGCAATCCCACCCACGGATCCTGACCGTGCCCGGCGGCTGGAGCCACGAGGTCGTCGTCGGTGTTTTCCATACCGTGACAAAACCATAAATTGTGCCAAACCCCAGCGCTTATCCGCCGCCCCGTCTCGACAGTGCAGGAATCTTCTTCCTACGGTTCCTGCCATTGGAAAATCCGCCCGCATCCGCCCAACCCAAGCTCATCCTGCACCTGGGACAGCACAAGACGGGCTCGACGGCGCTCCAGTTGTTTCTCTTCCGGCACGTCGGCGCACAAGGCCGATTGGGGCTGTTTTATCCGCCGGAAGCCCCTTCGCAGCATCACAGGTATTCCTACACCATCAGTCATTACCGTGTTTATGTGCTCCTCCGCCGGGAGGCCATGATCGCCTGCGGAGATCACGCCGGAGCCGCCCGGTTCTGGGAAAACAACCAGCTCTACTGCCGCCCCTTCGATTCCGTCCGCGCCTTCTTTGCCGCCGCCGATGACGACCGCATCCGGCTCGGGGCCGATACGTTGATCATCTCCGCCGAAGATCTCCTCGGCATGCACACGGCGCACGACAGCGGGTTTTCCCCCGAACTCATCGCACCCGCCGCGCGGATCCTCGCCTCCCTCGCCGCGGAGTTTAACTACACGACCCGCATCCTCGTTTACGCGCGCCGGCAGGACCACCTGCTCGGCGCGCACTACATCGAATACATCAAAGGCCTCCGCTCCAATGATGCGGAGTTTCCCGACTTCGCCCGCCACTTTGCCCCCCGCCTGCGCACCCTCGACTTGCTCGCCCCCTGGGCCGCGGCCTTTGGCGACGCCTCCGTGCTCGTGCGCTCCTATGAATCCGGCGCCCTCGCGAGCAACGGGATTGTCGCCGACTTTTTCACCCATGCGCTCGGCATCCCCGTTCCCGCCGACTGGGACACGGACTCCCGAAGCTGCAACACGAGCCCCGACCGCGATCACCTCGAATTCATCCGCCTGTTCCATCGCGGCGGCCTCCCCGCTGTATCCGGTTTTCGACTTCAAGATATCCTCGCCGCTTCCCGCGCGGCAAAACCAAGCCGCGCAGGGCAACCCCGCGCCAAAGGCATCAACGCCTGGCTTTCCCCGGCGGAACGCCGCGCCCTGCTCGCCGGACACGAGGCCGATAACGCGACGATTGCCGCTCGCTATACGCGGACCCCCGGTGCCCCGCTGTTCATCGAGCCGCTCCCCGACCACGACGAGCTGTGGCGGCCCTACCCCGGCTTAACCGCGCACCGCATCCGCGCGATCACCTGGGCCCTGCGCAAAGAAAAATGGTATCTGTCGCTGCGCGCCCGTTATCGCTCCGCGCGCACCCGGCTCCGGCATCTTTTCTCCACTTAGACTTCCCTCCGGCATTTCTCGTCCACGCCGACACCATGAACCGCCTCCTCCTGCTCATTCTTGCCGCCTGCTTCAGCTCCCTCGTCTCCGCCCCCGCGCTGGCCGCCTCCGGTCGCGATCTGAAACGCGAAGCCGAGATCGAACAACAGCTCCGCGAGATTGATCCGGCGCTCGTGGCCTCCTTTCGCAACGCCCGCATCGCCCAGGACAAAAATGATTCCGCCACGGCTGAGGCCCTTCTTCGCCCTCTCGTCAGCCAATCCCCCGGCTTCGATGCCGGCTGGCGCCGGCTCGGCGCCGCCGTCGGGGAACAAGGACGCCGCATCGAAGCCATCACGCTCATGGAACGCGCCGTGTCGCTAAAACGATCCTCCGCCAATCTCGTCAGCCTCGCCTACACGCTCGTTCAGGATTCAACGCCCGGCCGCCAGGTTTCCGAACAGGAACGTGAGCGGGCGCTCAAGCTCCTCCTGGAATGCAAGCCTCTCCCCCACGGGGATGACCTCGACATCCTCAGCCTCACCGCGCAAATCGCCTTAGGCCTCAACGAACTCGGCGCCGCCCGTGAAGCCACCGCTCAATTGCAGCGCAAATACCCGGGGGAAATGGCCACCCATTATTTCTCCGCCTTCATCGCGGCCAATGACGGACACTGGATCAAGGCCGAGGACGAAATCCTCAAGGCCCGCGACCGCGGCCTGTCCGCCGAAGCCACCCAGGCTTTCCTCAATCAAGGCGTCCACGCCGCCGCCTTCCCCTGGCGGGCTTTGCGCAACACCTGCGTGCTGATCGCCGCCTGGGCCCTCGGACTCCTCGCCTTGTTCGTCGGCGGATGGGTGCTTTCCAAGCTCACGCTGCATCAGATCGAACGCAGCGATCCGCGCATTCCGGTCACCGGCGGAGAACGGCGCCTGCGCAAAATCTACCGCGTCGTGCTGAACGTGGCGGGCATTTACTACTACATTTCCCTCCCGGTCGTGCTGCTGCTCGTGATCTTGGTCTCGGCGTCCCTCGTCATCGGGATTTTTATGGTCGGTCACGTTCCGATCTATTTCACGGTGATGCTCATCGTCGGGGCGATCGCCACGGTCTGGAGCATGCTACGTTCGTTCTTTATCCGCGTGAAACACGAGGACCCGGGCGAAGTGCTCCCCCGCGAGGACGCCACCGCACTCTGGCAGCTGGCCGAGGAAGTCGCCCGCACCCTCCACACCCGGCCGGTTGACGAAATCCGCATCACGACCGGCACCGACCTGTGCGTCTACGAACGCGGCTCCTGGCGCGCCCGCCTGAACAATCGCGCCCAACGCGTGCTCGTCCTGGGCGCCGCCGTGCTCGTCGATTTTAAACAGCAGGATTTCCGCAGCGTGCTGGCCCACGAATACGGACACTTCGCCCATCGCGATACCGCCGGCGGCGACATCGCCCTGCGTGTCCGCAACGACATCTACAAATTCTATCTCGCGATGGTGCAGGCCGAACAAAACACCCGGCTCAACATCGCGTTCCGCTTCCTGCGCCTCTACGATTTCCTCTTCCGCCGCATCAGCCACGGAGCCACCCGGCTTCAGGAAGTCCTCGCCGATCGCATCGCCGCCCAGACCTACGGCCCCGCCGCGTTTCAAGGCGGGCTCACCCACGTCATCCAAAAAAGCATCCGCTTCCACGCTTACGCCAACTGGGAAATCAAAGAGGCCATCGATGCCAATCGGCCGGTCCAAAACATCTACGGCCCCCTGCCCGCCACCCCGCCGCATAAACAGATCGAAATCGAACAAGCCCTCGCCCGTCCCACGACCGACGACGACACGCATCCGGGCCCGCAGGACCGCTTCCGGCTGATTGCCACGATACCCGAGCCCGCCCTGCCCGCGCCGGCCGGCACCGTCTGGGATCTCTTCAACAACCAGGAGGCCTTTGTTCTCCGCCTCCTCAAACAGCTGGAGACACATATCGCGCCACACCGCCCTTATATCGGCCGCAGTCGGTTTGATTAATCGCCCCGCCCGCACTTCATCCGACCCCGTCCTCGATCCACCGCGTCGCCGCCACCGGCGCGTCCCCGATCACGATCGCCTCGCCCATAATATCCGCCGCCGTGGCCAGCCGCGCTTCGTCGTTCGCATGGATGCGCGCGATCACCGCGCCCGCCTCCACCCGCTCGCCGATCTTCACCAGCCGCGTGATCCCCACCGCCGGGTCCACCGGATCTTCCGCCCTCACCCGCCCCGCGCCGAGTTGCAACGCCGCCAGCGCCACGTCCATCGCGATCACGTCGCCCGCCCAGCCCGCCCGCGCCGCGCGTAACTCCCGGTGATACTTCGCGCGCGGCAACACCTCGTCCGGCGCATCACACACGCGCGCATCACCGCCCTGCGCCGTCACGATCTCGCGAAACTTCTCCAGCGCCGCGCCGCTCGCGATCACTTCGCGCAACCGCGCCTCACCCGCCCGGGTGTCCTCCACGACCTTCGCGAGCACCAGCATCTCCGCGCCCAGCGCATACGTCACTTCCATCAAATCCGCCGGCCCGTCGCCGTGCAGACACGCGATGCACTCGGCGACTTCGACCGCGTTGCCCACCGCCCGCCCGAGCGGTTCATCCATCGCCGTGAGCAAAGCCCTCGTCGGTTTCCCCATCGCGTTGCCGATGTCCACCATCGCCCGCGCCAGCGCCCGCGCCTCGGGCAGCGTCTTCATGAACGCCCCTCGGCCAAACTTCACGTCGAGCACCAGCGCATCGATTCCCTCGGCGAGTTTTTTGCACATGATCGAGGCGCAGATCAGCGGCATGCACTCGACCGTCGCCGTCACATCGCGCAACGCGTAGAGCTTCTTGTCCGCCGGCGCCAGTTCGCGCGTCTGGCCGATCAGCGCGCAGCCGGTCGCCGCGACCCGTTCACGATATTCGTCCAGCGACAGACCCGTGCGAAACCCCGGGATCGATTCCAGCTTGTCCAGCGTGCCGCCGGTGTGGCCGAGCCCGCGCCCGCTGATCATCGGCACCGCCACGCCGCACGCCGCGACCATCGGCGCGAGGTGGATGGACACCTTGTCACCCACGCCGCCCGTCGAATGTTTGTCCACTTTCGGGAGCCGCACCGCCGACAGATCCGCGATCACGCCCGAGTTCATCATCGCCTTGGTCAGCGCGACGGTCTCGACCGTGTTCAGGCCGCGCAGATAAATCGCCATGAGCATCGCGCTCAACTGGTAGTCGGCCCACGAGCCGTCCGTCGCCCCGCGCACAAACGCCGCGATCTCCGCCGCCTCCAAGACCCGCCCGTCTCGTTTTTTGGCGATCACCTGCTGCGGAAAAAACGGCGTGCTCATGACTCCCACCACAACCACCCGCGCTCCCGCCGCAAGCCTCGCCCGTCTCGCTCGTCGTAACCCGTCCGCTTACGGCTCGACCGACCTGCGATTCAACACGACGCGAAAGCCGAGCGTGCCCGTTTTCATACCTGGAGTCGATATGCTGTGGATGGACGACAAGCCCGCCCCGGCAATCACCACGCGACACATGCTGGCTTCGCTAAACCAGCCGCCGCCCCGGGCGTAATTCACTCCCGTCGAAGTCGGCTTCAACGGCACCGTCGCCGTGATCGGTCCCTTCGACTTATTGAACGGCTCGGCGCACCATTCCCACACATTGCCCTGCATGTCGTAGAGGCCCCATGCGTTGGGCAACTTGGCCGCGACCGGCATGGTTTGAACGCCCTCCCTCACCCCTGGCCGATTCCCCCGGTGCCAAGCCTTTGCGTCGATCTTGGCTTCAGACTCCTGCGCCGCGCCGGCCCGCGCGGCGTATTCCCACTGAGCCTCCGTTGGCAGTGAAAACCAATACCCCTCCGGCAGCCGCCCCGCCGCCCGCTCGCGCTCCGTCAGCTTCACGCAGAAAACCAACGCCTCGTCCCACGTGATATTCGTGACGGGCAGCGCCGGCGCCTTCGAGTCACTCGCATTCGTTCTCATCAACGACTGCCACTGGGCCTGCGTCACCTCGGTTTCACCCAACCAGAACGGCTCGCCGATGTTAACCGCACGCGACGAATACTCAGGAGCCTTGCTCAACGAAAACGAACCCTCCGCGACCGGAACCAACATCAAATCCAAGCCCGTCACGCGCAACGGCAACGCCGGCTCGGGAGTCGCGGTCGCCGTGCGTCTCCGCTCGATCCGCGCCAGCGACGCCGCGCGCACCGCCGCCGTGAGGTGCCTCGAAGTGAGCACGCGCGGACGATTCGAGACCACCTTCCGCGCGGCGGCAGGCGGAATCCAACCCCGCTTCTCCAACTCGTCCTGAGCGGCTTTCACCGCCGGCGAAGGTTTTTCCCAGAGACCCTGCCGCTGCAACGCCCACACGCGACCCATTGCATAATCGCGCAGACCGCGCGCTGTGTAAGCGCGGATTTGGAGCACAATCACATCCACATTGTGCTGATGCCGGCGGCTCAAGTCATCGAGCCGCCGGGTGATCGCCGCGTAGTCACCGTGGGTTTTGGCCGTCGTGAAAAGTCCCTGGATCGACGCCAACTCCGCCTGCTCCTCCGCCGTCATCGGCACCACGGGTTTCGCGGAGGGCTTCGTCGCCGTCGTCGCCGTCTGCGTCGGCACAGGCGTCGGCACCGGCGCGGCCGCCGGCACCATATCCCGCAACCCGCGCAGCTCTGCCAGTTCAGGATTCGCCGCGATCAACGTGTCGAGCAACGCGCGCGCATCGGCCAGTTCGTCATCCAGCACCAGCTCCGCGACCGCCGCGTAATCCGCAGCCGCGACCAGAGCCGCGGCCCCCGAAGCGACTCCCGTGAAACCCAGCACCAAAGTCCCCAGCATCCAGAACGCTCTCATGCAACCGACATGCTTCATCGGCCAGACTGCGTAAACACCTTTCACAGCGGACCTCCGTTACGCACGAGTCAGCACCAGAGTCGTGCCGCTCCCGCGAAAAAACTCGTAGTCCACCGCGATCACTTCCGACGCGATGCCACCCGCCTCCAGCTCCGCGCGCAACCGCTCCAGCTCGCGATACGGCTTCCCGTCGGGCCCGCACACCGGATGGATGCGCACCTCGCCCCGGCTCACGCGCACCAGTTCGCGACACGCCGCGAGATGAAACGCATAATCAAACAACCGCTCATAAATAAACAGCAGGTGCGCGCACAACACCGTGTCGAACGCCCCGTCGGCAAACGGCAGCCGCGGCAACGCCCCGCCCACATACCGGTTGTCCAAAAAACCCGCCTCGTAATCGCCTAAAAACTCTTCCGCCGCCGTCCGCCGTTCGCGCTCCGCCTCGTCGATCGACGCGAACGATTTCAACCGCAGGAGCTCCGGCTTCGCCCGCATCTGCCGCACCACGCGTGCGTAATCGAGCCGCACATGCGCCTCCAGTGTCTCGCGCGCGCAACCATACAGCGGATCCACCGCCGTCGCGCGGATGCCCAGCCGCGTCGCCCCGGCCGTGAACGCCGACGGACCCGCCGCGACATCCAGCACCGCGCTCCCGCGCAGCGCCTCGAGATTAAGCGCAAAAAAACGCGCATACTCCGGCAGCGAGCGGCCGAAAAACGCGACGGACGAGAGTTCAAACGAAGCAGACGCACCGGCGGAAGGAATCAAAAGTGAGTTCATAATAAGCGAGCAGGGACAACATGACGGAGTGATCGGAGAGCAGGCGGGGACGCCCGGTTTTTCGGGCATTAAAAAACCCGGCTCGGTTCGAGTCGGGTTCGGCGGATTGGCGCACCTGGCTGAGCGCGCATAGCATGCGCGTCACCATCGCCAACCCGCGCTCCGCCACCACGCACCCGGACGGGCGACGGTCAGCGAGACGATTGGGGAGCGGATCAACATGCGCCCAGCGATGCAGCTCGGACGCTCCTCCGCAACCGATAATTCCCACACCGCGGCACCTTCACGGCGATTATTTCGCCCGCAACTCCGCCAGCATCGCCGCGGCGATTTTATTCGTCGGATCGATCCGCAGCGCCGTCTCCAACTGCACCCGCGCCTCTGCGGTCCGCCCCGCCCGCGCCAGCACAAACCCATAATTCGCCCGCACCGCCGCCGCTTCCGGCGCCACCCGCAGCAGCGCCTCGTAATGGGTCATCGCTTCCCCCCACCTCCCCGCATCCCCCAGCGTGTTCGCCAGCGCGAACCGCGTGTCCAGCCGCCCGGGCTCCCGCCTCAGCAACTCCTCAAACACCCCGATCGCCTCCGTCGTTTTTCCCGCCCGCAGATACGCGAACCCGAGATTGTGGCGCGCGTTTCCCAAATAGGGCATCCGCTTCAACGCCTCTGTAAAACACGTGATCGCCTCCGGCCACCGTTCCGCGTTGAGCATAATGATCCCCAGCCCGTGCCAGGGCTCCCCGCGCTCCGGCAATTCCCGGATCACGATCTCATACTGCGCGCGCGCCTCGTCGAAACGCCCCACCTCGATCAACGCATTCGCATAGTTGTGCCGCGCCTTCGGATAATCCGCCTGCAACCGCAGCGCCGTCTCGAACTCCGGCACCGCCTCCTTCGCGCGCCCCGCCTCCTGCAACGCCACGCCCAGCTCCATGTGTGCCCGCGCATTGCCCGGACGCTCCGCCGCCGTCACCGACCACAACGTGATCGCCGACCGGTAGTCCTCATTGCGCCGCGACGTCACCCCGCCCAGCACCACCGCCACTCCCGCCAACACCCATAAACTCCGCCACCCCGCCCGTCGGTAAATCCCGAACACCACCAACACCACGACCGCCGCCAGCGGCAGATACATGCGATGCTCCGCGATCGTCTGCGTCGCCACCGGCACAAAACTCGAGCTCGGCGCCAGCAACGCAAAAAACCAGATCGCCGCCAACCCCGCCGCCGACCGCCGCCAAAACGCCGCCCCCGTCGCCACGAGCAATCCCGCCAGCAGCACCGCCTGCGGCCACACCGCCGACAACGACCGCTCCACCGAAAACCCGTAATCCATCACCAACGGATTCGGCCACGCCACCAGCCGCAGATAATGGATGATCGCCCGGCACTGCGTCACCGCATACTCCCACGACGAAATCCCCAGCCCGAACCCCGCCGTCGCCCCGCGCGTTCCCGTCGCCGCCACCAACACCCCGAGCAGCAGCCACGTCGCCGCCAGCCCCGCATAAAACCACGCCCGTCTCCGCAACGCCCCCCGTAGCGGAACGACGGAGTCGTTTCGTCCTCCGCCCAGCACCCAATCATAAAACCAAACCATCAACGGAGCCGACACCATGACTTCCTTGCTCGCCATCCCGCACCAACACGCGCCGACCACCACCACCTGCCACCGCCACGGCGCCACCGCGTCGAGACTCCGGATAAACGCATAAAGCGTGAGCAAATAAAACACCGCCACCAGCGACTCCGCCCGCTGCACGATGTAGGTCACCGATTCCGTCGCCAGCGGATGCAGCGCCCACACCAACGCCACCGTCAGCGCCAGCCACGTCGCATGCCCGCCGAACCGCTCGCTCAACCCCGGTCGCAATGCCGTGCGCCGCACCACGCCGAACAAAAGCAACCCCGCCGCCGCGTGAATCAACAAATTGAATACATGATACCCCCGCACGGAATCGCCCCCGAGCGCGTAGTTGATCGCCAGCGACAAGTTCACCGCCGGACGCCCGCTGACCGTCTGCCCCTCGGCCGGTGGCGACAGCACCGCGCGCCAGTCGCCGAGATCCCGAATCGTCGCGTTCTCCGTGATGGCCGGTTTGTCATCGAGCACAAACGGCCCCTGAAAGCTCCCGAGATACGCCAGCCAGGTGGCGACGACGAGAATCGCGCCCGCGACCCAGATCCAACGTTTATCCGCCAACGGCCCGCCCGTCATCACCGCTACCGGAGACACCGCCTGAGTTGCACTCAAAGGGGAAGGAACACGTTTAGCCATAAGAGCGAAAACCCCGAAGCAACCGCGATTACCCCCGCCCCGCGAACACTTTATTCCCGGGAGGGACCACCTCCGTGTCGTCCGTTCCGAAATCGTGCCACCGACATTCCTGTCTGTGCTCCGAAAAGGGAATGCGATGCATCCCGCCCTCGTAGCAGCCGAAGTAAGGAGGCTGTGCCCCCGCCCTCCGTCTCCCGCTCATCGCCCCACCCTCCAAGTCCGACGTGAGAGCCAGCTTTCTCGCGATGACGCGCCCCGCGCGTCGCCCTCACCCTTCCCCGCCACCCGCTCAGCTGAAAGAAACACGAGCAACGTCTCCCCCGCGTCCACGCTCACCGAGGGTGATTCTGTTTTTGACCCATCCTGATTCACCATGGTCGGCGCCTTCCGATCCGTGCGCAGAACCACCACTCCCCTCTCGGCAATCCTCACCTCGCTCTTAAGCGCGTGAGTCGAAAAAACCGGCATATAGAATCCCTTGGGCACCGTCACCGTCACGGGAGCCGTATGACCCTCAGCCGAGATTCCTGATGCAGCCGCAGGAATAGTGACCGTCACTCCTCCATATTCCATGAAGCTCTCCAACGTCGTCACCTCCATCTTCAGTCCGACCCGCATCACTCCATTCACCGCCACCTGCGGGCTCACGCTCAGCTCCACGGTGAAATCAGGCGAAGATTTCAGAGGACCCGCCCCCGTCGATATACCCGGCAATTCTTCACGACCATTCACGAGATGCGGAGCTTCGATCATCATCTTCGCCTGCTCTCCCGCCAACACGGCCACCCGCGGCGTCGAACGCACCTCCTGCTTCGTCACTTTGACCAACTTCTTAATCGCCGCCTCCGCCTCCTTCTTCGTCAGCACGACCGCCCCCGCCTTCAGCCCTGCGCCATCCGCCAAAAACGCCAGCGCTCCCTTCGCCTCCGGCAATGCACCCGGAATTCGCACATAGCGCGCCGAGACTTCCACCTGAGTCTCCGTCCCTGCCTTTATCTGCCCGGCCCCAGTCCGACTCGCACATCCCGCCAGCATCCCCACCACAACCGCCATCATCATCACCACACCGCGACGCAGGGTATTCATCATCCGCCCATCTCACCGCCAATCCCGCTCCCCCCGCCAGCCCCAATATGCCCGCTTCCGCAGTCTAACGTGGCAGCGAACTTGCTCGCGCTGACGCGCCCCGCGCGCCCTCCGCCCTCCTCACTTCCCCGGAGTCGCCCGTTCCCGCCGCACCGGCACGATCTTCGCCGTCAAAAACACGATCAACGTTTCCGACGTCCCCTCCAAGGTGGCCGGTGCGTCTGGCTGTTCGCCGCTCAACACCTTCCGCTCCGTGCGCACCACCGCCGTCTGGCCCTCGGCGATCCGCACGTCCGCCTTGATGGTCCGGGTCGAGAAAACCGGCCGATAAAAACCCGATGGCACGTCCACCCCTCTCACTCCGGAACTGTCCTTCACCTCGACCGACTTCATATACTTTTCGAACCGCTCCAGCGTGGTCACCTCGATCTCCGCCTTAATCTGCATCACTTGGTCCGCCGACACCTGCGGAAACACATAAAGTGACACGGCAACATCCGGCCGCGACGCCACCTTCTTTCCAAAAATCTCCAGCGGCGCTTCCTTGCTCTCCTTCACCGAATCCAAATCCCCCATGCCCATCTTCGCCGGATTCCCCGCCAACACCGTCACCCTCGGGGTCGATCCCGCCTCCCGCTTCGTCAGTTCCACCAGCTTCGCCACCGCCGCCTCCGCCTGCGCGTTCGTGAGCACGACCGTCCCCGCCTTCAGCCCCGCCTCATCCGCCAAAAACGCCAGTGTCCCCTTCGCTTCGGGCACCGCACCCGTAACCCGCACATAGCGCGCGGACACCTCCACTTGAGGCGTCATCCCGACCTCGCCCCGCCCCGCCGCCGGCGCGCTCGGCGCGGCGTCACTCATCGCGACCGCCGTCACCCCGACCGCTACCATCATCATAACACCGCGACGCAGGGTATTCATCATCCCCCCATCACACCGATAATCCCCCGCCTCTGACCAGTATTGAGGCACGTCGCCTCACTTCTTTTCCGGCGCTCGCTCCGCCATCAAAAACACAATCAGCGAACCGGAAGGGTTATCGGACAACGCTACCCCTGTCGTTACCCGCGGATCTTGAACCGTGCGCTTCACTGGATCCGCCCGAATCACGACAACCTTCCCCGAATCCATCCTCACATCGACCGTGCTGATCAAATCCGTGGCGAAAATCGGCTGATAAAAGCCGCTAGGCACCTTCACATTTTCTTTAGCCGAGTCCCCCATATATTCCACAAACCCCTCAAACGTCGTTTGACGAGTCTCCGCCTTCACTTGAAGGGCTCCGTTCGCCGTAACCTCGGGCCAAACCATGAGATCAACTCCCTCGTTCCGCGCCTCAAACGTTTGCTCCACTCCGCCCACTGAAATCCGCACCTGACTTTGCGAAATTTTATCGCGCGAAAAAAACCGGGTGAAAGCCAGCCGGGCGAACCGCCCCGACGAAGGCACCGTGACCGTTTCCGATGTAGCCGAATCGCCACCAGTGACCCGCGTCAGGGCTAACAACGCATCATCCGCCTCCGCCTTCGTCAGCACGACCGTCCCCGCTTTCAGCCCGGCCTCATCAGCCAAAAACGCCAGCGCCCCCGTCGCCTCCGGCATCGCCCCCTCAATCCGCACATACCGCGCCGACACCGTGACCGGATTCTCCCCCCATCCAGGCGGCATTACCAAAGCC
>Ga0247813_10001619_pt1 | contig 16720 bp, 18 predicted proteins | sample UWRJL169409C1_FD_180719 | JGI IMG/M metagenome (GOLD analysis project Ga0247813, IMG submission 180719) | Plant litter microbial communities from Arlington Agricultural Research Station in Wisconsin, United States - UWRJ-L169-409C-1 | ecosystem: Environmental > Terrestrial > Plant litter >... | reverse complement strand
GGACCCTCGGGCGCGGGCAAAAGCACCGTCCTGAGGCTCCTGCTGCGCTTCTACGACCCGCAGGCCGGCCGCATCCTCCTCGACGGCGTCGACCTGCGCGACGCCGATCCCGAGGAAGTCCGCGCCCGGCTGGCTCTGGTCGCCCAGGACTCGGCGCTGTTCTCGGGCTCGGCGCTCGAGAACATCCGCTTCGGCCGCGAGGACGCGACGCTGGACGAGGTCCACGCCGCCGCCCGCGCCGCCGAGGCGTCCGGCTTCATCACCGCCCTGCCCGAAGGCTTCGACACCCCGGTCGGCGAGCGCGCCAAGACCCTGTCCGGCGGCCAGAAGCAGCGGCTGGCCATCGCCCGCGCCCTGGTCCGCGACGCCCCCGTGCTGCTGCTCGACGAGGCCACCAGCGCGCTCGACGCCGAGAACGAGCGCCTGGTCCAGAAGGCGCTCGAAGGCGCCATGGGAACTCGCACGACCCTGGTCATCGCCCACCGCCTGGCCACGGTGCTCCGTGCAGACCGCATCGTGGTCATGGAAGACGGCGCCGTGGTCGAACAGGGCACGCACGCCGCGCTGGTCAAGAAGGGCGGGCTCTACGCGCGCCTGGCTCAGCTGCAGTTCGGGGTCGAGGCGGCTTGAGATTGGGGACATGTACCGCCTTCGGTACGTGTCCCCGTCAGGCGTTCTTTTCCTGCCGCTTGATGACGTCGATCTGCTCGAGCTGGAGCTTGAGCGTATCGACCGCCTTGTGCGGCGGCATGCCCTGGCTCTCCGCCCAGTCGATCACCGCCTTCATCGCGTCGCCCATCTGGCCGAGCTGGCGGCCGTAGCTGCCGACCTCGTCGAGCACCCGCTGTTCGACGCCCGGCGCGGACGACTTGCCGAGGTTGATGCTGAACAGGCTGACGTTGCCCATGGTCCAGGACCACGGGTTGATGGTCTGGGTCAGGCTGTTGGGCGCGAGCGCGAGCTGGAAATCGGGCATGGCAGGGCCTCCGTTCCGCCGGGGGAGGGCGGTGGAGGGAAACGAAGCATAGCGGTACGCGGTAAGCACGTCGCAAAGGCGGGTGTGGACGCAAACTTGGCGGACCCGCTGAACTTTTGAGCGCAGCCATTTCTCTGCGCCCCCCTAGGGAGTTCGGCTGCTACTACGCTCATTCCGTTAGGATTTTGGCCCGCCTTGGTTTTCTGGATCAAGCTTTAGAGATCCCGAACTCAGGCCGAAAAAGGCTACCGTCATCAGCCCCACCAACTTCGTCGCCTCAAAGAATGTGTCGACGATCTCGAAATACACGCTGTCGGGTCTCGGAGAATCCACTCCGCTAATCATAAATCTTACTGTTCTAGTTTCATCATCAGTATCAAAAATTGAGCTATACAAATGCCTTCCAGAGAGGTGGACAAAATCCGACGTCTGCTTGTAAACAGCATTGATCCACGGCTCTTGTTCGGACAGTAAATGCCTTAGATGTGCGTCCGACATCTTTCTACCATCCACGTCTTTCAGCGTGTTGAACGCCGCTCCGTCAAGAACGGCTTTAGCTGCAACCCCCATATTTTCGACGTGAAAGAGACCGTTCACGCGCATTGCGGTGTCGAGTTGCATCCGCAATATCGCCGCCGCACACGGGAAGTTCCTGGCTCCTATCAACTCACGAAAACCCTTGGCTTGGGCAAGAGTTCTGCGCACCGCGCCAAGAACGAAAAAGTCCGCATGCGACATCGATCCCCCAGCTTGGAGATAGGAAGAGGCTTTGCGGATGATCTCGGATTCTAGCTTTTCGATTCTAGCTAGCCGATCAGCTAAAGTCGTTTCGGTCTCAGCTTGAAATTCACCAGCACTATTGTCCACAGGCCCCTTGCCTTTGGGGGACTTCCCAAATGCTCTTTGAAGCATTCTCCAAAGACGAGTGAGGAGCTGAACGGCCTTAGCTTTCAAGAGCAAGATGATCCTTAGTGGCGGAAATCCTTCGTCGTGACGTCACTGCAGCAGATCCGCCGGCGTGTTCGGTTCGCTCAGCAGCGCTTCCATCCGCTTCCAGCGCTCGGCCTGGCCCGGCCCGGCGCGTTCGACCCAGGCGCGGACCATGTCCTGGCCCAGGCCGTAGTTGATGACGTAGCTGCGGTACTGGTCGGCGAAGGCCATCGACTGCTCGGCGCGCTTGCGCGAGACGAGGCTGTACGTCTGGGTCAGGCCGATGGCCGTTTCCTTGTCGATGCGGCCGGCCAGATAGTCGCTGACGATGGTGAAGCGGGCGCCGGACAGACCCTTCATCGCATGCTGCAGGTCGAGATAGCGGCCGGCGTCCTTCGGATCGAGGCCAGCCAGCGGGTACAGCACCTTGTGCTCGAACAGCCGCTGGTCGTCGCCCGGGAAGGCCAGCTCGATCCCGTAGTTTGCGGAGCCCTCGGCCAGCAGGGACTGCGGCGAATAGAGCGGATAGACGGTGAACTCGACCCAGCCCCTGCCCTTCGCCAGCTTCTCTTCCAGCAGCATGTTGTAGACGTGGTGGCCGGGATAGCCCTCGTGGCAGCCGAGGTCGACGGCGCGACCGATGCGGACCGGCAGGTCGGTGTTGACCTGGATCACGCTGTTGGCGTCGCCCTTGTACCAGTTGTAGCCGGACCAGCTCTTGCCGGTGACGAACTCCAGGGTGAACCGCTCGTTGGCCGGGAGAGCGATGTGCGCCACCGTGCGTCGTCGGCACTCGGCGATGGCCGCGTCCATCACGGGCTTGAGCCTGTCGGCGGGCACGATGAAGCGGTCGTTGAAGGCGTCGACGCGCTGCCAGAGCGGGCCCTCGCCCGGGACCAGCCTGTCGATTTCCGCCAGCACCGGGTCGTAGCTGGCGAGCGGCTTGAGCACCGGGCGGACGCCGAAGAGGCCCTCGGCCTCGTCCTCGAAGCTGAGCTTCTCGCCCTGCATCATGCGCAGGCGGGTTTTCGCGGCCCTGAGCTGGCCTTCGAGAAAGAGCGCCCGACGCTCGTCCATCGGGCTCCGCGCGCCGGGGTCGCCGACGGCGTCCAGCGAGACCCGCAGACCGTCGACCTCATCCGCCAGCGTCGCGAGGTCACGCTTGCGGGCCCTGGCCTCGGCCTGCCACTGGGGCGGCCCGTAGTAGGCGTCGATGTAGCCCTCTTCGTGCTCGCCGATTTCCAGGCTGAGCTTCACGTAGCGCTCGGCGATGGCGTCCAGCGGCGACTTCGCCAGGGCCGGCGCGGCCGACAACAGGGCGACGGCGGCGAGCGCGGCGGCGGCGAGGCGGCGGATCATTTGCGTTTCCAGGTCTTCCGGGCGGCGACGGCGAAGCCGGGGAAGTCGCTGAACACCCCGTCCACGCCCGCGTCATAGAGCGCCTTGAACACCGGCGCGACATCGCCTTGCAGGCGCGGGTAGTCCGGCCGCGCGGGCAGTCCGCGCTTGAGGCTCTGCGGCAGGAAGTAGTTCTCGGCCCGCACCGTCCAGGGATGAACCTGCAGGCCGACGGCGTGGGCGTCCTTCACCAGCGCGGTGGGGGGCAGCAGGACCTTGCCGTCCGTGGGCACGACCAGCGACTTGTCCGGTCCCACGCCATCGGCATAGGCGGCGATGGCCTTCAAGCCGTCCGCGGTGACCATGTCGGCGTAGCTGTAGCCCGGCGCGTCGGCGGGAGAGCCCTCGCTGTCGACCAGTTGCACCAGTCGGGCCCTGGTCAGCGAGCGGATCGTCTTCAGCGGCCCGACCTCGAAGCACTGGACGAAGACCTTGGCGTCCTTGGCGTTCAGCCAGTTGGCCTTCAGCGCATCGGCCATCCGCTGTTCGAACGGCAGCCCGACCGAGGCGAAGTGCTTCGGATGCTTCATCTCCGGATAGACGCCGACGCCGGCGGCCTTGGCGATGGCGACGACCTCCTCGAAGGTCGGGATGGCTTCCTGGCCGTCGTACCTGGCGTTGTCCGGGCGCAGCTGCGGCAGCCGCTCCTTGGCGCGCAGGGTCTTCAGCTCGGCGAGGGTGAAGTCCTCGGTGAACCAGCCCTCGACCGACTGGCCGTCGATGACCTTGGTCGCCTTGCGGGCGGCGAACTCGGCCTTGGCGCCGACGTCGGTCGTGCCGCCGATCTCGTTCTCGTGGCGGGCCACGAGGCGGCCGTCCTTGGTGATGCAGAGATCGGGCTCGATGAAGTCCGCGCCCTGCGCGATGGCCAGCCGGTAGGCCATCGGCGTGTGCTCGGGGCGCTCGCCGCTGGCGCCGCGATGGCCGATGACGATGGGCTTCGGCACGGCGTCGCCTCGCGCGGCAGAGGCGGCGAAGGCGGAAGCCGCGGAAGCGGCGGCGAAGGCGCGACGGGTCAGGGTCATGGACGGGGATTAGCCGTCCGCTGTGACAGGTTCGTCAAGGGCGCGGGGACATGCATCCGCGCAGCGGTGCGCGTCCCCTCATCGTCAGCGGGCTGTTCGGGGACATACACTGAAGTGCATGTCCCCGGCGGCTATTGCGCCGCGAGCAGTTTGTCGAGGATCAGGGGGTGGAGCTCCATGTTCGCCGCGAGGATGCCCTCGTCGCCGATCCTGTAGGGCTCGCCTTTCAGGTTGGTCACCTTGCCGCCCGCTTCCGGGATGATCAGCAGGCCGGCGGCCACGTCCCAGGGCTTGAGGCCCCGTTCCCAGAAGCCGTCCAGCCGTCCGGCGGCGACCCAGGCCAGGTCCAGCGCCGCAGCGCCGTAGCGGCGCACGCCGGCGACGCGCTGGGTGATCTGGTGCAGTTCCTTCAGGAACTGGCCATGGCCCGGATTGCCGATGAACGGGATGCCGGTGCCGAGCAGGCTCTCGTCGAGCTGGCGGCGGGCCGCCACGCGCAGGCGCTTCTCGTTGCCGAGCCAGGCGCCCTTGCCCTTTTCCGCCCAGAAGGTCTCGTGCGTGATCGGGTTGTAGGTCACCGCCGCCACGACCATGCCCTCGCGTTCCAGCGCGACGTTGACCGCGAAGTGCGGGATGCCGTGCAGGAAGTTGGTCGTGCCGTCGAGCGGGTCGACGATCCAGCGGTGGGTCTTGTCGGTGCCCTCGATCTCCGGCCGCTCCTCGCCCAGGAAGCCATAGCCCGGGCGAAGCTTGGTCAGGTGCTCGAACAGGGTCTGCTCGGCCTTGATGTCGGCGGCCGTGACGAAGTCCCCGGGCCCCTTCTTGGAGACCTGCAGCTCGACAACCTCCCCGAAGTCGCGGGCCAGACCGCGCGCGGCCCGGCGGGCGGCGTCGATCATCGAGGTGATGAGGGCGGAAGCGGTCATCTAGGAGTCAGCGCGGCGCACGTACTCGCCGGTCTCGGTCGAGACCAGCACGCGCTCGCCCGCTTCCATGTAGGGCGGGATCAGGATGCGCATGCCGTTGTCGGCCTTGGCGGGCTTGTAGGACGAGGAGGCGGTCTGGCCGTTCACCACGGCGTCGGCCTCGACAATGGTCAGGACCACGTGGTCGGGCAGCTCGATGCCGATCGGGCGCTCCTCGTGGAACTCCACCACGACGGTCATGCCGTCCTGCAGGAAGCGGACCCGGTCTTCGCCGACGAAGTCCTTGTGCAGGCTGATCTGCTCGTAGTTTTCCTTGTCCATGAACACCAGCATGTCGCCCTCGGCGTACAGGTAGGTGTTGTCGCGCTGCTCGAGCGTCACGCGCTCGACCTTGTCGTCGGAGCGGAAGCGTTCGTTGAGCTTGCGGCCGTCGATCAGGTTCTTGAGTTCGACCTGCGCGAAGGCGCCGCCCTTGCCGGGCTTGACGTGCGCAGCCTTCACGCAGACCCAGAGGCCGCCTTCGTGCTGGAGCACCATGCCGGGTTTGATGGTGTTGCCGTTGATCTTGGACATGGGATGGGTTCGCCGGAACGGGGCTGGAAATAGGGCGCGGAACCTAGCGATGAGGGGGCCGGATAGCAAGGTCGGGGCGGCGGAACGTCACCGGCCCGGTTTGAGCAGGGCTTCCAGATCGTCCGCGAACAGGCCGGCGCCGGCCGGGCTGAGATGGTCGTCGTCGCGGTAAAGCAGCCTCCCGTCGCGCCAGGTGAAGCAGGAGTCGGCGTCGCACAGCCGGTCCGTGAGCGGCAGGTAGACGACCTTGAGCCGCGTCGGCAGTTGAGACAGCACCAGTTCCGAGCCCGCCCGCCGGCTGTCGCCCAGATGGCGCGGCGTGCTCTCGCAGCGACTGGTCGGCAAGTGCGCCATGCGGCGGAAGGCGATGCATTCGCCGGCCTCGAAGCCGGGCTCCGGCGGCTGGCCGACGACGATGATCTTCACCGCGTCGCCCCGGACGGCGCGGATGGCGGCGATGGTGCGGGCGAGGCCCGCGGCCAGCACCTCGGCGCGGCTGTCCTCGCCGTGGCCGATCATGAAGATTCGCTGGCTGCCGTCCGGCCCGATGCCCGCGCCTTGCTCGTAGAGCGACCACCGCCCGACCAGCAGGACGGTGTCGATGTCCGGGTTGTCGCGCAGCAGGCCGAGGGTGTCGTCGGCCAGGGCGCCGCAGCCTAGGGCGTCGCCGATGTTGGGCCGGTTGGCGAGGCCGACGCCGACCAGCGGCGGACAGGAGGCGCGGCTGATCACCCCGCCCGGCAGGCCGAGCCTGGCGGCGGCGCTCTTGACGGCCGGGGCGAAGGCGGCGGCGTGGGAGTCTCCCCAGACCAGGATGCGCGGCGGACCGGCCGGGCCGAAGCGGCAGGCCGGCTCGACCGTCCAGCCGCCCGTCGACTGAACCGGCGGACAGCGGCGGGCCATCGCCTGCCATTCGCCCTGGGCCAGCACCTCGTCGCGGACATCCTTCGGCACCCGGCCCGGGAGGCCCTTGCTGTCCCACAGCGCGGCGCCGACCGAGATGGCCGCCCCGCAGCAGAGCAGGCCGATGAACAGGCTGCGCCGGGTCGCGCGCGGGTCTGCGGCATGGGTCCTGAACGGCCGCTCGACGTAGCGCCACGAGACCCAGGCCATGCCCAGCGCCGGAATCATCAGCGCCAGCCCCAGCGGCCAGGGCGGGGCCTCCATGAGCAGGTAGTTGGCGAACGCCAGCACCGGCCAGTGCCACAGGTAGAAGGAATAGGAGACCAGCCCGATCCAGCGCATCGGCGGGATCGACAGCAGCCTGGCGGTCGAGGTCTCGCCGTTGACGTTGGCGGCCAGCAGCATGGCCGTGCCGAAGCAGGGCGCGGCGGCGGCGTAGCCGGGGAAGGCGACCGCTTCGTTGAAGAAGCCGACCGAGAAGGCGATCAGCGCCAGCCCGCCCCAGCCGAGCGCCTCGCTGACCTTACGCGGCAGCGGCCCGCCCGGCCGGATCGCCAGCAGGGCCCCGAGCAGCAGTTCCCACATCCGCGCGAAGGGCAGGTAGAAGGCGGCCTCGCGGTTGACCATCGTCAGCCAGACGCAGACCCCGAACCCGATGGCCACCAGGCCGGCGCAGATCAGGAGCGCATGCCGCCGCCACGACGGCCGGAACAGCAGCCACAGGGCCAGCGGCCAGAGGATGTAGTACTGCTCCTCGACCGCCAGCGACCAGGTGTGCAGCAGCGGCTGCTGGGCGGCGTTCGAGGCGAAGTAGCCGGTGTCCAGGAAGAACACGACGTTGGACGCGAACAGGCCCGTGCCCGCCAGGCTCTTGCCGTAGCTGGCCAGGGCGTTGGGCGACAGCAGCAGCACCGCCGCCACGGTCGTGACCAGCAGCACCAAGAACAGCGCCGGGAAGATCCGCCGGATGCGCCGGTTGTAGAAGGTCAGCAGCGAGAACCGGCCGCGCTCGACGTCCTGGATCAGGATCGAGCTGATCAGGAAGCCGGAGATGACGAAGAACACGTCGACGCCGACGAAGCCGCCGGAGAAACCGGGAACCCCCGCGTGGAACAGCACGACCGCCAGAACGGCGATCGCGCGCAGTCCGTCGATGTCGCCTCTGTACGCTTTCATTAACCCAGTCCCGCCCGAAGGGCGTTGTGGGCGCCCGCGCGGGGCTACGTCAAGCGAGCTCCCGCTTGATCGTCAGTTGACGGCCCGTCTGGTCAACCCGTCGGCGATCGCCGTGTTCAGGGCGCGCACGGCGGCGGCCGGGCCGTCCGGATGGCTCCAGACCCCGGCGCTGACCGCCAGGAAGTCGGCTCCGGCCTGGGCCAGGCCCGCGGCGTTCTCCACCGTGATACCGCCGATGGCGACGCAGGGGACCTCCATCGTCTCCTGCCAGACGCCCAGGATTTCCGGTTCGGCCCGGGTCGGAGCGTCCTTGGTTGTGGTCGGGAAGAAGGCGCCGAACGCGACGTAGTCGGCCCCGGCCTCGGCCGCTTCCATGGCCAGGTGGCGGCTGTCGTGACAGGTGACGCCGATCATCGCGCTCTTGCCCATGATCTTGCGCGCCTGGGCATAGGGCGTGTCGCTCTGGCCGACGTGCACGCCGTCGCAGCCGAGCTTCGCCGCCAGGTCCGGCCGGTCGTTGAGGATCACGGCCACGTCGCGCGACCGGGCGATGGGGCTCAGCACATCGACGGCGGCGGCGATCACGCTGTCCGGCGCGTCCTTGAGCCGGATCTGCAGCGCGGCGACGTCGCCGGCGTCGAGCGCCTCGGCCAGAATGCGGCCGAATGCGGCCAGGTCGTCCAGGCGCGGCGGGGTGATCAGGTAGAGGCGGCAATCGGCGGTCATGCTCGACCTACTACACGAGGAGCGCCTTCAAGGCATAGGCGACCGCGGCCGTTGCGACCGTCGAGGCCAGCGCGATGCCGACGAACCACGACAGGCGCTTCCACAGCGGCGGCGGCGCCTCGCCCGCCTCGGGCGGGGGTTCAATGATAGCCGGCATCGGCGCTGACCTTGCCCCGGAACACCCAGTAGACCCAGACCGTGTAGCCTAGGATCGCCGGCAGCAGGATGACGATCCCGACCAGCATCAGCCCCAGCGCATTGTCGGCGTTGGCTGCGGTCCGGAAGTCGATGTCGTAGGGCACGATGCTGGGGAAGAAGCTCGCCGCCAGCCCGACGTAGCCGGACAGGAACACCAGCGCCGCGCCGAGGAACGGCCAGCCGTGCGACCGCTTGGCCAGGCCGATGAAGACGATCGCCAGCCCGACCGCGCCGAGCAGCGGGATCGGCAGGTGCGGCAGGAAGGCGGCCAGGTCGAACGCCCCCTGGTCGAAGCCCCAGCGGTGGGCGATGCGCGGATGCACGAACAGGGTCGCCAGGCTGACGGCGCCGAGCAGCAGCGCCGTGGCCCCGCCCGCGATGCTGGCCCAGCGCCGCGCGTCGCCGTGCAGCTGGTCCTGGGTCTTCCACATCAGCCAGCAGCCGCCGAGCAGGGCGTAGCCGGCCACCAGCCCCGCCGAGACCAGCAGGGTGTAGGGCGTCAGCCAGTCGAACGGCTGTCCGGCGAAGCGGCCGTCGCTGACCGTGATCCCCTGGATGAAGCCGCCCAGCACGAAGCCCTGGGCGATGGTCGCCATCAGCGAACCGAACGCGAAGGCGAAGGTCCAGAACGCCTTGCCCCGCTTGCGCCCGTGCAGCCTGAACTCGAACGCCACTCCGCGCAGGATCAGCGCCAGCAGCATCAGGATCAGCGGCAGGTAGAGCGCGGGGGCCAGCACGCCGTAGGCCAGCGGGAAGGCCGCGAACAGCCCGCCGCCGCCCAGCACCAGCCAGGTCTCGTTGCCGTCCCAGACCGGCGCGATGCTGTCCATCATCACGTCCCGCTCGCCGGGCGTGCGGGCGAACGGGAACAGGATCCCGACGCCCAGGTCGAAGCCGTCGAGCAGCACGTACATCAGGACGGCCAGAGCGATCAGCCCGGCCCAGATCAGCGGCAGGTCGAGGGTCATGGCGCCACCTCCGGCTCGGCGGGCGCGGCGGCCAGCGGACTGCCCGGCGCCCGACCGTCGGCCTCCGGCGGCTGCTCCAGCTCGGGCGCGGGGCCCTTGGCGATCAGGCGCAGGATGTAGATCGCCCCGGCGCTGAACACGATGGCGTAGATGACCATGAAGGCCAGCAACGAGGCCGAGACCTGGCCCGGCCCGACCGGCGAGACCGAGTCCGCCGTCCGCAGCACGCCGTAGATCGTGTACGGCTGGCGGCCGACCTCGGCGACGATCCAGCCGGCGACGACGGCGACGAAGCCCATCGGTCCCATCGCCACGCAGGCGCGCAGGAACCAGGGCGACGCCTCGACCCGCTTGCGCAGCAGCAGGATCACGCCCCAGGCGCCCAGGCCGATCATCGCGAAGCCGAGGCCGACCATGATCCGGAACGCCCAGTAGACCAGCCCGACCACCGGCCAGTCCTCGCGCGGCCAGCTGTCGAGGCCCTTGAGGACCTCGTCCTTCGGCGCGCCCTGGATCAGGTTGCCGACGCCGGGAATCTCGACCTCGTAGTGGGTCTTGCGCGCGTCGCGGTCGGGAAGGCCCAGCACGCTCTGCGGCTGGTCGGCGCGGGTGGTCCAGTAGGCCTCGATGGCCGCCAGCTTCAGCGGCTGGTACGCGCGCACGTTCTCGCCCGACACATGGCCGGCGAACAGCTGCAACGGGGCGACGATGGCGAACATGCCGATCGCCATCCGCAGCGCCATGCCTGACTCGGGCTGCATCCGGTCCTTCAGCAGCTGCCAGGCGCTGGCCGCCCCGACCACCAGCGAGGTGGTCAGGAAGGCCGCCAGCGCCATGTGCGCGAGCCGGGCGGGGAAGGTCGGGTTGAAGATCACCGTCAGCCAGTCTGTCGCCCGCAGCGTGCCGTCCGCGATCACCTCGTAGCCGACCGGATGCTGCATCCAGCTGTTGGCCGACAGGATCCAGAAGGCCGAGATCAGGGTGCCGACGGCGACCAGCACCGTGGCGGTGAAGTGCAGGCGCGGCCCGACCTTCTTCCAGCCGAACAGCATCACGCCCAGGAAGCTGGCCTCGAGGAAGAAGGCGGTCAGCACCTCGAAGGCCAGCAGCGGCCCGATGACCGGCGAGGCCATCTTGGAGAACTCGGCCCAGTTGGTGCCGAGCTCGTAGCTCATGACCACGCCGGACACGACGCCCATCCCGAAGCTGAGTGCGAAGATCTTGATCCAGAAGAGGTAGAGGTTGCGGAACACCTCCCGCCGGCTGGTCAGCCACAGCCCCTCGAGCACGGCCAGGAAACTGGCCAGGCCGATGGTGAAGCTGGGGAAGATGATGTGGAAGGCGATGGTGAAAGCGAACTGCAGTCGCGCCAGAAGGATCGCGTCGAAGTCCATGGCCCGCTAGCCCCCTGGCGGATGTCCATCCGTCGTGCGCCTTGAACGCGACAGGCTCAATGGGCGATCCAGCGACATCCGGTCGCAGGCCCGAGACCCCGGAACGCGCGGAGTCAGATGCAATTGAGTTGCAACGCCGTTCGCAAGTGGCTAAATGCGAGACGTTATCGATCAGGGGCTTTCCACCCGTGTACGTCTGCAACTGTAACGGCATCCGCGAGCGTCAGGTTCGAGCGGCCATCGAGGCCGGTGCGAGCAAGCCCGCCGACGTGTTCCGCGCCCACGGCTGCAAGGCGCAATGCGCGCGCTGCGTCTGCGAGATGCGCGAGATGATCCAGCAGTCCGAAGAGTCCCTGCGCTACGCCGCCGAGTAGGCCGTTTCGACTGCCGTTTTCCGCAGTCGCGAAGCAATCGCGAAGATATCTCTGAAACCGCGAAACACTTGCAGACATTGATGTTGCGAGGACTCGGACATGCGTTCAGGTTCGCGCGAACCCATACCCGAAAGGAGCCCGCCATGAAGGGCGACGCCGCCATCATCCGGCTTCTCAACGCCGTGCTCACCAATGAGCTGACCGCCGTGAACCAGTATTTCCTGCATGCCCGCATGTACCAGGACTGGGGCTTCGCCCGGCTCGGCAAGATCACCTACGACGAGTCCATCGGCGAGATGAAACACGCCGACAAGCTGATCAAGCGCATCCTGTTCCTCGAAGGCCTGCCGAATCTGCAGGACCTGAACAAGCTGAAGATCGGCGAGACCGTGCCCGAATGCCTGGCCGCCGACCTGGCGGTGGAAGTGGGCGGCCGCGCCGACCTGATCGCCGGCGTCACCGCCGCCGAAACGGCGCACGACTACGTCAGCCGCCAGATCTTCAAGGAGATCCTGTCGGACACCGAGGAGCACATCGACTTCCTTGAGACCCAGCTGTCGCTGGTCCGCTCGCTCGGCGAGCAGAACTACCTGCAGAGCGCCCTCGGCGAACTCGAAGGCGGCGCGGGACACTAACCATCCCGGGACATGCACTTCAGTGCGTGTCCCCTACCGCTTCCGCAAGCTGATGGGGACACGTACCGGAAGACGGTACATGTCCCCGGCCGTGCGGAACCTCACCCCTGTTCTGCCGGTTTCACGCTGTGACAGCGAGGAACCGCCATGCAGATCGCCGAAACCGCCCGAGACGCCGTAGACGGGCTTGCCAACAGCCGGGGCCGCTCGACGCGCCATGTCCTGGTCGGGCTGGGGGTGACCGCGGGCGCGGTGCTGGCCTCGGCCCTCATCGCGCGCGCCAACGCGCCGATCCCGGTCAATCCTGACGCCGAGCACGCCTACGGCAAGCTGGACAAGCCCGGCTTCTCGCCACCCAAGGCCGCCTTCGCGGTGATCTGGCCGCCGCTGTTCATCGCCCTGACCCTGTCGGGCCTGCGCATCTGGAACGCACCGCCCAGCGCCGCCCGGACCCAGGCCCTGACGCTCTGGGGCGCCGTGCAGGCGCTGAACGCGGTCTGGATGGCCGCGGGACCCCGGCATCTGGGCGGCCAGCTCGCCACCGCCGTCGCATCGCTCGGGACCTCGGCCGCCTACGCCTGGCGCGCGCGGCAGGTCGACGCCCCGGCCGCCAACATGGTCGCGCCCTATGTCGGCTGGATCGGGTTCGCCAACGTGCTGACCGAGGAACTCTGGCGCCGCAACCATGCGAAGCCGACCCTGCATTAGGAGCGCTTGCAATTGAGTAGGGGCCCCTCCCCGCGCTAGCCTCCGCTCAAACCGGAGGGGACGGGATGAGCCAGGACACGGGAGCGCTCAGGCAGCGCCACGGCATGGTGGTCGGCGGCGCATCGGTCGGGACCATCTTCGAGTGGTACGACTTCTACCTGTACGGCTCGCTGGCGAGTTTCATCACCAAGCACTTCTTCAGCGGGGTCAACGAGACCACCGGCTACATTTTCGCGCTGCTGGCCTTCGCCGCCGGGTTCGCGGTGCGGCCGCTGGGCGCGATCGTTTTCGGGCGTCTGGGCGACCTGTGGGGCCGCAAGAACACCTTCCTGGTCACCATGCTGCTGATGGGGCTGTCGACCTTCGTGGTCGGGCTGCTGCCCTCGTACGAGACCATCGGCGTGGCGGCCCCGATCCTGCTGATCCTCATGCGGCTGGTACAGGGCATGGCGCTGGGCGGCGAGTACGGCGGCGCGGCCACCTACGTCGCCGAGCACGCCCCGCCGGGGAAGCGCGGCCTCTACACCAGCTTCATCCAGACCACGGCGACGCTGGGCCTGTTCCTGTCGCTGATCGTGATCCTGCTGGTGCGCACCAACATCGGCGAGGACGCCTTCGCCGCCTGGGGCTGGCGCATTCCGTTCGTCGCCTCGATCCTGCTGCTGGGCGTCTCGCTGTGGATCCGGCTGCGGCTGAACGAGAGCCCGGTGTTCCAGAAGATGGTCGACGAGGGCAAGGGCAGCAAGAAACCGCTGGCCGAGTCGTTCGGCGAGTGGGGCAACCTCAAGCTGGTGCTGCTGGCGCTGGTCGGCCTGACCGCCGGCCAGGCGGTGGTCTGGTACACGGGCCAGTTCTACGCCCTGTTCTTCCTGGAGAAGACGCTCAAGGTCGACGGCGCCCTGACCAACACCCTGGTCGCCATCGCGCTCTTGATCGGCACGCCGTTCTTCATCGTGTTCGGCTGGCTGAGCGACAGGATCGGGCGCAAACCGATTATCCTGGCCGGCTGCCTGATCGCCGCCCTGACCTACTTCCCGCTGTTCAAGACCCTGACTGTCGCCGCCAACCCGCAGCTGGCTGCCGCGACCGCCAGCGCGCCGGTCACGGTGATAGCCGCGCCCGGGACCTGCAGCTTCCAGTTCGACCCGGTCGGCAAGACCGCCTTCCGCTCGTCCTGCGACATCGCCAAGTCGGCCCTGGCCTCGGCCGGGGTCTCGTACGACACGCGCGAGGCCCTGCCCGGCTCGGTGGCCAGCGTCGATATCGGCGGGACGGTGGTCCCGGCGTTCGAGGGCGCGGGCCTGGCGACCAAGGCGTTCAACGCGCGGCAGGCCGCCTGGCGAAAGACGCTGACCGCGGCGCTGCACACGGCCGGCTATCCGGAGAAGGCCGACAGCGCCAGGGTCGACAAGCCGATGGTGGTGGCCGTGCTGCTGGCGCTGGTGCTGCTGGTGACCATGGTCTACGGCCCGATCGCCGCGGCGCTGGTGGAGATGTTCCCGGCCCGCATCCGATACACCTCGATGAGCCTGCCCTACCACATCGGCAACGGCTGGTTCGGCGGCTTCCTGCCGACCACCGCCTTCGCCATGGTCGCGGCCACGGGCAACATCTACTACGGCCTCTGGTACCCGGTCGGGGTGGCGGCCGCGACGGCGGTGATCGGCTTCGTGTTCGTCAAGGAGATGAAGGGCGCGGACATCGACGCCTGAGCCGCGTTTCTGCACCGGATATCCACTTGCAAACCGGCGTTCGTCCGATCACAGTCCCGTGAAGTCAGTCGGGGGAATCGGATCATGCGGAAGTTCTTCATCCTGGCCGCCGTCGCGGCCTGCGGCCTGCTGGCGGCGAGCTGCGAGACCCTCAGCGAGGACCAGTGCATGGCCGGCGACTGGGGCGGCATCGGCTACACCGACGGCGCCAACGGTTACCTCGCCAGCCGCTTCGGCGACCATGTGAAGGCCTGCGCCAAGTACAGCATCACCCCCGACCAGTCGCTCTATCTGGCCGGCCGCGAGCGGGGCCTGCCGGTCTACTGCACGCTGGAGCGCGGCTTCCGCGTCGGCCGCCAGGGCCAGAGCTACGCCGGCGTCTGCCCCGCGGCGCTGGAGCGGCCGTTCCTGTCCGGCATGGCCGACGGCCGCATCGTCTGGGACGCCCAGCAGCGGCTGGACCGCGCCGTCAGCGACATCTCGACCGCCCAGACCCGCTGGAACGACGCCGACAGCCGCATCCGCGACGAGGAAAACCGCCTGTCCGACCCGGCCACGCCGGACGCCGACAAACAGACCATCCGCGAGCGCCTCAAGCGCCTGCGCGACGACCGCCGCGCGGCCGACGACGACATCCGCGACGCCCGCTACGCCCGCGACCAGGCCGAGCGCGAGGTCAACGACCTGCGCTACCGCTTCGCCCCGACGTACGGGAGCTGGTGAGGGGCGAGATTGCGTGGGGTTAGCTAATATGCTTAGCTAACCGCATGATCTTCACCGTCCACCAAGCCAAGACGCAGCTGTCCAAACTCATCGCCCAGGCGGAAGCCGGCGAAGAGGTCATCATCGCGCGTGGCGACAAGCCCGTTGTGAGGTTGACGGCCGTCACTGAAGCGGTTCCCAAGGCGCGGCGCATACCTGGACGGCTGAAGGGCCAGTTCGAACTGACCGATGCCTTTTTCGAACCGCTGCCCGAAGAAGAACTGGCCGCCTGGGAAGGTAGTTGAACCTCCTTCTCGACACCCATGCGCTGATCTGGTGGCTGCTGGCGTCGCCCCGACTGTCAGCCGCCGCTCGTGACGCCATCGCTGATCCTGAGAACATGATCTGGGTGAGCGCCGTCTCGGGCTTCGAAGTGACCCGCAAGTTTCACCTCGGAAAGCTTCCAGAAGCCGACAACTTCGCCGGAGACGTCGGAGGGTTCGTTGTCGCCGAAGGATTTCTCCTGCTGGATGTCGGCATGAGTCACGCGGAGACCGCCGGTCGTTTTGCCCATCCGCATCGCGATCCGTTCGACCGGCTTCTCATCGCCCAAGCCCTCACCGAGGACATGACGCTCGTGTCCAACGAGCGCCTGTTCGACGGCTTCGGCGTGAAACGGCTCTGGTAGGCCGGCCTGCGGTCACGGCGCCGATGAAGCCTAGTCGGCCGCGAAGACCACCGACGCGAAGTCGCTGAGGAAGCGGCCGGCGGGCTGCTGAGGCGCGCGGATCCAGACGGTCGACAGCATCACCGTCCCGCGGCTGCCGGCCGGGACCACCACGACCCCGTCGGCGTCGGTGCGCAGGCGTTGCGCGGCGCCGCTCGCGGGAACCAGCATGACCAGCTGGCCGGCCAGCGGCTTGCTTTTGCCGAGCAGGCGGAAGCGGGTCGGATGTGCGCCCGGCTCGAGCGCCACGAACTCCAGGCCCGCGTCCATCGGCGTCATCGCCGTGCGGCTGGCGGCGCAGTCGTCGATGCAGACCAGCGCCTTGGCGTTCTTGATGTAGGTCTCGCGCCAGACGCCGTCGCGCTTCCAGGCCTCGATCACTGTCGGCGAGGGCTCGGCCTCGGTGAAATACTCGGCGACGTCGGCGGCGCCGAGGTCGATGTCGCGCGGCTTGAGCGTGACGCCGACCATCGTCACGCCCACGGTGAGCGTCGTGAAATCGATCCGCAGGCCCTTGTTGCAAGGCCTGGTCGCCGCCGGCGACAACTCGGCGAGCTCGAAGGTCTCGCCGGTGATCGCGCCGGTCCAGTCGACGCGGTCGACGGCCGGTCCGCGCTCGGCTTCCGGAAACGCCAGGCCGCTGGTGAGGCAGGCCGAGGCCCCGCCGCC
>Ga0247813_10001618_pt1 | contig 16721 bp, 19 predicted proteins | sample UWRJL169409C1_FD_180719 | JGI IMG/M metagenome (GOLD analysis project Ga0247813, IMG submission 180719) | Plant litter microbial communities from Arlington Agricultural Research Station in Wisconsin, United States - UWRJ-L169-409C-1 | ecosystem: Environmental > Terrestrial > Plant litter >... | reverse complement strand
GTATATGAATTTTTTGTAAGCCTAAAAGATGGTATTACTATTGGTCAACTAATTACAGAAACTGCTGAATTGTTGAGAACGCAGATCGGAGTAAATATCACACTCTTCTGGGCTGCCCTGGCGAAAACCAGACTAACTAATAATAATCTTAACGACTATAGTCAATACTTATTTAGCATTAAAAATGTTGCCATTTATAATTGCTGTAACATAAACTTTCCATCCATTAGAAGATCGACTATGCCTGACGCAATAAGAAGCATTAAGTACGATTTGTCTTTAAATGAATTATCACAATTTGAACATGAGATTATTCCCCTCCTTATATGACGCTAAACGAACTTAATTCCTTCTATACTTCGCTAATAAAAAATATAACTACAGAAGACGACAATATCAACAGGATCGAACTGTTGAAATATGTTTTGCCAGCTCTTAATTTGGCTCGTCTGACTGATTCTGAGGAGGTCAGCTTCGCTTTTTACAAACAGGAAAAGGAAAATGTTGAAGTTGATGCCTATTTTATCAATGATACTGGTGAGCGTTTGCAACTTTTTCTTTCCAACCTTGTTTTGCCCGGCCAAGATGACATTCATATTTCTAGAAAAGATTATTACGACACACTTTTTTCAAAGTCAAAAAACTTTTTCACAAAATCAGTGCGTAATTATCTTACAGAAGTACAATTAGGGGATCCTGCTTCTGTAATTATTAAATCGCTTGAGAGCAGTGATTTTCAGGATCAGATAGACGTTGTAGAGATATTTTTAATTTCAAATACCATCTCATATGAAACACGAGGAAGCCAATCACCAAAGGTATTCACATTTGCCGATGAAGATCTCAACATAAATTATACGCTTAAGGGTGTCCGTAAATCGAAAACTTTCAAAATAAAATATCAGCTAATTGATCTGGCTAAGATCTACAATTTTGAATTATCTGAAGGTAGTTCTGAACCAATAGTGATTAATTTTACACCATCATTAACTGCCATAAAAGCAGCACATGATGAAGGGTTATTTGAATCGTACCTTGCAGTAATCCCGGCAAGCCTTCTAGTTGATTTTTATCATAATTACAGCTCTAGGTTATTGGAAAGAAATGTACGATCGTTCCTGCAATTCAAGGGAGTTAACCAAAAGCTTAAAGAAACAATTACGACAGAGCCTGAGAAATTCATTGCTTATAATAATGGTCTCACAATAACCGCAACAGCATCCAAAATTGATCATGTTGGTGGTATTGCTATGATAAGCTCACTTACAGATTTTCAAATAGTAAATGGGGGGCAAACAACAGCATCCATTTATTTTACTAGTAAAGAGGGAATAGATATTAGTAAGGTTAATGTCACAGCAAAAATTAATATAGTAAATTCTGAAAACAGAGAAAATCTTGATGATTTAATTTCTAAAATTTCTCAATACTCAAACTCGCAAAATAAGGTTTCAAGTGTTGACCTTAATTCCAGAAGTGCTCATTTGGTTAAAATTAAAAAATTATCTGAAAGCATTACAGATCCGTCAGGTTCAAAATGGTTTTTTGAGCGTATAAGAGGAGATTTCAATACGTTGGTGAGGATTTACCCAAGTCAGAAAACCCAAATAGAAAAGAATTATCCAAAGCAGAAAAGGCTTAGTAAAGAACAGATCGCCAAATATTATGTTGCATGGGGGACCAGCCCTTACCTAGTGAGGAAGGGAGGTGAAAAAGTTTTTCGCGACTTTATGGATTTCATTCAATTAGATCACAACGAAAAACCTATGAATCCGGAAAATCTGGGACGCGCTTTCTATGAAGATCTTATTGCTAAGGCAATTATGTTTAGAGAGTTTGAACAGATTTATGGCTCTGGTCCAAATTCAATAGGTCAGATCAGGTCATCTGTAGTTCCATACGCATTGTCATTGCTTTATAAAATGACAGTTGTTAAGAAATTGAATTATTTTGACCTTGGTGCAGTTTGGGTTTCCCAAGGACTTCCTGAAGATTTGAGAGCTTTTGCGAAATCACTTCTTATAAATGTTCATGATTGGCTCAAGATATATAGTAAAAGCGATGATGTGGGTGAATACGCAAAAAAAGAAATTTTATGGACTGAAATCTCTAAAAGTAGTGAGATGAGTGCTTTTGAAAATGAGCAGTCAACCAAATCTATTATCGCTAAGTATAAACTTTCTGATGCTGACTTTAAGAAACGTTACACTGCGATGCAAACTTTTGATTTTTCATTGATTAATGAAAATTGTCGCATTCATTCCAGTGGTACCAAATTTTATAACTCTTTCAAACTTAAATTCGGCATAAATCTTAATGCTAGCGAAGTTCGAAAAATTGAAGAAATTGTTCAAAAGTTACAAGTTAAGCAGAATCTGAGTGAGGAACTGGTGGAATTTGAAAATCAAATTGTTAAGAGAGTACAGGCAAGTGACCCGGATTGGTTTTTGCAGTTTAAAACTGACAGTAATAATCTAATTAATGCAGTAGGGCAGATAGCTGATATTTACAATAAAAACATAAATAGGGTTAAAGAATCTTTTGAAGCAGAGACTGTTAAACTCGTTCGTAAAGGAATTCCAGAAAATAAAGCAAATGGATATCGTAGTATTGGACTTTGCCTCGCTAGGAATGAAGAACCTTTAATTTCGGATATTTATAAAGCCGCTGAAATATTGGAAAAATTAATACTCACAGAAGTTAATTAGGGTAAAGTCTAGAAAATACCTTAGTAAACGATAATAATACTTATTTTTTTATGAATCAACCTACCACAAAGAACACTGTACGGTAAGCCGTAAAAATTAAGCTATGCATAATTCTATCTTCGGATAATAATCTAAATTTAGTAGTAAGAATTATGGAAGCAATTAAACCGGGGCGTAAGCCTAAAAAGGACAATGGTGAAGACGATAAGAGAAGAAGGGTTACACCTGAAACCAAACCGAAACACCCTGACTTAAAGCCTCACAAACACCGGCCTAAGGATTAGAAATTTGTGGTAAAATCAACAACCCTGCTAATTTTGCGATTGCAGGGTTTAAAGCTTAACGTGTTTAAAATTTGTGTTTGTAACTCGATGTCTTTTTCAAACTCTAGGTTGAACAAATAGTAGGTTAAAATTAACCAGCAATCATGTAAGCTATTTCCAATTCCAACTTATCCATGTTCTCTTCATTTTTATCCTCTACAAACGGTCTTATTTTATTACACTCTTTAGCAGTGTCAAAAATTTGCTTGAAGACCACCTTTGTTTGGCTCGCATTCACCTCTTCAAAAGTTACTACTACCCGAAACAAGGGTTGCGAAAAACGTTTCCAGGAAATCAGTGATGGAAATTCAATTTCAGTGAATTCACAGGAATTGATGTAATTACCTTTTTCAGGTCCATGCATGGTGAAATTCCACTTGCCACCTTCTCTGAATTCAAACTCATGAAAGGTATTGGTGAAACCGGCGGGACCCCACCAGTTTTTCAAATGGTTTGGATCTGACCAGGCTTTAAAGGCTATTGCCCTTGGAGCGTTTACAGTCCTGGTAGTTACAATTTCGCAATCTGGTTGAATTGATTCTGGTTCTTTCATATACGTAGATTTTTAAGCATCAGGGATATTTGGCTCAACGAGCTTGGTGAGCTTTTCAAGTGATTCCTGCCAACCGAGGTAACACATTTCCGCAGGTATCATAGCAGGTATGTTTTTCTGCAAAATTTTCAAGTCTGTACCTACTGAGGTTTTTCTGAACCAAATGGTATTGACAATGGTACCGGGTAGATTTGAATCTTCAAAATGATCGGTATACTTTAGCAGCTCATTGGGAATGACCTCTAAATATTCGCCACCAAATGAATCGCTCTTCCCTGTGGTGAAATTCTGGAAGGACATTTTAAATGTTCCGCCGACTTTAACATCCATATGGTGAACTGTTCCAAGAAACCCGTAAGGTGGCATCCATGAAGCGAGCGCGAGTGCTTCAGTGAAGGCTCGGTATACTTTTTCAGGAGATGCCTTAATCACTCTGTGTAATGAAACGCTATTGTTTGACATAATGCTATGTTTTTATTTCTAATTCAAATGCTTAACAAATATGCAGGTAATATAGGGTAGGGTGCAGGGGGTGTATGCGACAATTTACAGGGAATTTGCGACAATTTTATATACCCCAATATTTTTAGAGATCTAAAGTCAAAATGCATTCTCTTTCTCACGTAATTTGATCCCGATTTTATGATTTGATGCAACTAATTCATTTAAAGGTTGTCTTGTAAATGTGTTATATTTAATTGTTTCAGCTTAACGCTCATGAAATTCACAAAATCCTATTTATTGCCGGTTTATTTGATACTTTTCTCGGCCAGCTTATCTGCCCAAACACCATTACAACTCAAAAATATAGATTCCTTAATGCGTACTGCGTCAGGGCGTGGTGTTTTCAATGGTACCTTGTTGGTTGCCAAACAGGACAAGATCATTTATCACAAAGCCTGGGGTTATGCCAGTGGGAGCAAAACCGAACGGCTGACTACAGGTATGCTGTTCGACATCGGTTCGATTTCCAAAGAGTTCAATGGAGTGAGCATCATGCTGCTGAAAGAACAGGGTAAAATTAAACTGAATGATCCTGTATCAAAATACCTCCCGGATTTGCCAGACTGGGCTACTAAAATACAGATCCGGCACCTGATCAATTATACCAGCGGACTGCCGAATTTCAAGGCGCAGTCTGACGAGACGGATAAAGAATTGTTGGATTCGCTTAAGGGGCTACAAGATTTGAAATTTGAACCCGGCACAGCCTATATCTATGCGCACGCAAACGTCTATTTGCAAAAGCGGATTATTGAAAAGGCTTCCGGATTATCTTATGCAGCTTTTGTGAAAAAATACATATTCAAACCTTGCGGTATGAAACAGAGCATTATGGATGCCGATCTGAACAGGGTGAACGTAGCAAAGGCGTTTGATAATGATTTCAATGCTATACCTTACATCCAGCTAACCACTGGATCTCCAAGACTTAGTTCTGCGGACCTCTATAAATTCATTACCGGGCTCGAAGCATTTAAAATCATCAGTAAGGCATCTATTGATGAGTTAGCGGCTAACTTTCCGGGTGGTGAAAGCAGCCTTGGTACAACCAGTTTTAAAGATGGAAAACTGCAATGGCATCGTCACCAGGGTTCCAATAGTAATTACGAGGCACTGATTTATACCGATCATGTGCAGGAAGTTGCGATGGTCATGGAGACGAATAACCAAAATTTCAAAGTGGACGCTATCAAAGGGGCTATATTGGCCATTTTACAAGACCAACCCTTCACGATCCCTAAAAAATCGGTGTATCTGGATATCAGGGATAAGGTGCTGAAAGACATGGAACAAGGCCTGGCCTTCTACCGGCAGATCAAAGCGACAGGGCAGGAGCAGTATGACTTCGGCTTCGAAGCGGGCGATCTGATCAGTACGGGGAAGTATTTGCAACGAAGGAATCGCTTTGATGATGCCATTCGATTATATGCCATCGCTGCACCATTATGCGCCAGAAAAGCTGATCTTTCTTATGCCTATGAACTGACTGCAGAGTGTTATTTAAAAAAGGGAGAAAAGGAAGCAGCGAAGACCTGGTATGAAAAGGCGCTGGCAACGGATGAGGGCAATAAAAATGCAAAGGGAATGATCATGTCCTTAAAATAAGCGGTGGGATGATGGTAACAGCGGTTCATCATGGTTTTGAAACTGATTCATAAAATTATCGATTTTTTATGAGCTTAACTAAATGTGTGACAGTATATTTATGCTGCTAATCCATGGTGATCCCATTAAAGGAAATGGTTTCCCCGGAATACGGTTCCGGAACTTCAGCAGGACTGATATTCTGATTTACAATGGATAGTATTCCATCGTCATCGACAAAGAGTCCTGAATAGTAAGTAGATTCCCCAACATTTACAAAGTCCCTTCGTTCTGATTCACGCAATGCTACCATCCAGAATATAGGCTTAGTGTCATTGAGTCTTGCTTTTGCTTCAGCGTAAATTTTATCCCAGTCGCTACCTACTTTGGAAAGCAGGAACCGAAACAGAGGGGCATAATCATATCCGTATTTACCGCTGGTCATCGATTTGTGGTTGCGGTCATCGTTTAGAAATGCTTTGCTACGTCGCTGGTATCGGTATTCACTACCGGTTAAAACGTTGTATTTGTTAGATAGGGATACTTTATTTTCTTTGCGGTAAAGTGGTTTGATTCTGTTGTTCATGTATATCGGATATTATTGCAATTCATAGATTATAAAAATACCTCTTTATGAACAGATTGTAATGTATTAACGCAGTTAAGATAAGGAGATAATTACTATTTTATTTCTTTAAGCAGCAATCTTGCATATTTGAAATCTTTAGCACTTTCTTCTTCTCTGGTTCTGTAGCAAATTACCAGACTGGCATTAGTTTCCCAGGCATAATTTGTAATGTACATGTTGTTGTAGGAGACGCGATAAGGCTCGCTGAAACCGCCCAGGGTTACAACGGAAAGGTAAATATCCTGACTTGGTGGACTTACATCAGCATATTCTTCATAACGATTAAATGCGGTGTTGAATACTATTTTACCATCAGGCGAAACAGCTGGTTTACCTGCGAGTGTATTGGTCTTCCCTGTTTTTTTGTTGATCAGGACGTAGTCTGTACTTTCAAAAAGATGTTGTTCCACAAGGTAGCAACTTAATACTTTTACTTGTCCAAGATAGCGAAAGGACTTTCTATCTTCATCATAAGGAGTGCCCTTGTTATCCTCAAAAACTACTTTCTTTCCATTGGCAAGAGGAAGCCTTAGTATGCCATTTTTCTTTCTATAGGTCGCTGTATCACTAATAATGGTTTTCTTCCGAACTTTAAATGCTTTTTTAAAGGTAGCCGCATCTATAGGCAAGAGCTCAATAGCCCAGCGATTGAAAGGCAAATGTTTTTGGGCATTGACAGGAACTGCGAGGATAAAAGACAGAGATAAGACGAAGGAAAATAGGGTTGTCTTCATAATCGTGATTGTAAATGGCGTTTGTGCTAACTGTAAGGTTAAGGTCTCTTTTTTGTTTTATAGACCGTATAAAAAAATATGAATACAATAATACTGCCTGTCAGGAGGAATGGATAGGATTGATATGCGGTAGCCACAACTTCATCTTTCGTGTTGTAGGAACTCCAGGAAGAGACCCTGTCAATAAACAGGTTAAAATTAATGACAAATGCAATTACAATGAAGATGAGGGAGATGATCAATGAAAATAGCGTATGGGCTATTTTTGCTTTGGTCAGGAATAACAAAACGAAAGGAATTACCAACAGGGAAAATAAGGAAAAGAAGAATGTATCTTTCAAATAGGAGCAGCCCAGGCAAGATGCGGCTGGCTGGTCGGCAAAAACCTGCATCGAGAGATACGTGCTTACAAAAATGAGTAAGGAAAATACGATGCTGAGAATGATGATCTTGATATATTGCATATAATCTTAGGTTCTCTTAATCTTCCAGCTCCAGCACCTTACGAAACATGGGGTCGTGATTTAGCAAAAAGTCCTTCCCATATAGATCTGCGGTGGTGGTACTGCGTAAATGAAGATTTTCAATAGTGTAAGATACGGGGTATTCCACGTGATTCTGAAAAATATCAGTAACGTTTTTGATGTCGGTAAAATCGATTTGAGGTTCTACTCTAAAAATAAATTTGCTATAGGGCAGCATCTTAATCATTACATCTGCCTGCAGCCCACCTAACAGATCTGGTGTTTCACCAATACTGATCAGCTGCTCACTGTTCTTAGCCAGGCTAGACAGATTACTTGCGGATGAATAAATAAACCGATCCTGGAGGATGTATATTTTTCCTTCCAAAGCGTAGGAGGCACTATCAGGTTCAACGAAATTAAAGGATTGTTTAATGTAATACATTTCAGGTGCGTCTAGCTGAGGTACGCCGGGATGGAATGTTTGGGTATTGCTTTTTAAGATGGAATCACGGTTGATATGATAATGTTCCTGGATATAAGGACTAAAATTCCTCGCTACAATCACATTCTTTTTTAGGGTATCTTTAACGAGCATACTTAAAAACTTGTTGTAAGTGTTATCACTTCCGCCGCCGTTTCCTCTAATGTCGATCACCACGCTTTTTACCTTGTGGTTGCGTATTAATTCTGTTAAACGACCTTTGATAGTGTCACCTAATTCTTCTCTCATGGCCGGTATTTTCGCATAGAAAATTCCTTGTTTTTCGAAATAATGGGTGACTACTGTATCGGTCTGGCTGAAATAACCATAGGTATGGATTTTCTTTTCGAGGTAGGTTACTGTATCTGTTTTGGAGATATCCAGCTGATGCTGTTGGTTTTGCTTATCGAGGAAGGTGAGCTTTAAAATTCCGTTTTTGTAAATTTCGGTGGGCCAGTAAAAGTTTTCATCATATACTCTGTTATTGACCCTGTCCCAGCGCAGGGGGGAAGATAGTTCTGTAAGTGTGCTGACAAACTGATGAATATCTTTGCCATTACAATTGATCAGTTGCATAGCGGCAGGATATTGTTTTCCTTTATAACTGAATGGTAACAAGTTATAGTAGGATCCTTTGGTGTAGATCAAATTGAGGTCGACTTTTGAATAGAAAGTATTCTTGAGTGATTTTACATATTTATACATGTTTTGTGTTGAGGCACTGTCGAATGAAACATGACCTGAAGGGATCCAGTATTTTTTTGCAATATCGAGCAGGACAGTGTTTAACTGGCTGGTATGCCCATCTTGAGCAGAATTAATTGTTTTTTTTAGAATATGGAGGTAAGCTTCCATAGTGGTGTTCGCATTGATCTGCTTTCTGAGCTGTTGGGCATGCTGATTAAAATCTATTCCCCGCACTTGTTTGTTGAAATAAATGACGGGACTGACCTGTTTAATGTAGGCGACCAGCGTGTCGTGCTCCATCAGCAATTGCTGGTAAGAAATTTTAGGTAATGTAGTGTGATCAGCAGTCTGGGCGCTGGAAATGGACAGTGCTGAAAAGTAAAGGAAAAAGAGTGCAAATATGGATCTCATATGTTTGTTATTTTACACAAAGAAACCCATACTCATTTGCTGAAAATTGTAAAAATGGAAACTGTTTAGATAAAGAGCCAGATATTTTCATTGTGAGTGTTCACAGTTTTAAAAAATGCGCCTGGAGCGAGATGGGATAACTCCTTAAAATCTTTGATAAAATGCGACTGGTCATAAAATAAAGTTTCATGGGATAGTGCTGATAGATTTCTCGAATGGTTGCGCATTTGCATGGCATTCCTGAAACGATGAATTTTGCGGTATTCTGTCGGACTTTTACCTAAATTTCTGGTAAACAGTTTATTGATGTACTGGCGGGTAAAGTGGTGTTTTTTGGCAATGTCATTGATTTTAATTTCCTGCTCTACAGCGGTCAGGATTTCTCTTAGCAGCACAAAATCTTTTTCAAGTAATTTGGAAAGCCAGTAGCTTTCCAGTTTGTCTATTTGTTCTTCTCTGTTTTCGCAATTGAAAATGTCTTCCATTTTTTCCTTGAAATCCGGGTAGGGATTATAGTGCTCCAGGTTTTTTCCGTGGAGGAAGAAATCCAGGTCGCCATCAAAAAAATGATTCAGTCCTAAGGGTTTAAAATAAAGGGTAATTTCATTTATGCTACAGTCATAATAGATTTCTATCGGGTTGGTGTAGCGGAACACCAGGTTGGTACTGATCTTTTTTTCGGCTGATGGTACTACGGCTATTTTATTCTCGCTCAATACCACATTGGCATTCTGGTTGCTGGACAGTATGGTGTAGTTATTTGGAAAGGTCCTGTAGGTCAGTGATTTGTCTGTATGATCATCAGTAATAAAATAGTAACCTTTGATATATTTTTGTAAGATTTGATTACGTGGCTTGTAAAATGCTAAATTCATTCAATTCTTCGCTTAGGTAGCTCAATATCCTGATATAACGGAAGTGCGTTGTGATAGGACCATCACTTTGTAAGGTCGTTGAACTCTGAGGAGTTCAACGATAACCTATAAATTTTAAAGTCCGAATACTAAGCCTGCATTGAGACTGCTTCTGCTATTTCTGATCGAATTTCCGGTGTTGTTCTTAAAGATATCTGTCAAACCGCTTTGTCCGTCAGATTCCAGCACAATCTTGATCTTATCACTCACCGGTATTTTAACGCCAATTCCCAGCGCCAAACCAGCATCGATACTTTGAGTAAGTTCTTTCAGATCAATACCAAATCTTGATTCTTTAGCACTAATTAAAAAACCAACGTAAGGACCAAAATTCAGGTACCAATTCCTCTTTTTTCCAAAATGCCAGTTTGCCATAACCGGAACTGTTAGATAATCAAAATGGTAATCAGTCAAAAAGCTATCCTCTTCATTAATGAAATATCCGCTATTCCACCCTTTCTGATCATAGTTAAGTTTTGCTTTGATACTCCATCTGTCCGAAAAGAAGTAATCTCCGAAAGCGCCGACGTTGAATCCAACCCGGGAATCTGAATTGTTGTTTGTTCCACTTGTAACAGTAGCAAGGTTCAGACCAACGTTAAAGCCATATTCAAAATCTCCTTTTTCTTGTGAAAAGGCAGTTGAGCAGCTCGCTGCTACTAATAAAATAGTAAATAATTTTTTCATTTTTTGTGAGTACGTTAATTATATGTTACAAATATATATAATTGCATCACAATTTGGGTATGAAAATTTAAGGAGTTCGGTTAAATATTTAAGGAGTTCTGTTAAATTTACCCGTTATAATTTGGGTCAAATTCCACAATCCACTCAATACCATATTTATCTCTGAACATTCCGGCATAAGTCCCCCAGGGACTTTCTCCAATGGGCCCTTCAATCTCTCCACCTGCCGAAAGTCCGTTAAAAAGTTTTTCTGCTTCTTCCGGGCTGTCTGCACTGATTGATATTTTAGAACGGTTTTCATTCTCGCTCACTGGTCCCATAAAATCCGGAACATCATTGGCAATTAACACATTGTGTTTTCCTATAGGCAGGACAATGGTCATTATTTTATTGGCATCTTTTTCTTCTACAGGAAATTCAGCACTTGACAAGTCTTTGAAACGAATGACCTTTGTAAAATCACCACCAAAAACTGATTTGTAAAAAGTGAACGCTTCTTCCGCATTCCCATTAAAGTTGATCCAGGGATTGATTGTTCTCATAACCTTATTTTAATTTTTGAATGAATTTACCAGTTTTAGCAGAATTGGACGAATGTTTTTTACAGTAATTGATTGATAAATAATCGGATTTATCGTAATCTCTATCTTAATGATGTTATATACTTCTATCTTTATCATCACATGCTATAATTATTAGTAAAATGAAGATTGCCGCCATAAATTTCGTCCTATGTTTAGCTTTAATATCGTGTACTTCAAAGGCAAAAAAGCCCGTAGCTGATACTACAGTAAGTGCGCCAGCAGCAGTTAAATCAGAAAAGTTCGATCTGGCCGATTTACAGATGAATGAAAGTATAGACGATTTGCTGAAAGCGAACGCTTTATCTTTAAAAGATGGTAGTAATAAAGAATCCACTGTAATGGGCTTTGAAAGCTTCGCCAGCTCAAAGCCGGAACTTCTGGTTTATGCTAAACAATCGCTGGTGGGAGGAGCAGGGAAGGAAAAAAATCTGCTGGTTTTACATTACGGACAGGAGACGCATAAAATAGAAATGTATGAAATCAAGCTATATGATGCTACTCAGGCTGTTTTACTGGAGCGTAGCCTGCAAAAAAAGCTGGGCAAACCAATTTTTATCAAAGACTCTAGTCTAAACAAATCAACTATCCAACTGGATGAAAATGGAGATGAAATTAAAGGCGAACGTATTGATACCAAATTCCAGGTTTGGGATGACAGCATTACGGGGCTTGCCTATTTCATGCTGGAAAAGAAGGTGAATAATAAAGTTGTGTATGAAGAATTGACTGTGATCAACAGGAAAAGTGAAAATGCTGCCATGTGGATTAAATTCCGCGGTTTTGACGAGTATAAAAAATAACGCTTTACGATGAATCCTAACGGCTTAACCAAACATTATCAATTCCCTTTTTTTATCTTGTTACTGTTGGTTATCGTGACACATATGTCTGCCTGCCGACCGTCTGAACCTGAGCAATTTGAATGGCTCCCGGGTGTCGACGCCGCCGAGGCATATCCGATTAAAATTATTGGTGGACAATTTAAATCTGTAAACGGCTACAGTCCGCAATTACCCACGTCCGATTTCGTTAACAGTGGTTGGGGAGCAACAGGAGGAATCATGGCTGTGGGGCCAGATAAAAGAGCTGTACCTGACAGTCTTTCTATCACCTGGCTATCTTTTGCGGAAAGGAAGTTCTATAGGGGAAGCTTCATTTTACCTAAAAAAAGACTTACTGAGTTATTCAGGGAAGGATATGTCTATCACGAGACCAATGCTAAGGAAGAATACAATTACCTGGTTTTAGGACTTTCACCGGGAGGCCATATTGTGCTGTGGATTGCGGGCGGAAGGAAACAGGTTTTAGTAGCTACTTTTAAGGCGACTGAAGTAAAACTGAGTGCTAAAGATGTAGATCCTGATGACAGGTACTTGTTTCAAGGGAACTTCATTACAGAGAGTTATGAACGTAATGTGCCGCTCAAATTACGTGATAGCATTAAAGTCCATAAAATACTCCCGGAAATTTTCCAGCAATGGCAAAAAAAATACAGCTGGCATTTCAAGGTGAATGACAATGCGGTAAAATTTGATCAGCTGGCCGTGACTTATTTGAATGCAGAATTAGAACAGCTCTTTGATGCTGCCCTGTTAAAAAATGGTGATGAACAACGGGCAGTCCCCAAAAGTCTGTGGGTAGTTTGGTTTGACCGAAAGAAACAAAAGATGGCGACGGAAGTTGTATTCGATGAAACAGAAATCAGGAATGCATTTTCAAACCTGGCAGAAAATACCAGCGCAGAATTGAATTGCGTGGTAGATCCGGAAGAGTATGCCATATCTATATTGTTAAAAGCTGGCACGAAAGAGATCAGGTTGAAAAAGCAAAGTATGGTCACAACGCTTTTGGAAAAATAAGTTTACATTCATTCGTGATAGGGAGTTAATTGCTGTTGAATTGAATTGAAACGACCGGGCAATTACGGTGCTCACCCGGTCGTTTCAGGCATTTAATTTAAAGCTTTAAGAATTAAAATCGGTGGAGTGCGCAATTGCTCTCCAGGTTTCCATCTCTGTATTTAATTGCGCTATTTTACTTTTTGCGCGATCAAAAGCGTCACTGCCCAAAAACAAGTTAACCGCGGGCTCTTGACTACCCACTAAAGCTAAAAAAGCATCAGCAATTCGATCAGGGTCTCCCAGCTGCGCGCCGTCCATATGGTTCATTTTTTCATGATATTCGCGCAAATATGCATAATCCTCCATCTGGTTCTGATTGTAGGCAATAGCATCTGGCTTAGCAAAATTGGTCCTGAACCAGCCCGGCAGCACATTGGTGACCTTGATTCCCAAAGGCTTCAGGTCATTTGCCAGTGCCTCTGTTAACCCGCTTACTGCAAATTTTGCAGCACAATACATTGACCATCCTGTACCTGGTGCAAAACCTGCAATGGAGGAAATGTTAATGATATGTCCCGACCGTTGTTTCCGTAAATAGGGGAGGGATTGCTGTACTACTCTTACAACGGCAAAGAAATTGACTTCAAAATTCTCCTCAATTTCTTCTGCGGTGAGTTCTTCCAAAGCACCGCCAAGGCCATAGCCGGCATTGTTTACCACTACATTGAGTTCACCGAAGTGCTCAACGGTTTTCCTTATCGAATCCGCAATTGATTGCTCACTTTTCAAATCTACTTCCAGCGGTAAGAACTGCTCTCCATGTGAAGATATATGGTCAATTGCAGCGGCCGACCTTGATGTAGCTGCAACTTTGTGCCCTTTAGCTAAGAGTTGTTTTACCAGGGACAGGCCCATTCCTTTGGATGCTCCTGTGATGTACCAAACTTTTGTATCGCTCATAATTTTTTATTGATGTACAAAGTTAGGCGGTATGGCAAAAAAGGATTTGCTGATATCATACCGATTTTTGTCACATTCAAACCTTACGGAAAGAAGAGGGACTGAGTTGGGTTAGTTTTTTGAAGAAATTGTTAAAATGCGCCTGATCTTCAAAGCCCAGTACATAGCTGATCTCAGCGATATTCCAGTTGGTATGTTTAAGCAGGGCTTTGGCTTCGCTGGTCAGCCGTTCAAAGATATGGTCGGTAGTGGTGCGCCCGGTTGTCTTTTTGATAGACCTGTTGAGATAATTGACATGTACTGCAAGTCTTTCGGCGAATACTTTTGGTGACCGTAATTCGAAGCGTTGAGCAGTAGACGCTATCGGAAACTGCCGTTCTAAAAGTTCTGTAAACACAGCGGTGATGCGGGAACCTGCATCAGGATGCTGGAAAACATTTTCTGACGGCTTGAGCTTCATTGTCGTGTAAATCAGTTCGCTCACATAAGTCTTAATCAGTTCATACTTATAGCTATAATCGCTGTTCAACTCTCTTTCAATCTTTTCGAAAAGAGCTTGTACCACTACGTTTTCATTGTCAGTTAAATGAAATACAGGTTGGGACCCCGCTGCGAATAAGGGCAGCTCTCCTAAATTGAGGCGAAGATTTTGCTGAAAAAACTCATCCCTGAATACACAGAAGTAACCTTTGGTTCCTTTGGTGACCGGCTCGTAGGTATAGGGGACTTGCGGATTGAAAAACAGGAGTGTATTTCCCGAGACTGGAATGCTCTGATCACTATAATGGAAAACATTATTTCCCTGGAACAGCATAATCTTATAGAAATCCCGGCGGATATACGTTGGTGATGATGTTCCTGTGCGTACGAGATCTTCGATCCGGAAAACATTAAACTGACCTGTTTCTTTACTTAAATTCTCAGCTAGCTCTTCAAACTTGTGCTTGTAAAATTCTTCCAGGGACTCTGTTACTTTGGCCATAATTGTAAAATTGAAAATAGTAAAAACCGGCTATTATTTTCCTGCAAATTTTCTTGCGGTGTACAATTCCCCACTCTGTCAGGTTGCTGATGATGGTTTGCAGAAGGTGGGATGTATGGTTTTTAAATAAAAAGAAGCTTCTTGAAAATACGCTGCCCCCAAATAGTGTTTACATTTTTGGGGGCAGCGTATTTTCAACAAACTTTAAGTATTGCTGTTTACTAATTTACAAGCTTTACCGCTCTCTCTGCAAAATACTGTTCGAGATAAGCCGTTACTTCAGCTTTTTTAACTGGATTATCAATAAAGCTATCCAAACGCACCAAACCGTCTCTATAAACTCCTATAAACCTTACGTTATCTTTTGTCGAAGAATTCCACCAATTCGTAATATTCAATTTTACGCTGCCGTTTACAGTTTCGGGCTTTAACTTGCCTATGTCGCCGCCAACCGGATTGTAATAGATTTTTGCGGCAGAATTTGCATTTAAGTTCGATAAATTAACATCATCCAAATAGCCATGCAGCAAACTAAATGTTCGTTTCAAAGCGTAACGTAAACCCTCGGTTGCGATCTTTTTCCTGTTTTGCTGTGGAGCCTCTGCCTGGTAAAAAACTTCAAACTTTGAACCTAATTTTATGCCAGTAAGCACATGTGTTCCGTATTTATGAACCAGGTCTTTAGCGCTGAGTAAATCAAGATCTCTTTTAAAGTCAGCAGTTAGATAATTATTTGCTCTGTCATCGTAGAAAAAGTAAAAACTTTTGGTGATCGCATAATTGTAATAATATCCATAGATATACTTTTTGTCAGTAGCGGCGCTTTCCGGAAAGGCATTTACAATCGTATTTCCAAAAAGTTTCAGACCAGCAGTGGGTTGATAAGAATTAGACAATTGCGCCGATAAATTAGCGGCATCTTCTGCTTCAAAGGTTTCCCATGAAGCTGATGTTCCACTATCCTGTAAAATATTATTTTGGGAATTGGCTGCATAAGTAGGAATATCTATCACGCTGGCCCTCACGGCAACTTCGCTGTCGTATTTATCTGCAGCATCATAGCCAAAACCTAAAAAATTGTAAGTTACATAAGGTTGGTGCAGGGGTTGAATCTCTGAGGTTGCTCCCTTAACGGCAAGTTCAATATCCGGAGATAGATTTTCATTTACTTCTGGATTAGTTGGTTCATCAGCATTCTTCTTACATGACGCAAGGACGGCAAAAACTGCCATAAACAGTAGTGTTTTTTTCATTTGGTTTTCATTTATGTGTAGTGAGCCACTCTCAATTTTTGTGCCACAGCTTTAAAATACTTAACTCTGTTATAAAATTGTTAAGTAAAAATATGGATACCTGCTTTCGCTTTCCTACCAATAGCTATAATCATATAATAGATCCAGAAAGATTAATTTTATCATCTCCTATCCTGATGATCGCAGCAGCACGAAAGCCGTTAAATTAAATTGTTATATTTGATGCTTATTGAAGATCATGCAACTTTCAAACCTAACTCCGAGTAAATCAAAAGGCTGCCTAGTATTGTTCTTTATTCTGCTATTTGTAGTGGCAATAATTGGCACCTGTTCTAAGAAAGATAATGTATCAGTGGATCACAAAGAAGTAAGCTCAAAAGATCAATAGGTAAAAGGATAGGTTACAGGTTAAATTTCTAC
>Ga0247813_10001617_pt1 | contig 16721 bp, 7 predicted proteins | sample UWRJL169409C1_FD_180719 | JGI IMG/M metagenome (GOLD analysis project Ga0247813, IMG submission 180719) | Plant litter microbial communities from Arlington Agricultural Research Station in Wisconsin, United States - UWRJ-L169-409C-1 | ecosystem: Environmental > Terrestrial > Plant litter >... | reverse complement strand
CAATGATCCCCACCGAGCCATTCTTCCCCAATATCAGCCGCGTGTTGGGCAAACCCTCGACGCGATAAACTTTCACGGTGGAAGCCGATAGGGTGACATTATCCGCAACGTCCAAGGCACGCACGGCATTCCAGCTTTGCGACGTGGACAGCGGTCCCATAGCATAGAAAAACATGAGGTTTTCCAACAAACTAGAGGTCAACTCCGCCGAACCAGTTATCGCATCCGCTCTCTCGGGTGACAGGGCGCTATGTCCGTAGGCTGCGTCCGGCTGCGCTGAATTGTAGAGCAAATTTTTAGCGAGTTGGAGAGGCCCGCCGAGTTGAAGTTCCATGGGGATGGCTTTGTTGCCGACGATGAACTTATCAAAATTAGCGAGCACTGAATCTGCCTCGTTTTTAATGGACTGCATCGTCGCCACACGCCCATTGCCTAAGTTTACGAACCCGAAAAATTTGCTTTTAGGATCAAGGATCAACCAGCCGAGATTTCGCTCAGACGAATTGCCGTAACCCCAGTCCCAATAATTAGCATAGCCTAAAGTCAGGGCCGAAGTATACCAACGATGATTGGCTTGATAGAATATATCGAAAGTCTTGGTTTTTACATTCCAGACCGCGCTAACCTCCAATCCCAAATAATCCACGTTATTAATCGGATCATTTCCGCAGAACGCATACAAATTAGCGCTCTCCATCTCACCGAGAGGCTCACGGCTGATCCAATGCCCCAACTGGGGATCATAATAACGATGCCCGTAGTAGCAGAACCCGGTTTCCTTATCCGTGTATTTGGTCGAGAATCCAAATGGGCTAATGTCTGCTGCCAAACCCGATGCTCGAATAAGTTCACCAAACGGAGCGTATTCGTATGTAGCCTCGGTCGCACCTGTGTTGGCGTTCACCAAGCCGGTGATATTGCCCGAACCGTCATAGGTCGGGAAATACGTCACGGTTCCTGCATGAATCGAAAGCAGTCCGCCGACGCCTCCCGCACCCTGATAACTTTGGCTGATGTCCGGGCCCCACGTATAAGACCGAACCACATCCTTGGCCTCGTTGAGTTCAGCAATGAGATTCCAGCCATCGTAAATAAAATAAAGCGACTCCGTCTGTACCTCGTTGCAATAGACCTTTTTACCAAATCGACGGCCCTGTGAATCGTATTTAAAAACAAGCTTATAGTGAGGTTCCCCAATAGCGATGACAGCAGCCGAACTCTCAACCGAAACCAATTGCCCGGCCGCATTCCACGAATAACTCCACTTCCAGTCGCCCTCGCGCTGCCCATCGAGGTCGTAATCCAAATCACTCTCGGCGGGCGGTACAATCGCGCTGACCTGCATGGAGGCCACTGCATCGGGGCCTCCTCCAGACTGGGGCAATGCCCCGGTGATATCGAACTCGGTAGCGACAGGCCCTTCGCTGTTATCCACAGGTATCGCCCGGTGGAAGATGTCACCCAACTTATCAGCAACTAAAGTAATGACCGGTGCCGCATTTTCAGAATCAAGAGTTTGCACCCAAGGAGTATCCGAAGGAATCGTGCGCACAACTCGCACTGCATCCGCCACAACTAGACCTGTTGTCCCCATGTTTGCCAGGCGCACGCTGAGGCGCCCGCCACTGGGCATTCCATAACTTCCGAGGCTCATCCACGAACCTCCGTTAGCCTGCTGATTGACGACTTGGGTCCTCCGGATGCCTCCGGCTTTGACGATCACCGGAACCGCAGCGGAATTGCTGGTGCTTGCCGACCAGATCATCTCCACGGTGTAAGTACCTGGCGCGACAACGGTACTGTAATCCACCCATTTACGCCCCTTCTCGGCATTCCCATCCGTCAGATAACCCGATCCATTAAATCCGCCGCCAGCAGTTGAAGCATTCCACGTGCCTTTCTTGGCAATGGGAGACGATTGATCGCGCACATCCACAGTGACATTGGTGAGCGGCTCGACCCGGCCCAAGACGTCCACAAAGCCGGGAACCTCATGGCTCGTCACCTGATTCAAGGCATGCGAATCATAATCATAATCCGCCTCGCGATCCACGGTGGGGGTATCGTTGACTGCGACTTTGCTGCGACTGCCTATGCCCGTGAAATCGTACGCATAGTTGAATCCAGGATAGGCCTCATTGAGCGAATTTTTCTTAATGGCCGTGTGCAGCTGTCCGTCCGCCTGGTATCCAAGGCTCCAGTAATCATTGTTTTCGCGGGTAATGCGGTCACGTTTTCCAGCCGCATTGTATTGGTAGACATAAGAGGCGGTTTTTCCTCCGGCAGTGGCTACAATGGAAGACAAGCGCCTTAAGAGATCGTAATTACGCTTAGTTGTGAGAACCGTGGTGCCGGTCCGTTTTTGAACAATTTCGTCAATCAGGCGCGTATTAGATTGATAGGTGTAATGCGCCGAAACATTGCCCTTCGTTATGCTTGCCAAGCTGCTACCGGTGCCCTGATAGCCATAGCTCACGTCGTAGAGGCTATTAGTTAGATACTTAAGGCTCAAACCGTCACGGCGATCATAGTCGTCGAAAGAACGGTTGATCACAATGCCAAGAAGAGGACCAGCGGTGTAAGTTTCCGATTTCAGCTGACCATTAGCATAAGCAAGCGTTCGCGAACCCGACGCATCCGTGACAGTCTCGACCCGCCCCTCCGAGTCATAAGTAAACTCAACATCAACCATGTCAGAACCTGTTGGATAGGAGATTGTCTTGAGCCTGCCGCCCTCCACTCCGTCGTCGCCATACCCGTAAGTGACCGTGCCACCAGTGGGCATTATCCGCGAGGTGATCAAGCCGCCGGGTGAATGATCCGAGGAAGGTCCGGCGATACCTCCGTTAAACGCCTTGTCCGTCAAAACCCCTGCGGAATTTGACGTAAAGACCGTTTCCGCACCGCCAATGGTAGTCTTAAGCGTCGTGGTGACTCCCTCCGTGCCATGCGCATGCTCCAACGTCATATCAAATGTCCCGAAGCCTGACCGTTCAAGCAATTCACCCCGTCCGTTAACGGTCACAGACTGGCTCTTGCTCGCAGCCGTATTTGTGACATCGATTTTTTTGGCCCCATTCCCAAGGTTATTGTAAGTAACGCTAAACGCTTGGCTGGCTACACCTGTCCCCGCCGTCGAGCCTCCGGAGATTTCCCCTTGGGCGTTAAAATTCGTTACGCGCGTCGCGCCGCCAGCGACGCTGCTCGCCTGAGTTAACCGGGCAAATCCATCCCGATCATAACTCGTAACATCAAGCGTCGCACCTGACGAACTTTTTACCGTGCTGGTCTTCAGCGACCCATTACTATTATAGTCATAGGTGGCTGAACCATCCACTCCTACAATTTCGATTTTTTTATCGGCTATGTTCGGGGTAATAGTCGTGGCCAACGCCGGTTTGTTGTTGGGAACAACCGTAGTAACGCCTGTGGCGATGGTTGTGACCGTCCTGCTCACCTCTTTCGCTGCCGTACTAAATCCTACCTTAACCGTAGTGGTAGCCTGACCGCTTAGATACGTCGTTACCGTGGTGGTTATTTCGTCTTCAGCACAAATTAAATCATCCTTGTCGATATCACGCGCAACAGTTGTCTGTCGGCCCTGTTCGTCGTAGGCAAAAAGCATTACCGCTCCGTCAGCATCCACTGTTTTCTCAAGCTGCCCCTTGTTATTGTAATAAGAGAACGTGTAAGCAGTTCCCGATCCAGTTGCTGAAGGCGTTTCTACAGCAACTACGCGCCCCGCGCCATCCGACCAAGTTTTAATGTACGTGTCAGTATCCGAGTCTGCGTCCGTTAGCTTGATTTGATTGGTAAAGGAAAGCGATTTTCCATCATAACCTCCACCGCCAGCAAAGGACGCGATTCCATAATCATAACGGTAAGGCAGAGTGCTGGTTCCTTTCACAGATGCTAAAGAACCATCCTCATATGTTGTCCTGATGACAGTGAGGCCGCTACCGCCGGTTTCCGTAGTCGTCGAAATGAATCTAGCGCCCGTATGCGCCACGGACGTGGAGGTGGCTGGCTCAATCGAACTGGAGGCTGATTGCAGCTCACCCAAGAGATTCACCGTCGAAGTCTCTGAATGGGTTAGCGAACCCTTAGCATGCGTCGTGGTCGTTGTTAGCCCAGCAGGAGCAATCGTCGTCGTTACACCATCTCGAACCACTGTTCGCAGACGATTCAAAACATCATAAGTATAAGTTGACTCAACGCCATTGCGGTCCGTCTCGGTCTGAATAAGTCCACGAAAATCAGGATAATAGGTTCGGCTGACATGTGTTCCACCTAAATAATCAACCTTTGTTGGTCGTCCAAAAGCATCGACTTGCCCCGAAGGAACCACCTCCGACGCCAATACTATCGACGACGGAATAGCGGTCGTGATTAAGGATAGCGCATATCCCTGAATATTGGTAATCGTAACCGTTTGGGTGCCTTTCGTAATCGACGTCGGAGCACTCAGCGTATTTGGCTGCCCTGTCGACACAGTTACAGTCTTTTGCTTGGCAGTAGTATCATAGGAATAAGAATACCGTGAAGCAGTCCCATCGGGATAGACAATCGATTTTACGGCCCAAGGCTCCGCTCCACCCGCTGTTTCGCCTCCACCATAGTAAATGGTCGTCGTTTTCAGATTACTGCTGTCTGAATATGTCGTCACCGCCAAATCTGTCGCCACGTAATCACTCACCTCAGTAAGGCCATTCCACACCCGCCAAGAGCGACCACTTACTGTATCAGCTCTTTTAGTCACCGTAGTCTGTATATTACCAGAATAGGTACTTTCCGTCGTGTAATTGGACGTGTCAGGCCATGGCGTAGAAGAAGTAGGAAAGGAATTCGACCCAAGCTGATCAATTCGCTTTGTCACGCGGCCATAGATATCAAAATCCTGCCAGAACCACCCCGCTCCAGTCGTAGATTTTACTTCGAAAGGATAATTCATTTTCCATACCACTGAAGCCATCTCCCGAGTATCCGGACCATCAGGATTTAATTCAACAGAAGCAGACGACAGGAAAGTTTCCGGCGAGGCAATATTCAGAAAAGCCGCCTCCGATGGATACCCCTCCTTATACACCACCACATGATTTCGTTTTTGAGTATACATGAAGTTTCCATGATCAAATTCCTCCTCAATTTCGTCACCTCCAACGCCTAAATCTGCCGTAGTAATTTTGGTAAAACCATCAAATTTATACTGCACCAGATATTCACCAGCTTCATTCACCCACTTGGGAGATGTCACTTCAGATCCCAGATATTCGACACTAATTTTCTTACGAAGCCCAGTGAGCGTTACCAAGCCAGGCACCTCGCCTGCATATCCATTGTCCTCTACCTCGATCTGCTCAAACGGACTTCCCGTCACAGAATACTTTCCATCGTCAAATTCACCTTTTTGGCTACTGCGATAAAGCTTTATCGTATAAGCATGGGTATTTCGAGCGTTAGCCTCTCCCTGCAATTCAATGTCCGCAATGACGTCCAGTCCCACAACCTGCTTTATGCGAGGATGATTGTACCATTCGATACCCGGATTATATGGATACCCACCCATTTCGACAAACGGCGGCCCGCCCCCATCCTCCACTCCATTTGGTATTATCCAACTGAACGAGTATATGTCGTCCATAATTTCCCCCGGCTCAGCCGGCATATCCTCCAGACTAGTTTCATAATAAATTTCAAATTGATCGCCACCAGAAAATAACGTCAAGTCAATGGCTTGACCAAATCCGTCAAACGCAATATTTTTGTCAGTGGCTTCACTAAATCCCAAAAAACCTCGAGCAACACCATCTATTCCACGACCAAGATCTATAGTGACCACTTGACGTCGAAAATCAGCCGAGAAACTGCCAGTCGAAATTAGCAACGGCCCCAAAGGAACAGGAGACGGCTCCGCTATGTTATACTGAAAATTAGGAGCAAACAAAAGCAGTCCGGAAGTCGAATTAAACACTTCACTAACCAAGGGAGTAGGAGAAACCGACCCCGAGGTCCAAACATTGTCCCCGGCCGATTCCCAGTCGAAGGTTACAGTAGCACTGGCCAGACCAGTAGCGAAATTTGCCCCCGGAATAGCCCCCGTATGGACGTAATAAGGATATTCCAAATCCTCAAGCAAGCCGACTTTTATAACCTCTCCTGGGCTGGAAAATGATGCCCACTTTCGAAGGCCTTTGAATTCCTCGTAACCCGATGGCCAAGTTCCGGCATCCAGTGTGACGGAGTCAGCCAAGGAGTCACCCATAGGCAATTGCCTGCCGTAAAAAACAAACTTCCCATTCAAACCCCCAGTGCTTTCTACACCCGTAAAAACATGGAATCCATAATGATTCAAAGTCAGTCCAGAACCCCCACTATACGTTCCCTCTACCGGATCTCCATACTCATTGTACTGCATGCCTGCGTTACCGACTTGGCTAAAATTCTTATACGTATCTAAGGTGCCAAAGAAATTTCCGCAATCGGAAACACCATCTCCCTCCCATAAATCAAGATGAAAATCAGCTCCATCTTCAGAATAAAAATTCGTAAACCAACCCGTGGGTTTTAATAAAAAGGTAGGATTATTCCCCGTCGACTGACTTGCGGGCTGAGCTGAATCACCAAAAAAATAATCGGAGCCCTGCATGTGCTGCACAAAATGCGGCCACCTCAGAAACCTAAGCTGCCTAACACATGATGCCAATTTCGGGATTATCATCCCCATATTATTTTCATTGATTTTCTCAATTTGAGGCAACAACAAGCCCGATTCCATTCTAACCCCCACGGAATCCGGATCTTGCGGAGAATTTCCAAGTAATATATACCACTCCCTCAATACATGATAGCTAGCCAATGCAATTCGCATTGCCTCAAGCTTTTGAATCATCGTCAAACCATCAAAATCCCCATCAGCAGGGTACGCAGCGAGCCCACCCCCCCAAGGAATAAGCGCTTTTACATACGGAGGGTGAGCGGGAAGCTCAAGCGTGGAACCATTGAAGTACTCATATTCCTGCTCTACAAACAGACGCTGCTGCACCGCCATATTTCGCTCCTGGATAGCGCGCAATACTGATTCAATCGTCTGAGCCGGCAACACACCCACCACACACAAGAAAGCAAAAATAAGAATGAAACGTTTCATGAATTTTAACGCGCAACAGGAGAAAATAAAATCAAACTGACACTCGAATTATCCTGAGCCAAAGGATCGGAACCCGCGGTATATTCCGCCAAATTTGAAATTCCGTCACCATCAGCATCACCAGATGCGGATAAGGCAAGTGAACCAAAGTGAGCCAACTCCCAAACATCCGACAGTCCATCACCATCAGTGTCGTCCGGATTATCAGGAGCAGAAGGAACTATAAAGCTGAATAAATTCTTCACCTGCCCGATGTTTGCTAAGGCGTAGTCGTCCGTCGATTCACCCCAAGGATAGACCTGGCCCGACCCCAAAGGCTGCCCAGTGTAATTTAACTCACGCAACCGGTCATAGAACGGCTTCGCCACATTCTTGAGCTGGCCAATGTTAATTGCCTGGTAATCATCTGTACTGGTCGCAGGTTCCTCCCAACGCTGAACGAGTAAAGCCGTGGGCTCAACTAGCGGGTCGATAAGCCCCTTAGCTTTCATCTCCTCATATGCCTGCTTGGCGATGTTTTTAACCTGCCCTTGGTTCACTGCCGCGTAGTCATCGGCAGTGGCGGAAGAATTAATCACCGCACGTGCTGCCCACCATGCCGGGGCGTCGGCTCGAAGAATTACAGGAATGAGCACGGACAGCAGAATGCACACTAGGACGCCCAAGAGGACAAATTTCTTAACCGAGGCGAGAAAAAGGCAAATCATAAATTAATAATCACTAATACCTAATTACTCAACATCCGGCTCATCTCCCTCATCAAAATCCCCCATGGATAGATCACCAGATGGCCGGAGACGGAGCACTCCGGTGACTTCGCCCGTATGGATTTTTATCACCTCAGCAGTAAGCTTACCATCAACCGCCGACACTCCAGTCCCAACATATAATCCCCCAGACACCTGAACATCATAGCCCCATCCAAGAAAAGATGGCCGAGGCTGAACCAAAAATCCACCCACATCGATATCAATCCGATACTCTTCATACATAGCACTCCCGATAGCAAGGCTGCCAGGAGCGCTGATTCTAACTCCCCCAGAATCCATTATGACCTCCTGCCCCAATGTTCGAAAATCTGGACCATAAAAAACCCCTTGATCCATAAAAATTGACTCAAAGTCTCCCGTTAAAATCGGTCCCACCGAAACCCCATCATTATAAAGCTGAAGCGAAGAAACAAGAAGTGATTTCACGGCAAAATCCTGCTCAGAACTACCATTAACGTCAGCCTTCAAATCAAGTGCGGCCCTCTGGGCGTTACTCACCGGCTTATTTGAATCACTTGTATTACTAACATTGCCAAGTCCCACGGCAACAGCAGTAATACCCGTCAAGTGCGACGCATCACCATGATACGACGACGCGTAAACATCCCCCGCAATGCCAACCCCACCAGCCACAGTCAGTGCACCACTCGTTACAGAAATACTAGCTTCAGAGCTGCTTATTAAAGCACTGTTAAGTATACTTCGCCCCAATGGATCTAGCACAATTTTCGCAACAGGTACAGATTGCTGATCGAATAATTGAAGCTTGTTATTCGCAGCGAGTTTCATTTGAATTTTACCGCCTTCATCTTGCCAAAACCAATTAGCGGGACCTCGCGAGGCACTGAGGTAAATCGAGGGAGCTGCGGCATCAGCATACAACAATGTCAGCCCTGGCGTGACACTCGAATCACTCCGAATCCCCAAACTCAGCGCATTGCTCTCGATATCGACGTCGCCTTCTACGGTGAGATTACCGGTAACGACTTCGTCTGCTGCGAAGTTCTCGGATGATAATCCAATGACAGCGCCAAGCAATATGCTCGCGCGAAAAACACAACGAAGGTGCGACTTCATAGATAATGCAGGTATTGCGCAACCTTAACGAAGCAAGCCGCGCAGGGGTTTAAAGCAGCTGGACGGCTCCGTAATGAATCACTTCTCAATTGAATCAACTTCAAAATAAGCGCAAGGCATACACCCTAAGTGAGATACCAAGTGAGTATCTCCAGCTACCGATTGAAATAACCATCAAACACACTAGCCGCATTGCCGCATCTGCTCCTGCACCTTTCTCTCAAATTCCCGCCAAGCCCGCCATGTAGCCGCCGGCACTTTCGGAGTGTGAAGAATCAAGACCGTGCGCCTCAACGCTTCGCCTAAGCGTGCGCGATGATCGATTTCGCTAAATCCGCCACGATCCAAAGCCGACTCATCAGGCAGCTCTCTGAAATTGGCTGGATCATCCTCCAAGCTCCCAGAAGGGACTGGCTTTGATTCCGTGATCATCCCGCTCGCAGCCGCCATCCCTTTTGGCTCAATGGGCTTCAGCAAACGCGCATCAATCTTTGCTGGCAACACATCCAGCGCCTTTGCCAGAGCAACAGCTTCGGATTCGGAAACATCTCGGTAACCGCATTCTATGCGGGAAACTTCAGCAGCTGTGAGCCCTGCGGCTTTGCCCAAGGCTGCCTGGCTGAGCTTTCTAAGTTTACGGAGCTGGATGATGTGCGGACGTGCCATCTGAAATTTGGAATAAAGATAGGGGGTGCTGCGATGTGTCACACCTTATTGACCTCACTTTTGTAATTTATTAATAATTAATAAATAATGAAAAGGAAAGGTGGTATACACTACCTTTCGCGAGGTGATGCCCTCGAATAAAAAAGCGAGTTCATAAAATACAAGATACTCATATTCATAATAATACAGCATTATTTAATGAATTTAAATCTTAAATAATCACTCCATCATTTCGTTCAAAAACAGTGTGCGCCTTTTTGTAGATGCCTTCCCACCCCTCTTGTATTTATTTTTAAAATTAAAAAAGAAGAAATAAGAAAGAATCACGGACGGCACGGACGGTTGTTTTGAACTCTTAGGCCAGAAATTTTAAATTAAACAAAGAGGCCATCCTCAAAAAAAAGTAGATATAGAATTGAAACTATCCGTCCGTGCCGTCCGCCCCCTTCACTTGACATAAATAGCCATGCCATTTCCATCGGAAATATAACGCCCCAAACTCCCAACGATGTCCGCCTGAAGCTGCCGCAAATCATCAGTCAATTCCGCCCTCCGTCCATTCATTATGCGAAGCTCCTTCTTAATAGAGCCGACAAACTTCTGATCCAATGCTGTTGGATTGGCTAAAAGCACATTCAACTCCTTGATAATTGCATTATCAGCTTTCACAAAATCATAGCCCCCTGCCCTGTCCAATAAAGACTCAAGCTCAGTACGCATTTCATAAACTCGCTTAGCTACAGCAATCACCCCGGCATTGCCCTGCGGCACATCTTGCTTGCGAATCGCCTCTACCTCACGAATCAATTTAGCATATGCCTCAACCGAAGCGTTCGTATCTTTCAACTGCTTATCCCTTGCCGCTATAATCTTTCCATATTTACTCCCTGCGAGAGTCGAAGAAGCGAGTTCATTATCGATAGGCAAAGTGAGTGTCTTGATTGCCTCTTGCTCAGCCTCTGCGATAGCCTTCTCTATATCATCTTTCGTAATTGCTCCTGAAAATGAAGAACGCTCATTAGAATTCGCAGCATGCAATGCCTCAACAGCATCAACAGCCGACTTTTGCTTCAAATGCTCATTAATTTGCACTGATGACGGTGTAATAGATGTCGTCACCGGGCCTACCGCCTTTGCTATTTCAAGTTTTTTCGGCTCCGAACGACTCACCACCGGAACTTCTATATCGACATTCGACCATCTCTTTATTGCAAAAAACACCACGACCAGCACCACCCCTCCTCCTGCACATAGCCATGGTATCTTAAAGACACCACGGGGCTTCAAACGTGAGCTGCGACCATCTGGCCGCACTTCTTCCGGCATTTCGTCCCGATGAATATTTTGCCCAAGCTTAGCAAAATCATGATATCGCTCCTCTGCTTTTTCATGAGTCGCTCGCAATGCCACTCGATGCAATCGACGCCATTCGTGTTGCTCACTAGGCAATAGGCTGTCTTTACCAGAAGGCGGCCAGATAAAAAGCGCACGCCCCATTTTATCCGGCGATTGTCCCGTGAGAACCGTGAATAATGTCGCAGCAATGGAGAACATATCAATTTGCCCCCCGCTTTCTACATACCAAGACGGGGCTAGAAAGCCTGGCGTGCCATAAAAAGCACTTTGCGAGGCATCCGTAGTAAGGAGCGAAATATCCGACAATACAGCCCGGCCACGCATGAACAGGATATTATCAGGCTTGATATCGCGATGCACCAATCCGGCTTCACTCAAAATCTGCACGGCTTTGCAGATGGCCGTAAAATAGCTGATGATTTCTTGAGAAGAGAACCACGCCCCTCGCGAACGATACTCTTCGATCAGCGATCCAAGAGTTAATGGCTTCCATGCTTCGTCTTCAGGATTGGAGCTGGTGCCATCAGCGAGTGGCATGACGTAAAAAATCATACCACCCACCACTCCAACGTGCTCGACCGGAAGTAGTCCGCTGGCAAGCCCGGCCACTCCCAGCTTCTTATAAGCCTGAACCGCCTTCAACTCTCGTGCGCTTTCATTTCCGGCGCCGACAGCGATGATTTTAAGCGCAACGTAAGCATTCAACACTGGAGAACGGGCCAACCACACCGTGCCAAATCCGCCTCGGCCAATGGCTCGAATCAGGGTGTATTGATCAATGATGGCTCCCGCTCCTATGCTGGTCATGAGAGGCCACCTTTCAGTAAGTTGCGATAAAACAGGCAAGCCGAGAAACTTTGGTCCCACCGAATCTTCGCCTAAAATATCGTTAGTTATTAAAAATAAATAATTTATAAAAAACATAACAAAAAAGTGAGAGATTTCTCGAAAGCCTAACGATAGAGCATGAACCATCTATCACCCAATGAGCTTTCCCACCACAAAACTAACCCTCTTAGCCCAACTGAAGGCCCAATCCATGAACAGCCGTTGGGAGCAGTCTTGGGAAACGTTTTTCGCCACGTATAAAAAAGGCATTAAAACCTGTGTCCGGAGTGGGTTTTTCAAAAACGGATGGAATCACCCGTCAGAAGCAGACGTAGAAGACGTTGCTGCCAAGGTTTTCGATGCCATCTATCGGGACGGAGAGTTTATTGATTTGGATTTCTCCAAAGGCCTGTTTCGCGAACTGCTAACCGTGATATGCCAGCGCAAGACGGTGGACTTCATCCGTTCAGGGAAGAAGAACCAGCAAAACGTGTCGGTAAACAAAGAAGATTCCACCCTCACAGATCCTGCCTTATCGTATGACCAGCATCAAGAAGTCGAAGGAGCAGCCTTCTTCGAAACCTTCATGGAGGTGCTGTTAACCGAGCTTCAGCATGAAGTATCACCCCAGACTCTTCAGATTTTTGAACGTGTGAAGCTATTAGGCGAAGAACCTGAGTCCGTAGCCCGTGATTTACAAGTGAAGCGAGGCGTGGTCGATAACAGCATCCTAAAGGCTAAACAGAAATGTCGAGAGATCGTCGAAAAGGCCAAGCTCTCAAAAGAGTTTAAACTAAGATAATATCTTCCTATAATTTATTATTTAATAATTAGAATAAACAAAAGGACAGGATTGCGGACGGCACGGACGGTTACTCTTAACTCTTAGGAGGAAAATTCAGAGAAACGGAAAGAAAGAAGCTTACTTCAAAAAGTAGGTATAGAGTTAAGAACATCCGTCCGTACCGTCCGAGACTCTTCGTCCTTAGTCAAAGGTCGGCATAGAGTGCGAAACAACCGTCCGTACCGTCCGTCATTTTTAGCCGCACGTTGCGTGCAAAATGGCTGCGATGCCATTGTATTGGTCGACCGAGATTGATATCTAGATTTAAAGATAACTGTCCGTACCGTCCGGGAAATCACTTTCCGGACAGTACGGACGGTTGTTTTATACTCCTTTCTTGAATTGAGCCCAGATGGGCTTTCCTAGACGCACGGGCTGAAATGGAGGCATAGTCACGACGCCTTTACGTCGTGGCGGCGTTCCTGCCAGTGCGCTGAGCTGCTTTCGATGATCTTGGTCGCCCGGATGTGCGATGCAGGCAAAAGCACCCGTGGCAGGATTCCACCACAGGTGCTCGCCTTTGGCGTCCTGCCCGTGCTCAGCACAGGCAGGACACCTAGCAACGCAGCAACCATCCGACTTCACCCGAGCAGGCTCGGGCCAGCGTGAGGTTTTGCGGTTCATCGACTATGACGGGGAGACGATGAGACCTTTGTAGCCCCTGAGGTGCCCTCCTGGCTTAAGGAAAACCGCACCAAGATCGTTCCGTTGATGCAGGCCCAAGCGTTTTTGAATCAAGGGCTTTATCTTCTTTCCGAACACGGCCTTTTTATGGCGCTCAAACTCATGCGTTTTTGCGAACTCATCGTACGCATCGAACAGCTGCTGCGCCGTCACCTCGCCCTGCCCGGTTGGGTCCAACCCCAAGCATTGCTCAGCGAATAGCCGGACACCGTCCGAGGCATCGACGATACGTTGGATACGCGCCTCCTGTTCCGGTGACAGGCAATACGAATACCTGTTTTTCACGTGCCGATGGGCGCCTCCTGCTACCCACGCCAAGATCCCCTCGCCTTCATCGCGCAGAAGCATGGCTACGAAATCAGGCGCGGTAAGCAGACTCTCAGGTTTTCCCATCTCGATGGAGAGGAGCCGACGCACCCAAGCATCAGCATCATTCTCCACCCTCAAGGTAAGTTCCTCGTTCGAGCAAATAACCATATGGAATTCGCCCTTAAAGGACACACCTTCGTTTTCCATCTTTCGTTCAGCAGTCAATGAGTCACCCCCGGTGAGTGACTTAATAACTGCAGTGTGCCTGCCCGTGAGGAAATCAGACTGCACATCACTGCCGATGAGCAGGCGCTTGTTGGCGTATTCGCGCGCCTCAAAGCGCCCCCCGAGTTGTGCGGTGCGTAGTTGGCAACACGCCCCTGTTCCGACGAGCTTTTCAAGAAGCGACACCAGCGATGTCTTACCCGAACCCGCTTCGCCACTGAGGAGAAGCAAACGGTGGGACTGATTGGCCCCAAGCATCACGGCCCCGAACCACTCTTGGAGGAGCAGAACATCGTCCCGGTACATGGCTCCTTCAAGCCAAGCATCGAATCGAGAACAAACAGCCTCTGGGTCATAATCGATTTCCACTCGCTGCACCGAGCCGTAATCCGGAGAAAACGGCAGCAGTACGGGCGGATACACAGAGACATCCAACATGCCGTTTTTAACATGAATGACCGTGCTCTTGGAAACCTCGGGGACTCGCGCACCTTCGGTTTTCAACAGCATAAGAATCTCGTCCACGGCCGCCTGGCGGAGCCGTTCTTTGTATCCCGATGCCTGGAGTTCATCCAGAAATGCGCGGATAAACTTCCATACTAAGCGACTCATTTCCTGCTGGCTCTGAGGCACCCACAATCCGGTATTTGGATAGTAGATACATAGCTCACCACGCCTCAACGCAACCGCGTGTCTCATTGCGAACACACGGGCAAAAAAACTTACATTGAGTGCCTTTCCTCCCAACGGTTCGCCTAGTTCAACGACGAGTGTTCGGTAGGCACGGTCAGGCCAATGCGTTTTCAGGTTTTCCGGCCATACGATGTCATCGAAGGCGATTTCAACCGCGGGTGCATGGATCACCCATTGGTAGTCCATGCCTTTGGGATGACGGCCCCAAATCACACTTTGGTTTCCATCCGCACGCCACTCGCCCCAAGCATGGCCATCTTTCATGGACAGCTTGGATGACGCAGGTGCTTCGTCGTCTTTGAGACGAACCCACAGCTGGCATCCCCGACTACCCTTTGTGCGAAGCGTTCCTTTTAAGACCGGGTTCAACTCAAGAAACGGCTCAACGGCCGCGTCATCGTCGATATCGATGGCACAGACGTTCTCCGAAGACTTCCCGAGCAGAACGCCAACATTTCCAGTTAAAAGGCGGCCTTGATAAAGGCCGTCCAACATTGTTGCCAAGGTAGTATCCGGCCACCCGTTAAAACTGGGAGACTTCTGACCGGAAGGTATCGGAAGCAAAACCACCCCCGGCCCCAATACCGATTGGATTTTCCCGACGATGTCCAGAACCGGAGACGAGCCAGAGGCCCGCCCCTCCAGACTAGCTGAAGGGGCAGGCGCACTCATATCTTCAAGTCTAAGAGCGCTCATTGAGACACCTCCGTGACTACCGGACGTTTCACATACCCCGGTCCAATTTTAGTCGTGAGTATGCTACTCGTCTTGCTTCGAGTTGGGTCTCTCGGACTTGGTATATAATCAGCAAAGTCGGGCCGCCCCATATCTCGACATTCTACATGGCAATATGCCCTTGATCGGCGGTCATCCCCTTCCTGCCCAGCAAACTCCCCAGAGGCGCCCAGTTGGCGGATAACTGATTCCGCGAAGTCGAAACCGGACAGATATCTGCATGCCCGCATCGCCTTCTTAAGTTTTTTTCTTTTCTCATGCGGAGCACCTCTCAACCAAGGCAGGATGATCTCACCGAACTCCTGATTGGTTGCCGGCGGGAGCAAGGGGACGGAAGAAACCAAGGTAACATTTACGTTTTGATTTCCCGTGCTCATCGAGTGACCTCCTCCTTTCGCGCACACTCCAGATCAAGTGGATTGGGCGGTGCCTGCATCGTGTTTATGACAGATGCTTCCTGCCCAGCCCACTCCGACACCCGATTCCACCAGTAATTAACCCAGGCCTGATGGGCCTCGGGATTCGGAGCCTTCTTCAAGAACGTCTTGGTCCCCAGTGCACCGTCCACCCAGAGGTGCAGACGATCATAAAGACCCACTTCCTTGGCGACAGCCTCCATGTCAGCAAAAGACTGAAGAGCGTAACGCTCCCAGGCCTCTTTTGACGCGAAGACCTCGGTGTTGGCAGTGATGCCTAGTTTTTGAGCATGCCCGGCAATACGCTGGGCGTTGTCGGCACGGATGTTGATCGGCTCGTGGAAGATCGTCACGGGGTTAACTGACTTAATCGCTTCCAACGTAGCTTTCAGATCCGCCCTGTCACACTCCGGAAATGTCGGAGCCATCATCACACACACCGGTATCCCGGCTTTTTGTGCGAGTTGAAGGGTTTCCAGTCGGCGTGCTGGTGCGGGAGCGCCCGGCTCGTAGAGCTTGGCCAAATCCGCACGCAGCGTCGGGAGACTCATGCCCAGCACGACTCGGTTCCCCAAGCTTTTGAGCACTTCAAAATCCGCCCGCACCAACGGACTGCGAGTGAGGATGCGGACATTGAGCGTCGATTCATCGCGGATGATTTCCAGCATTCTGGTCATCATGGCCGCGCTGGCCTGATTTAATTCCTTTCTCTGCTTCGCGTCAGGATGAAAAAACACCTGATACGGATCTGTCGTTGTCGAAAACATGATTGCCCGGTGGCCGTCATGACTGAGTTCGTTTGCCGGCACTTTCTCTGCCTTACGCACCGATGCGCGAAACTTCTTCTCATCGAAGGTGCGGAGGAATGCATATTCACCCCAATTGGCGTCGGGGTCGCCAACACCCCGCTCACCCAACGGGGTCGATAACTTGCGCGTCGATACCTCCGGCACATAACAGAAACGGCAACC
>Ga0247813_10001616_pt1 | contig 16726 bp, 9 predicted proteins | sample UWRJL169409C1_FD_180719 | JGI IMG/M metagenome (GOLD analysis project Ga0247813, IMG submission 180719) | Plant litter microbial communities from Arlington Agricultural Research Station in Wisconsin, United States - UWRJ-L169-409C-1 | ecosystem: Environmental > Terrestrial > Plant litter >... | reverse complement strand
TGCAAGAAATTAAACTAACTTCCAGTCAGGTCGTTCAAAGTGACAAGTATACCCATAGGGATGCTTTTGTAAGTAATCTTGATGTTCTTCTTCTGCACTCCAAAAATCACTTACAGGAACTACTTCAGTGACAATTGTACCGGGCCATATACCAGATTCGTCCATTTCTGCGATTAATTTTCTAGCCGTTTCCTGCTGCTCATCATTGTTATAGAATATAGCCGAACGATAAGACGTACCTAAATCATTACCTTGTCTATTGCGGGTAGTTGGATCGTGAATTTGAAAGAAATATTCTAAAAGTTTTCGATAAGACAATTGTGTGGGATCGAATGTAATTTCAATTCCCTCTGCATGCGTTCCATGATTGCGATAGGTTGCATTGGGAACATCACCACCTGTATAGCCTACAACCGTTGAAACAACACCTGGATACTGACGAAATAATTCTTCAACTCCCCAAAAGCAACCGCCTGCTAAAATAGCTTTTTCCAAAATCATATTTTTTTTATTTAAAGTTAAGTAATGAAGAATTTAGGATGATAATTAGAAAGTAAACATTTGAAATTTATTTTTGTTTAATGACTGCTCTATGTATAGAATGTTAAGCGTTAGCCAATAAGTTAACATAAAGATAATATGAATTTAACATAGCAATCTTATAGCTTTGGGGAATGAAAATTAAGAAGAAAAAAGCAATAAGTAAAGCGAAAGATAAAGCAGTTCAAAAAGAATTGGTAGTTCAAATTTCTAGCGCACTACAATCGGTAATTTCTACCTATACCCCAAGTAATAAGAAAATCGAGAAGCTGATCGAAAAAAATGCAAAACAGCTGGTTAAAAAACTTCCAAAAGTTAAAGCACCGATACCTGTAAATGTAGAGACACCGTCAACTGAGGCTGAAACAACAAAAAAGGTTAATGCTAAAGGCTCAAAGAGCAAAGTAGAAGCTTAGCACTAAGGTCTAAACTGTACGAAATCCTGAAACTAATTCTTGGAGTTCTTCTTTAGAAATAAGCTGGGGCTGATGGTATTGTTTATCTAAAATACCTAAAGTAATACTAATGATACCACTTGTGGTTCTAATTAAACATTCACCATTGTCGATCGTACTAGAAATGTACCTTCCAATTCCCCTATTGATATCTGAAAACCGAAGCACTAATTCGTGGAAAATAAATACTGGATAATTCATACGCTAATGTAAGCAGCCAATGTTAAGTCTATATTACCAGAGTATTAATTTTTGTTAACATTAAATTAATATTGAATTTTGTTGGGGTTGGTTTTTAGACCGTATGGCGATTTGATTTTTACCATCTAAGACAGCTGAGTTTTTTAGAGTGCTTGAGTATTTCTAATGAATACACCACCTTAGACACCTAAGAACACCTTAGCCGTTGGTTTTAGCAGGGCGATATATTTTTTTACCACCTAAGATATCTAAGCTACTGCTGAGTTTTTTTAGGGCGCTTGAACTTGGGTGTGCTAAGGTGTCTTAGGTGGTAAATACCTTAGGTGGTAAAAATCATATCAATTGCAACAAATCTTTCTTGCTAAGCGATTTAAATATAGATTCTTCAGTTCTAATTAATCCACTGGCAATTTCCTTTTTTGTCTCCTGCATTACCATTATTTTTTCTTCGATGGTATCTGGACAGATTAAGCGAACCGCCATTACATTCTTATGTTGCCCTATGCGATATGCTCTATCAATGGCTTGATTCTCAACAGCAGGATTCCACCAGGGGTCAATCAGATACACGTAATCTGCCTGAGTAAGATTGAGCCCCACTCCTCCAGCTTTTAAACTAATTAAAAATACGCGTATGTCTGAGCTATTTTGAAAGGAATCAACCACTGTAGACCTATTTTTGGTCTGGCCATTGAGGTATGCATATTTCACATCTCGTTTTTCTAGTTCTTCTTTCACCAAATCTAACATACTCACAAACTGAGAAAAGACCAATATTTTATGGTGTGTCGATTTGCTCTCTATCTGTTCCATCAATACATCCATCTTTGCCGATGCATCACCGTAATATTTTTCCTTACTCAATATAGCTGGTGAATTACAGATCTGTCTCAACTTCGTAAGTCCGCGTAAAACATGCATACTGCTTTTAGTAAGTTCATCCTCTGAAGTTCCCATCAGATACGCTCGGATTTCGGTTCGACAACTCTCATAAATTTCACGTTGCTGCACCCCCATTTCGCAATAAATTACTATTTCTGTTTTGTCGGGTAGTTCGCTCGCCACTTGCTCTTTCGTTCTTCTTAATAAGAAGGGATTGATGCGTCGATGCAGTTCTTCAGCGCGTCTTTTATCTTTAAACTGATCGATTGGAACAGAGTATAATTGTCTGAATTGTTCTCTATTGCCTAGTAAACCCGGACAAGCAAAAGAAAATTGTCCATATAAATCAAAGGTATTGTTTTCTATCGGAGTACCCGTCATTACCACCTTATTGCGGGATTGGAGAAGTCGAACCGCCTTATAACGCTGCGAATCTGGATTTTTTATGGTCTGCGATTCGTCCAGAAAAATATAGTTAAAGCGATACGCCTTTAAGGTATGAACATCAGACAGTAAAGTTCCGTAAGACGTAAGCACCACTTCATATTGATCAAAATTTAAGGTAACTCGGGCACGATCTGTGCCATATACTGTTAATACTCTTAACGTTGGGGCAAACTTTTTTATCTCTTGTAACCAATTAAATACTAAAGATGCAGGTACCACAACTAAATTTACATTTTTTGCAACTTTATCGCGCTGCGATAAGATAAATGCTAATATCTGAATAGTTTTACCTAAACCCATATCGTCGGCCAAACAGCCGCCAAAATTGAAGCCATCTAAAAAATTTAGCCAGTTTAGCCCATCTTTCTGATAACTACGTAACTCGGCATTCAGATCTTTGGGAACCGCTATATCTACTATAGAATCAAAATCAGACAATTTGGATTGGTACAACTGCAAGCGTGCGCTGGTTTCGATATCTAGAAACTCCTTTTCGTACAGCTCTTCGACGGATAGATAGTTGATAGTTGGAGTACGTAAGGTCTCTTCTACCACCTCTCCAGCACCAAAATAACCATAGAATTTTTCTAACCATTCATCGGGTAAAATCCCTGTCGTACCATCGTCTAATTGTACAAATTTACTCTTGTTTCTGATCGACTTATGGAGATGCTTCAAAGAAACCACCTGCTTATTGAACTTAACTTTTATAGCGGTCTCAAACCAGTCGATGCCGCTAATTACATGAATAGCAATTTCGGCAGTAAAAGGACTCAGCTTATTGTTTTTAAGCGAGTTGAAACCTAAAATAGCAATTCCCTTACTTCTCCAAGATTCAAATGCAGCTAGAAACCATTCAGGCATTAAAAAATGCTTGCGGTGCATGTAAAAGCAATCGGCGTGGCGCTGATCTGCGAATTCTTCGGCCTGCTCTTTAAAGTAGGGATGCATTTTTGCAATATTGGTAATAAACTGAAGCTCCTTTTCTTCATCGCGGGCAAGCGTAAATAGCTGTCCTCTCTTATCTTTAGCTTGAATTTGCTTTTGCGAAATCACCGGGATTTCGACGTTGCTATACCTCATTACTGGCGTAATCAATACAAAATCTTCAGATTCAGTAAGATAAATTAATTGCTCATTCTCTAGGTCGAACCCTTGTTCGATACGCTGCTTTTTGGTAGCCGGTTTTAAATAAGAATAATTAATCTTAATCTTCTCTTCGAGCTTTGCTAAAATATTCTGTTGAAAATCTTCATACTCAGACCGTTCAATGACCAAGTTATTTTGATGTTGCTTGAAGAACTCAATTACACTCAGAAAATAGGCATTATCGATGAGATACTGTTTATTCTTAATTTCCACGAAATAATGGAAGCGCAACTGAAGATCTTCCATGGCGTAACTATTCCCTTCCAGATGTAATAGACCAGAAACCTCAAAACTATCAGCACGTTCGTCTACCGAAAGTGTTAGATCTGGTTTTAAAATCCGAAAATGGGTCTGAACAAGTGAACTAGCATTTACCGTAGCTGATGCTTTCTCATCATGCACATAAAAATCGAGCTGCATTGGATTTTTTACCACAGCTCGTAAAGCATCCAGATCTGATGAAATCTTGTGCTCATAATTATTCTTAAAACGAGCTATTCCTGTAAAAAATTTTAGCTCCTCTTGTTTCTCTGTTTTCCATACCAAATCTATTGGATCCACGTAGACCAACGGGTTTTTGAGCTTACCTCCCTTAGTGAGTCCCGCTGTTGCCAGCTCGAGAACTAAATGCCGGTAAAAGCGGTGCCGACTGAAAATCAGCACCATTTGATGTTCAGGATAAGTGCCTATGGAAAATTTAGCTAGTTCACGTGCCTTTAGTATGCGCTCTAACTTACTATAATCTAAATTTTCGATGCTTTTATCCTCATTTTCTCTCATCAATGCTATTTAATAATGGATAAAGATAGTGGGCATTCATCACATTTTTTTAGCTTTTCATCACATTTAATTAAGAGAAATAAAAAAAATTACTATCCTTGTGTATTAATTCACTAATACACTCAGTTTTAAATGAAAAATCTACTCTTCGTACTTCTCTGCTTAGGCTTAAGTTTCTCTGCCAGCAGCCAAAACAATTCCTCTTTACACATCAGTGGAAAGCTAGTTGATTCAATAGCTAAGAAACCTATTTACTTAGCCAGCATTTTCTTAAAAAATGATAAGAAAGTACAACTAAAGTCCATTTTATCTGCAAAAGATGGTTCGTTTGCATTCGCAGATTTACCTGCCGGAAGATATTCTTTAAGCATAGTCTATGTTGGCTATAGCGCTTTAGAAGTTCCGGTAACGCTAACTACAACCCCAAAAAATTTGGAGTCTATCTCCTTGTCCCCTTCCTCTACCCAACTGAAGGGTGTGGAGATTACCACTGAACGACCTTTAATTAAGCAGGAGATTGATCGAATTGCTTACGATGTAAAGGCGGATCCTGAAAGTAAGGTAACCAATGTGTTAGAAATGATGCGCAAAGTTCCTTTACTATCTCTGGATGCTGATGACAATATTCAACTTCAGGGCAATAGCAATTATAAAATTTTAATTAATGGCAGACCATCGGGTATGATGGAGAGAAATCCCAAAGACATATTAAAAAGTATGCCTGCATCGAGCATCGAAAAAATTGAGGTAATTACCACACCGCCAGCAAAGTACGATGGAGAAGGGTTAGCAGGTATTATCAATATCATAACCTTCAAAAAACAACTGAATGGGTCTAACGGCACGGTTAATGCAAGTCAACGTTTTCCGGTAGGTGGGCCGGGTTTAGGTGGATCGTTTACTTTAAAAGCTGGAAAGTTGGGCATTTCCAGCAATGCGGGTGGTAGCCTGAGCAGCACTCCACAACTAAATAATAGCAATTTAAGAATCACACAAGGAAGTAATCCAACTAGCTTGTGGCAAACGGGCACACGGGATTATTCGGGCAAAAGCGGGTACGTCGGCACCGAAGTAAGCTTAGAAATCGACAGTTTGAACTTAATTTCTGGGCAATTAAATTACAATGCCAGTGCTAATGAGAGTTTAAGTAGCCAACGCTCAGCCTTAAACAATGGAGCTTCTGTAATACAAGGTTACGAACTGATGAATAACCTTGAAGGTGATGGCGACGGAATAGATGCCGCGTTAAATTATCAATTGGGTTTTAAAAAAGACAAGAATAGAATACTCACCTTCTCTTACCGATACTATAATTTTAGCAACAGCCAGTTTAATAACGTAAATATATTTAATCCAATTGCTTATTCCTTACCAAACTACAAGCAAAATAATACAGGCGGATCTTCCGAGCAAACTGTTCAGGTCGATTATGTGTACCCCCTAAAAAAAGTAAATATAGAGGCGGGTATCAAAGCTATCTTTAGAGATAACCACAGCAACTTCGATTTCTTATCGGCCAATAGCGGCGGCATGTTTATCGCTGATCCTTTGAGAACCAATGGCTTTGATAACAATCAAAATGTATATGGCATTTACAATACCTACCAATTTAATCTTAAAGATTGGGGCATAAAAGCTGGGGTAAGGGTTGAACAGACTGAAATTGATGCCATATTTTCTGGAACCACCAGTAATTTAAATAGCAGTACCTTAAACTTTATTCCTTCCATTTCTTTGAACCGTAAATTTAAGGACATGAGTAGTTTAAACTTTGGGTTTACTTCTAGAATACAGCGTCCGGGCATTAATCAGTTAAATCCTTTTGTAGACCGCTCTAATCCTAATTTCGAATCTTCAGGAAACCCTGATCTTAAGCCTATGAGTGGACAAAGCATCGAGGTAAATTATAGTCGGTTTAAGACCGCCTCGATAAATTTAGGTTTACGAGGTATGTTCTTCGATAATGTGATCATGCCAAGAGTGGTAACAGATCCCACCACCAATATTACTCGTAGCAGCTATGGCAATACGGGTAGTGCTACTTTGTTGGGCCTCAATATGAATATCAATTATCCATTCGGAAAAAAATTAAGGGCAAGTTTAAATGGAATGCTGAGCTATGGTATGGTAAAAGGAGAAATTAATGGGGTATTATTGAATACGAATGGGTTCATGAGCCGCGCATTTTCTTCACTAACCTATCGCCCGAGCAAAACATGGCAAACCACTGGCAGCTTTAATTACAATGGGCCAAACTTTACCTTGCAAGGTAGCTCAAACGCCTATATCTCTTCTTCATTTAGTGTAAATAAAGACTTATTCGATAACAAATTGAGCCTTTCTTTTGCCGCTAACAACGCATTTGATAAATACAGAAGGGCATTAAACTTTACGAATGGGCCCAACTTTACGCAAGAAAGCTACAATCAAAATTACCAGCGTAACTTTACAATGAGTGTGAACTATCGTTTTGGTCGACTAAAAGAAGGCATCAAGCGAAATAAAAAAGGTATTAACAATAACGACGTATCGCAAGGATCAAGTCTTTAAGAGTTAATGCTAATTGAAAGGGCTTAAAATTCATTCGTGAGTTTTAAGCCCTTTTTTGGTGCAGCTAAAATATTTGCTAAAAAATTTGGAGGTAACAAATTTATAAGTATATTTAATTATAATATAAAATAATATTTTATATTATAAAATTAATAACTCACCTAACCAAATCATGTATGAATAAAACTTTACCTAAAGTAGGCTTTCGCCTATGGTATTATCGTGTGTACGATACACTTATACCTCCCCCCACGACAATTTAAGATTTCAAAACAACCGAAACGCTATGACCTAAACTGCGCATAGTTTACTACGCTTACACTAACCAAAATATATTCCTAATGATGAAAAAAATCACCTTACTAATCAGTATGGTCCTTTTTGCCGTAGCTTATTGCTGTGCGCAAGACATTGCCATTAAAGGCAAGATTATGGACAAAAGCAGAACGCCACTTCCTGGTGCCTCCGTTACCCTTAAAAACTCGAAAATTACCATGTTAGCCGCTGAAGGTGGAACCTACACCATTACAGCTCCTTCTACGGCAACACTTGTATTTTCTATGATCGGGTTTAAAACCCAAGAAATTTTAGTTAACAATCGAACGCAACTAGATGTAACGTTGCTAGAGGCGGTAAATGAACTCGAAAATGTAATCGTAATTGGATACGGAACCGCACAAAAGAAAGACTTAACGGGTGCGGTATCGAGTATCAAAGCCACCCAATTAGAAAATGAAAATCCACAAAGTGTTTCTGACATTTTAAGGGGTAATATCCCTGGTTTGAGTGTGGGCTTTAACAGTAGTGCCAAAGGTGGTGGAGATTTACTGGTTCGTGGAAAAACCACATTGACCGCCAGTACCTCGCCCTTAATTGTATTGGATGGAATTATTTATGTCGGTCAGCTTTCTGATATTAACCCCAACGACATTGAAACAGTAGATGTATTAAAGGATGCTAGTTCTTTAGCGGTTTATGGTGCGAAGGCAGCAACTGGTGTAGTCGCTATTACTACAAAAAAAGGAAAGTCTAGCGCTCCGACCATTAACTTTAATACGAATTATGGTATCGCTACCTTGTCTAAAGACCAGCCTGTTTACGATGGTCCGGGATTTTTAGGTTGGCGTGCAGATGTACTTCGTGCCAATGGCACAAGCCCTGCTTACATTTATAACGATCCAAACAATTTGCCTGAGGGTATTACTTTAACGCAATGGTTAAACGGACAAACCACCAGCAACCCTACCGATCTTTGGCTTACGCGGCTAGGATTGTTAACCAATGAAAAGAACAATTACAATGCTGGTAAAACGGTAGACTGGTACGATTTACTGTTTAGAACTGGGCAACGCCAAGACCACACCATTAGCTTAGCTGGCAGAAAAGAGGAACTCAATTACTATCTTTCTTTGGGGTATCTTAAAAATGAAAATATCATTGAAGGAGGGCAATTTGGCACCTTCCGCACAAGGCTAAACTTAGAAGCCAAAGCGGCTAAATTCTTAACACTAGGTATTAATTTACAATATGCGGATCGCGACGAAGGAGCAATAGAGGCAGATTGGGGTCAGCTAACCAATTTATCACCCTATGGCGATTTTTATAATGCAGACGGATCATTACGAAGAATTCCGACAGACGATAATGGTTTAAATGCTAGAAACCCATTTTTAAACCCATTTTACAATAGTAGAATGGTTAAGCAGAACACATTATTTGGTAGTTTGTATACCAAAGTAGATTTACCTTTTGGCATCAGCTACCAGTTTAACTTTAGTCCGGGTATAGACATGTTCCGCACATTTAATGCTTCCTCGTCTCTGAACCCAAATGTAACTACGCCTGGCGGCTTAGCTTCTAGAGCGCAAGAAACCCGTTACAATTGGCAGGTAGATAACTTGTTAAAATGGAACAAAACTTTTGCAAAAATCCATTCTTTTGATGTAACGCTACTCGCTAACGCAGAAAAGTACCAATCGTGGTACACGCTTTCCAGTAATGAAGGTTTTGTACCGAGCGATATTTTGGGATATCATAACTTAGGAAGCGGTATTAAACCAGCTGTGAGCAGTGATGATATTATCTACACTGGGGATGCATTAATGGCTCGTTTAAACTATGGCTTAATGGGAAAATATAACCTAACCTTATCGGCACGTAGAGATGGGTATTCCGGGTTTGGGGATCAAAAAAAGAGAGCAACCTTTCCCGCTGCTGCCATCTCATGGAATTTTAGTGAAGAAAGCTTCGCAAAAAACATCCAATGGCTAAACTTCGGTAAACTTAGAGTTTCTTACGGGATCAACGGAAATCGGGAAATCAGAAATACCAATGGCGTAATCGATCCGTATGCTGGCTTATTCGTAGTGGATGCCGGAAAATATCAATCGGTTAGTCCAAATGGAACTGCTGCTGAGGTAAATACGCTTATTTTTAATGGGCGAATTGGAAATCCTAACCTTGCTTGGGAAAAAACAAAAGCATTAAATGTAGGCTTAGACTTCGGAATTTTTAACAGCCGAATTAATGGTTCAGTTGAATACTACAATAAGAAAACATCCGATTTATTAATTAGTCAGACTTTATCTAACGTTTCTGGCTACACCAACGTAACGTCTAATTTGGGACAAGTAGACAACAAGGGTTATGAATTCTCTATCAGCAGCAAAAACCTGACTACAGGGAAAGTGATCTGGAATACCACATTAAACTTTGCCTTGAATAGAAATAAAATTGTTCGTTTAGCCACACCAAACGACGATTTAGGCAATGGCTGGTTTATTGGAAAAGATATCGATGTTATTTGGGACTACCGCATTTTAGGCGTATGGCAACAAGATGAAGTACTAGAAGCCAATAAGTTTAATAAAGGAATTAGAGCGGGTGATTTTAAACTACAGGATTTAGACGGAAATTATGTATACAACGATTTAGATAAGCAATTTTTGGGTTACCGCAACCCAAGATTTACTTGGGCGCTTAGAAACGAATTTAATCTTTTCAAAAGCTTCGACATCTCGTTCCAGCTCCTCTCTAATTGGGGTCAAAAAGGACAAGACAATCAAGCTCAGAATCAACCCGGTGGTGTTGGTTTTGGAAGAACAAGTTCATACGTCTTGCAATATTGGACCCCAGAAAACCCGACCAACGAATATGCACGGTTGAGTTCTGGCTTAAGTGGCACCACATTTAACGTATATCGTTCAAGTTCGTTTATCCGACTAAATACGGTGGCGGTTGGCTATAGTTTACCTAGAGACCTTATCGGAAAAATAAAACTGCAAAATGCTAAAATTTACTTCAATGTTAACAATGCAGCTATATATGCTCCAAACTGGAATCAATGGGACCCACAAAACAACGGCCCGACTCCACGCTATTACACCCTAGGAATAAATCTTTCATTATAGTAAATCGATAGATATGAAAAAATTAATTTATACTTTGATTGTCTTGCTAAGCACGACCATCAGCTGTAAAAAAGCATACTTAGATGCAGAGTATCTCTCTAAGTTTGAACCAGAAAATGCATTAAATAATGTTGCAGGTTTCAATGCTGCTTTGGCAGGATTAGGTGCCAATACCCGTAGAGAATTCTTCGACGATATGGCGCCGATTGTAACAGAAGCTATTTTTTCGGACGTTGCCGTAGATGGGACGACTGATAAAAGTACTCAAGCGCAAGATATGAATACTCGCGTTACTCCAGATGCCAACCTAAACAGTCCCGATTTCAATAGAATTGGTTTTTATTGGACAGAGGGGTTTAAAGGCGTTCGCTATGCGAATACTATCATTAGTAGCATCAACAACATCACCTTTAAAAATGATGCAGAGAAAAACAATATTCTAGGATCGGCTTACTTTTACCGCGCCTATTACTATTACCGTTTGGTTCACCAATTTGGTGATGTTCCGCTAATTTTAAGCGATTTAAAGGAACCGAAACTGGATTACTACTCTACAAAGCGAGAAGTAATTTTGAAAAAAATGCGAGATGACTTGCTTTTTGCTGAACAATGGTGTTTAGATGGAGGAAATAAAGGAGATGTGACCAAAGGTGCAGCAAGCCATTTATTAACTAAAGTGAATTTGGCATTGGGCGATTTCGAAGCGGCACTGCTTTCTGCCAACAATGTAATTAATGGTGGAAAATATGCCTTGATGCGTGCACGTTTTGGAAGCACGGCTGCCGACGCGACCAAAAACGTGGTTTGGGATTTACACCGAATGGATAACAAAGCGATCGCTGCAAATAGAGAAGCCTTATTTTTGGTAATTGACAGAGAAACTTTAGCTGGTTTTACACCCAATGGCTCACAAGTAATGCGTAATTGCGTACCAGCCTGGCACTTTGCCAACCTAAGAACACCATCGGGCTTAAATCCAGCCATAGTGGATGGCGTTACGGTAGAAATTCCATTAACACTAATGTATGGCAGAGGTATTGGCCGCTACCGTGGCACGCCCTACAGTACACAGTACATTTGGACAGATAATACCGATTATAGACACGCCTCGGGCATGTGGATGAATATGACTGATTTGGTATATAATAATCCCGCGCTTAAAAATTCGACCAATGCGGGAGAAAAGGCACTATACGGAAAACCATTGGTTAATATAGACGCCACAAACATCAACAATATGTTTTTGAACAAGGGTTTAGATACCATTCGTCACTTTTTTGGATGGCCACATTACAAAACCTTCATTAACTCTACTAATGCCTTAGCTGTTGATAAGTACTGGTCGCCGCCGAGAGGTACCAATACCGATTGGTATGTATTTAGATTAGCTGAAACGTATTTATTAAGAGCTGAGGTATACTATTGGCAGGGAAATCTGGCAGCAGCAATGGCCGATATTAACCAAGTTCGATCTCGTGCCAATGCGACTTTACTAACCGACGTTTCCAAAATCAATATCGGAACTATTTTAGACGAAAGAGCCAGAGAATTGTATTATGAAGAACCTAGAAAAACGGAGTTGACACGGATGGCCTATATTTTTGCTCAAACTGGCAAACCTGCTTACAATGGAAAATCATATACGTTGGCTTCTTTTTCAGAAAACAACTTTTTTTACGATAGAATAATGGAGAAGAACGATTTCTATAAAAATAATGTTCCAACAGTTTCTGGTGTAAATTTTAGAATTTCTCCCTATCATGTTTTATGGCCAGTACCTGCTACTGCTCAACGTTTTAATACAGAAGGTAGAATTAATCAAAACAAAGGATATACCGGATTTGAACAAAATGTTCCTGCCTTGGATAAAATACCTTAAGTTTACATCGAAGGCAGTCTACATTCAGACTGCCTTTTTTTTCATTTTTTTTTCATTACTTTAGACATCTATCTTTAACTCTAGATTAAAAAACGCAAGCATGTCTAAAGAAACCAAACAGCTTTTCTTCTTTTGTTTCTTTATGTTACTAATGGGCTTTAGTGCTTTCTCCCAAACCACAAAGGTTGATGAATTACTTGCTCAGCTTGATAAAAATGCTTCAGATACTGCACAAATTAAGGTAATGCGAAAATTATCTGTGGTGTATTCGTCTGTAGATCCTACGAAGAAATTTTATTATGCAAATCAATATAGAATCTTAGCTGAAAAGCATGGCATTGATTCTCTTGTTTCCAGTGGTTATTTAGACATGGGTAATTCTTGGGCACTAAGAAGCAATTTAGATAGTGCTTTACATTACTTTAATGTTGGACATAAAATAGCTAAGAAAAGTAATTTCGTATCTGGAATAGCAAGAGGCTACATTAATATTGGTTATGTATTAGATAGACTTGATCGAAAAAAAGAAGCTGTTACTTACTATAAAGAGGCTTTACAAATTTATAGAAAAATCAATTTGAGAAGAGGTATAAATCAATGTATCACCAATTTGGGATCGATTTATATGGATTTACAAGAATATAAAACAGCCGATTTATATTTTCAGCAAGTGTTAGATGATGTTGTAGAAAACCATGGTGATGAGATGGCGTTAAGTAATGCGCTTCATTCAATGGGCGGGTCGAAATCTCGGTTAGGTGAATATAAAAAATCATTAGAATTTTATAAAAAGAGTTTAGCGATAAAAGAAAAAATTGGAGATTTAAATGGCATTGCATTAGATAATTGGGGTATTGGTGAATTATTTGTAGATACTAGAGCGTACGGAAAAGCAAAAAATTATCTTGAAAAAGCGCTTAAAATCAACAGAGATTTAAAAAATTTATATCAAGAATCTGCTGTGCTTTTAACAGTTGCAGAGGCACAACTTGGCTTACAAGATTATAAGAATGCCGAATTCAACGCTAATTTATCCATGACAAGAGGCAAAGAATCCGATTCTAAAAATGCAGTCTCTCTTGCTTTAGAACTATTAGCAAAAATAAACAAAGCTCAAAAAAAATATGCAGAAGCCTTAAAATTTCAGTCGGCCTACATTGCGGCTAACGATAGCCTAAAAACCGATGAAACACTAAAATCAGTAATTGCAACTGATCTCAATCGGGTGCATTCGGATAATACAACTTTACAACGAGCAAACAAAAAGATTGCCTCTAAGAATACAGACTATATAAAAATCATCATCCTATTTACCATTCTATTGATTTTGCTAGTTGCCTTATTAGCACTCTACTACAAACGAAATTTAGAAAAGAAAGCAACCAATCTTTTACTTCAACAACAAAAAAAGGAAATTGCCGAAGTAAATGAAGAACTCACTACGCAAATGGATATTGTCTCGGCCCAAAATGTAGAGTTAGAAAAACTAAATCAAGTTAAAAATAAGTTTTTCTCTATCGTTTCGCACGATTTAAGAAGCCCCATGAATTCGTTAAAAATGCTATTCGAGTTGTTTCGGGAAGGAGATTTGGAAAAAAGTGAGTTAAATAAATTAACTCTTAAAATAGAAGACACCATCAACACCACTGCCACTTTTTTAGATAACCTTTTAGAATGGTCTAAAAATCAACTCGATGGCCTGGTGGTTAGGGCCTCTTCTGTATCCATTTATCAGATTGTAGCCGATAACATTAAGCTAATCGATTCACAAATAAAGCTAAAAGCCATTGCTGTTAAAAACAACATCAAAAAAGACTCCCTAGTTTTTGCCGATCCAGATATGCTTACTGTGGTGGTTCGAAATCTGCTTTCTAATGCAATTAAATTTTGTCATACCGGTGACCAAGTAACATTTAACGCTGAATTAATTAATAAAGAGTTGGTTTGGTCTATAGCCGACAATGGCCCAGGCATTAGTGAAAAAGACCAAGAAAGCTTATTTAATTTATCGCATACCAATAGTACAGGTACTTCTGGCGAAAAAGGATATCATCTTGGCCTCATTCTTTGCAAGGATATGATTGTTCAGAATCAGGGAACCATAAAAGTCGAGAGTACATTGGGAGCAGGCACTACATTTTACATCACGCTGCCGGCCACAGATCCGACTGCTACTGATTAAATCTGGCCTCTTCTAAATCTAATGTATGTTCTAATTCCCGTATCACTTCATCCTCGTATTTCTTCTCTTTACTTAACCGGTACAGCCCTTTTCTACGCAAGGCGATTAACTCGATCATAACCTGCGCATACAACTTTCTAACGGAGCCTAAGGCCACTTTTGTGTCTTCCTTAGCTGCTGTTTCGGTGGCGTTAATGCTGCGCAACAATTGTTCTTTTACTCGATTAATTGTTTCATATTGAAGCATTTCTTCGGCATAATTTTGATCCAAATAAGCGACTGAGTCTTTAGCCAATTGCAGTCTGATGGCCTCAATTTGTTCTTCTACCGGCTTAAAATCATCTACTTCTTCCACATTTAACCATTTTAGAAAGAAAGGTAAGGTTAGTCCTTGAAAAACCAAGGTAATTAAAATGACGACAAAGGTGATAAACAAGATTAGGTTTCGATGTGGAAAAGCATCACCGTTGTTAAGTGTTAACGGAACGGCCAAGGCAGAAGCTAAGGAGACTACCCCTCTCATTCCAGCCCAACCGATAATAAATGGCAGTTTGGCTCCTGGACTTTTTTCTCGTGTTCTTATTTTAGCAGATAAGATTCGAGGCAAAAATGCAGATACATAAACTAAAATAATCCGTAATATAATAACGATCGCACTGATCAATAAGGAATAATTAATGGCCTCTGCCATAGAATACTCGCCTAAACCATCAATAATAACCGGTAACTGTAAGCCTATTAAAATAAATACAAAACCGTTTAATAAGAAACCCAGCGTACCCCAAACTTCTTTTGCTTGTATTCGCGTATGGTAATTAAAAAAATCTTTAGACCTAAATGATAAAAATAATCCACCACTCACTACCGCAAGTACGCCCGACCAATGAAACTGCTCTGCCCCTATGTACATCAAATAAGGCGCAATAAGCGTAATTGGCGTGGTTATGCTCGACGATTTTGCCCAATAGCGAAGCACTAAATATAAGATATGTGCAATAATTAAACCTACAATGATGCCCATTACAGCCAATATCAAAAAATCGGTGGCTGCTTTTTGAAACACAAACTGGCCGGTTAAGATAGTAGCAATGGCAAATCTGAATACGGTAAGTGAAGCTGCATCATTAACCAAACTTTCCCCTTCCAAAATCGTGATTCCCCGCTTTGGCATTTTGAGCCCTTTTAGTACCGATGATGCCGCAACCGCATCTGGCGGGGAAATAATCCCACCTAACAAAAAGCCAAGGGCTAAGGTAAAGCCCGGTATAATACTCACGGTAAAATAGGCGATGGCAATTGAGGTAAAGAATACTAACCCGAAGCCTAAAGAAAATATAGACCTTTTCCATTTCCAAAAGCTATTCCACGAGGTGTACCAAGCTGCTTCCATTAACAACGGTGGCAGAAAAATCAAAAATACCACATCAGGATCGATCGTAATGATGGGCATACCCGGGATAAAAGAAATGACCAAGCCTCCGATCACCAAAAATATGGGATACGAAACTTTTAATCGCTGACTAAGTAGATAAAGCAATGCCATGGCAAAAAATAAGGCCAGGATTAAAAGGATGTTATCGTGAATCATGCCGCAAAGATATTAATTTGACTAAGCTATCGGTAACCATAAAGCATTTCTGCAAACGGAACAATGGCGGTAACCTGTGGGTTGTGGTCAGCTTCTAAAACAGTTACTGGAATTTTTCGTTGTCTAGCCCGTTCCGCTTGCGAAGCAAAATCGTCCTTCTCTGGAACTGTGCCTTTGGCTACCGTTAACATATAATTTACTGGCAGCGTTGTGGTTCCACGTTTTAAATGCAGTACTTCAGTAAATGTTTTTAGGGATTGCGGTACATCTTTCGGGAGTGGCTGATTTGGTCTAACCCAAGCGGGAATAATAAAACCATTTACTGCATTTTTGGTTAGCATTTCTCCAGTTGCACCGAAAATTTTGGCCACATTTTCTCCATCATTTGGCAAAAATGCATCTACATATACCATCTTCCTGATTCGTTCCGGGATGCTATCGGCTACACCGGTAATCACCATTCCACCATAGCTATGCCCAACTAAAATCACATCATGCAGGTTTTCGAAAAGGATTTGATTCACTACATCGTTTATATGCGTGCTCAGCCCTACCTCTGGCGATGCCAAATGTACACGCTCGCCCTGACCAGTTAGCGAAGGCCGGTAGACTTGACAACCTTTAGCGGTTAATATGGAATCTACCTTTTTAAAGGCATAGCTG
>Ga0247813_10001614_pt1 | contig 16733 bp, 12 predicted proteins | sample UWRJL169409C1_FD_180719 | JGI IMG/M metagenome (GOLD analysis project Ga0247813, IMG submission 180719) | Plant litter microbial communities from Arlington Agricultural Research Station in Wisconsin, United States - UWRJ-L169-409C-1 | ecosystem: Environmental > Terrestrial > Plant litter >... | reverse complement strand
TCCCTCCCACCCACACAATTCATTCCGGTGTGTTTTCCGTCACCCCATCGCCGGTGTTATCCAGGCGTTATAACTTATCGCAATCATGTGATACGTTTTCTTCAATGTCAACGTGCGCTATGTTAGGATAAAGCTAGTTTGTGATACAATTCATCGTGTGCGCCATGAAAACAATTCCTGCGTCCGGGGGTCTCGGTTGAGACATGCCATCATCCTTGGGTTTTCTGGGGCATACAACACGAATTGCGACCGCAACCGCCAGCCGGGAAAAGCCTTTCCTCTCCTCGTTCCCTTGAAAAGTCCGGGTGGGATAATCAAGGGGTAAAATGTGATCTTGTTGACTTAGACTACGCTTTGTGTAAAAAAATGCAATAGGTGAAATTAATTACATTTCGCAATGGCGGCAGGAGGAGAGATGGTGCGGCTAGCGACAAATCGCGATCGGGACGACAGTCTGGCGGTCCGTGCGGCGTGGCTCCACTATGTAGGAGGGCTCACGCAGGCGGAGGTTGCCGCGCGGCTCGGCATCCCCAATGTCAAGGCGCACCGGCTGATCATGTGGGCCAACCAGAATGGCGTGGTGAAGTTTTCCATCCATGGCGACGTGACCGAGTGCGTGGCGATCGAGACCAGGATCGCCAACCTGTTCGGACTAGATTATTGCGAAGTCTTGCCGGACCTCTATGACAAGAGCCTGCTGATGCGCGCACTCGGCGTTGCCGGGGCTGAATTCCTGCAGCGCGAAATCAAGAACCTGCAGGGCCAGGTGATCGGTATCGGCAATGGCCGCACCTTGGCCGCCGCCATTGCCGCCATGCCGAATATGGATGCAGGAGACGTCCGGTTCGTTTCGCTGCTGGGCGGTCTAACGCGAAACTATGCGGCAAACCCGCATGACGTCATGCATCGTCTGGCCGAAAAAACCGGCGCGGTGTCCTACGTCATGCCGGTCCCGTTCTTTGCCAACTCGGTCGAAGACAGGGAGGTGCTTCTTTCCCAACGCGGCGTGCGTCACGTCTTTGATCTGGCCGCCCGCGCTGATCTGATGCTGATTGGTATCGGCACAGCAGAGCTCGATTCACAGCTCGTGATCTCGCAGATGATCGAAGTGCCGGAAATGCAGGACGTGCGCGATCAAGGCGGCGTTGGCGAGATGCTCGGCCATTTCTTCGATGCGGATGGAAAGCCGGTCGAGACCACGCTGGGTGAACGGACCTTGTCGCCAAGCCTGGAAAGCATGAGGGCACGCCGCATTGTCGCCATCGCCGGTGGGCCGGACAAGATGCCGGCAATCCGATCGGCCTTGCTGAGCGGCTGTCTCAGCGGGCTGATCATCGACGAACAGACGGCGTCGGCGCTTGTCAACGATGCGTCCTGACGCGGTTCAGAAATTGGAGGTTGCCCCATGTCTGCTGCTGCTCACGCCATCGAGCGGAATTTCCTGAGGGGCACAGCTGAATTCTGTGTGGGCGGGAGGCCGATATGATGCTCCATGATGGGAAAGACATTTTGATCGGCATTGACGCTGGGACCTCAGTGATCAAGGCGGTGGCCTTCGACCTGGCAGGCCGCCAGATTGCCACGGCTTCCGTGCCGAACAGCTATTTGACAGGCGAAGATGGCGCAGCATCTCAGTCACTGGCCAAGACCTGGGCCGATTGTGCTCGGACCATTCGCGACCTTGGCACCAAGGTCGTGGGGCTCGCGCAACGCACGGCCGCACTCGGTGTCACCGGGCAGGGTGATGGTACCTGGCTCGTGGGCGAGGATGATAGACCGGCAGCCGACGCCTGGCTTTGGCTTGATGCACGCGCCGCACCCACCGTGCGTAAACTCTGCGCCTCTGCGGACGAGCGCGCCCGCTTCGAAGCGACGGGAACCGGGCTTAACACCTGCCAGCAGGGGGCTCAGCTCGCCCATATGGCGTCCCAAAGCCCGGAGCTGCTTGAACAGGCGGACATTGCCCTTCATTGCAAGGATTGGCTTTACCTCAATCTTACCGGTGTGCGGGCAACCGATCCATCGGAGGCGAGTTTCACGTTCGGGAACTTTCGCACGCGCCGGTATGACGATGATGTCATCGACGCCCTCGGCCTGAGAGCAAAACGCAAGCTATTGCCTGAGATTGTCGACGGAACGCAGGTTAGTCATCCACTCTCTCCGGCTGCGGCCGCGCAGACCGGTCTTTTCGCGGGAACGCCCGTGAGCCTTGGTTATGTCGATTTCGCCTGCACGGCGCTGGGTGCCGGCATCTTTACGGAGGGCACGCCATCGGCCTGCTCGACGATCGGCTCCACCGGCATGCACATGCGCGCGATGGCGGTCGATGACGTCGTCCTGAATGCCGAAGGGACGGGGTATATGGTCGTCCTGCCGATACCGGGAATCGTGGCGCCGGCGCAATCCAATATGGCGGCAACGCTCAATATCGACTGGGCGCTGCGCATCGCTGGCGACCTGATGGGCGAGATGGGGCATCAGGTCTCTCATGCCGAGCTCGTCGGCCGGATCGAAGGCTGGCTTTCGGCAAGCCGCCCGGGTTCCATTCTCTATCACCCCTATATTTCGGAGGCTGGAGAACGCGGACCATTCGTCAATCCGGATGCCCGTGCCGGGTTCGTCGGCCTGAGCAGCGGCCACCGGTTTCCCGATCTTTTGCGGGCGGTGGTCGAAGGGCTGGGAATGGGCACGCGTGATTGTTATGCGGCAATGGGCGAGATGCCAGCCGAGTTGCGGATGACCGGCGGCGCGGCGCGCTCGCGCGCCTTGCGCTCGGTGATAGCTGCCGCTGTCGGATCGCCAACCCGTGTCTCGTCGCGCGAAGAGGCGGGCGCTGCAGGTGCCGCGATGATCGCCGCAGTCGCCATCGGTGTCTACGAGGACATGCATGCCTGCATCGCCGAATGGGTGACGCCGCTGCTCAGTCGGGCTGAAACGCCCGACCCCGCATTGGTCGACACCTATTCACGGATGTTCCCGCCTTATGTGAATGCCCGTCGCGCACTTGAGCCGGTGTGGGGCATGTTGGCTGAGCACACGCAGCAGGCGACGAATTGACAACATTAGAGCGCTGCCAGACCGAAGACTGGCACAGCGCATCCATTGATTGGCCTTGCCAAAGGAGAGTGACATGAATGATTCCCGGATGATCGACCTGTTCATTATCGGGGGCGGCATCAATGGCGCGGGCATCGCGCGTGATGCAGCGGGCCGAGGTCTATCGGTCATCCTGTGCGAAAAGGACGATCTTGCCCAGGGAACATCCTCCCGGTCGGGCAAGCTCGTTCACGGCGGCCTGCGCTATCTTGAGTACTACGAGTTCCGTCTCGTGCGCGAGGCGTTGATTGAGCGTGAAGTCCTGCTGAATTCTGCCAGCCATATCATCTGGCCGATGCGCTTTGTCCTGCCGCACAGTCCCGATGATCGTCCTGCCTGGCTCGTGCGACTGGGCTTGTTTCTCTATGATCATCTTGGCGGCCGCAAGAAGCTGCCGGGTACCCGTTCGCTCGACCTGCGCCGCGACCCCGAGGGCGCACCGATCATGGATAAATACACCAAGGGCTTCGAATATTCCGATTGCTGGGTGGATGACGCCCGCCTGGTCGTTTTGAATGCAGTCGGCGCCGCAGAAAAGGGTGCCGAAATCTTGACGCGCACAGCCTGTACCAGTGCAAGGCGCGAAAACGGTGGCTGGACCATCCAGATGCGCGACGAGCGAACCGGGGAAATGCGCACAGCCCGGGCTCGCGTCGTCATCAATGCCGGTGGCCCGTGGGTCAACGACATCGTCGGCCGCGTTGCCGGCTCAAACAGCCGCCGCAACGTGCGCCTCGTCAAAGGCAGCCACATCATCGTTCCGAAATTCTGGGAAGGGCAGCATGCCTACCTTGTGCAGAACCACGATAAACGGGTCATCTTCATCAACCCCTATGAAGGCGACAAGGCATTGATCGGCACCACCGATATCCCGTATGAGGGCGCCCCGGAAGAGGTGAAGGCGGAGGAAAGCGAAATCGAGTATCTGCTGGCTGCCGTCAACCGTTACTTCAAGGAGACGTTGCGGCGGGAGGATGTCCTTGAGGCATTCTCGGGTGTCCGGCCACTGTTCGATGATGGTCAGGGTAACCCGTCTGCCGTGACACGCGACTATACGTTCGATCTCGATGAAACCGACGGTGCGCCGCTGCTCAGCGTCTTTGGCGGTAAGATCACAACGTTCCGCAAACTGTCCGAGCACGCGATCGAGAAAATAGCGAAATTCTTCCCGACAATGGGTGGAAACTGGACCCGGCAGTCGATGCTGCCGGGAGGCGAAATCGAAAATGCGGATTTCATCCAGTTCACCGAAAGCCTGCGCTGCACCTATCCCTGGATGCCTCGCGCGCTGATCCATCATTACGGCCGGCTCTACGGCGCGCGGATTGGCAAGATCATCGGCAACGCAACCGCGCTGGACGCTCTTGGCCGGCATTTCGGGGCACAGTTGTATGAGGCTGAAGTCAGGTATCTGATGGCGCACGAATGGGCGATGACGGCAGAAGATGTTCTGCAGCGCCGAACAAAGCAGGGCCTGCATCTGAGCGAAAGCGAGAAGGCATCCTTTGCCGCCTGGTTCGACACGGACGGCGCCCGGAGCGCTCGGGCATCCGGGTAGATCGCGGACGCACCACGACCTGGCTGCTGACGACAACTCGAACCTGGAAAACCGCCATGCCCCTGACCCTCTCGTTAAACACCAATCCTCTGGTCAACCGTTTCGCCGCCCCTGACGACCTGATCGAGACCGTCGCGCGCGACCTGAAGATCCGCGATCTGCAACTGACCCATGAGTTCATCAATCCATCATGGCCAGCGCCCGTCATCCGCCGGGTGACACGCAGTTTCCGTGCCGCTCTCGATCGGACTGGCGTGCGGGTTACCTCCGGCATGACCGGTCCCTATGGACGGCTTAACCATTTTGGTCATCCCGATCGGGACGTGCGCCGCTATTATGTCGATTGGTTCAAGACCTTCGCCGACATTTCGGCGGACCTCGGAGCCAAATCCGTCGGCACCCAGTTCGCCATCTTCACCTTCGCGGATTTCGATGACCCGCATCGCCGCAAAGACCTGACCCAGATCGCCATCGACTGCTGGACGGAAGTGGCCGAGCATGGCAAGTCCGCCGGACTGGATTATGTGTTCTGGGAGCCAATGTCGGTGGGCCGCGAATTCGGCCACACCATTCCCGAATGCATGGCGCTGCAGGACAGGCTGACGGCGGCCGGTATGGCAATTCCGATGTGGATGATGGCCGATATCGATCATGGCGACATCACGTCGCCGGATTCCGACGATACCGACCCTTATGCCTGGGCGCGCGCAGTGCCGAAAGTTTCGCCGATCATCCATATCAAACAGAGCAAGATGGATAAGGGCGGCCACCGTCCTTTCACCGCCGAACACAATGCGACGGGGCGAGTGCAGCCCGAGCCGTTACTGGCGGCTTTCCACCAAGGCGGGGCGGTCGATAACGAAATTTGCCTCGAGCTTTCCTTCAAGGAACGTGAGCCGGACGACCGCAACGTCATCCCCGCCATCGCCGAAAGCATTGCCTTCTGGGCGCCTCATATCGATACGGGTGCGGCGGATCTGAAAATATAGGGTAGTTGTCCTCCAGGGTGTGATGCGGCAATCCTGCTGGAGGCAAAGGCAATCTGGACTTTTTCGCTGCTTGAAAAACACCCATGGGAGATCGTCAGTGCACGCAACCAGCTGAAGGGCAAGATCGTCGACGTGACGAAGGGCGCGACGACGTCGCGATCTTCTTGAGGCCCTCTTGGACAACACTGGAGACCAGTGGCGGCGACGCGACGGCGAACAATGAGGCCGGCTCTGCCATCGATTGATGAATGGAAGATAATGCAGGCCCTCGCGACGGGGACTTCTCGAGGACCTCCCTTCGGAGATCGTAGCCTGAAAGGGCGCAAGCTATGCGGGCATCGCGGGACGTAGTTTTTTGGCGCGCTGGACCTCGTCAGTCTCGCAGGGGCCGGGTGGCAGTTGCTAATTGCAAAAAAATCTGGCGGATAACACCGAGGATGCTGCCGCTCAGTGCCGCCACTCTCTTAAAGCCCGGTAACCCGTTGAGAACCAGCTCTGAAGTGATGGCGTGCACAACAACAGAGAGGCGATTACGGATCGTTCGGTGCAGTCATGCCTCGGGCAGAACTTAGGGAAAGGCAAAACAATGAGCTTAGCACCGACCGACGAAGAGTTGCAGGCGGCGCCCCTTCTTGAAGGTTGGGTGAGTGAAGGTTCTGACGCCTCTCGGCCTTGGATTTACGCATGGTTCTTTGGACATCCGGATATCGCCGACGGCGACCACGGGCATACTTCTCCAGTTGTCGAAATGGATTGGGAAAACCCGCCTTGCTGGGTGAGGACAGATAGCCGCCTGTACCGGCTCGGAAATTCATATCCGCCAGCGGAGCGCGAGATAAGATACTGGGCACAAAAGCTGAGACGCCGTCACGATCTGCCTCTTGGGACCAAACCAGGCGGAAGCGACGATATCGAGGCGATGTTACAAATCATTAGAAATGCGAGGCCCTTCAGCGATGCAAGGCTCGCTAGGATGGAAGGTGCTTTCCGAGATGAACGCCGGAGCGCTGGCTAAGCCCCGGTAGATAGGTGCCGCGCTAGAGGCAAGGCATACGCCCGCCAACCGATAATTGTCGTCGCGGACACCACTCTTCGGCGTTTTTTTGAACACCCACGAACGGTGCTTCTCCATCGACAGGTAGACCCGGCTTCGACCTTAGTGAGCCGCTGGCATGGCGTCGCCGTGGCAGAGGATGGCCAGGATGATCATCATAGCAATCCCTAACGGCATTCCAATCGACACCAAGCCCTACTTAGACTGCTGCACGTTGTGACCTTCGCTTCGGTGAAAGCACGGGGGCGCGCCGTCGGATCGGCGAGCGCCATCCCCTGTACAAATGTTGGGTATTTCGCGGGTCGAAGCGCCAAGGAGACAATCGTCCTGAGGGTATTCGGTGTGATGCGCGCAGACGTTTTTGACGGGAGTTACGGCTTCAGATTTCGTATCCGTCCGAATGCGCAGTCGTCGACAAGATTGGCCGACCGCCGTCGATTCTCGGATGAAAATGAAGGTATTGCTGCACCGCTGCCGGCAATGCTGTGGGCAAGGTCGGTTGTTTCTGCTCATGTAGGTCGCCGGCACGAACCAAGTCAGGAGCACCATGGACCACTCGGAAATCTTTTGGGCCTTTGCGATAATCGCCGCGGTGGCTCTCGTTGGTGCCATCGCCAAGCGGTTCAACATTTCAGGGGCGATCGCGTTCGTCGTGGCGGGGGTGTTCATCGGCCTTATCCCGATCGTGCCCGTCATCCGCATCGAGCCGGAACTGGTGTTGATGCTGCTGCTGCCACCGCTTCTCTACAGCGCGGGAGTTGGAATGAGCTGGCGAGGGCTGAGATCCAACATCGGGACGATTGCGTTTCTGGCCGTCGGCGGAGTGATCTTCACGGCCTTGGGCGTCGCCTATATCCTGAACGTGGTTTTTGGGATCGACTGGCTTGTCGGGCTTCTGCTGGGCGCGATCATTGCTCCGCCAGACGCCGTGGCGCCGATGGCGATCGTAAGGCGACTGGTGGTCCCGGATCGGCTGGTAACGATCATTGAAGGCGAGGGGCTGGTAAACGACGCCACGGCGCTGATTCTGATAGGATTCACGGTTGCAGCCATCCAAGGCGGGGACTTCTCGCTGCCAACCGCGGTTGGTCGGTTCCTTCTCATCGTCATCGGGGAGATTGCGTGGGGCATGATTGTCGGGAGACTGCTGCTGGAACTCAGAAGGTTGGCACGTGATCCCCATGTCGAGATCGTTCTTTCGTTGATGACCCCGTTTCTCGCCTTTTGGGTCCCGCAGGCAGTCGGCGGATCAGGCGTTCTTGCCGCGGTGGCCGCCGGCGTCTTCGTCTCGTGGAACGGTCCGCGCTACATTGCGCCAGCAACCCGCCTCCAAGGCTATTTCGCATGGGATCTCGTAACCTACGTCATCGAAGGCCTCGCGTTCTTCCTTACCGGTCTTCAAGTGCGCGCCATCGTCGAATCCACGGATATGAGCGGATGGGCGCACTACCTCGGCGTCGCGGCGGTAACGGGTTTCGTCGTGATCATCCTCCGCTTCGTCTGGGTTTTCGCAGGAACGTTTTTGCCGAAGTTGGCAGCCAAGAGGTTCGGCTTTCTACCGACCATCCGATGGAAGTATGCGGCCGTCATCGGCGTTACGGGCGTTCGTGGCGTCGTGTCTCTCCTTGCTGCGCTCGCGATACCCGACATCATCGCAGCCGACGGCACCAACACCAAATCGCTGCTGCTCGTCGTGACGCTCTGCGTGATTATCGTCAGCATGATCGGAGTGGACGCAGTTCTTCCCTGGATCGTTCACCGACTGGGTCTCGCCAAGGAGGGAGCTTCGGAAATCAGGCAGAAGAGGTCGCAGGAGATCCAAGCCAGGCTAGACGCCGTCCAGCGGGTGTTGACGGAGCTCGAAACTTTGAACGAAGGCGAATGGACCGCTGAGTCACTTGCGGAGCTGAAAAGAAAACATCAGGATCGTCGCGTCCTCTACCAAAGGATCCAACATAACCGCGAAGAGGGAAGCGCCAACTCGGATTATCCAGAAATACAGTTGCGACTGATCGAGATAGAGCGTCAGGAGATCGCCAAGCTATACGCCGAGCAGCGTCTGGACGATGAAGCGCGGCGTCGGATCGAGCGTGAGCTGGATTTGGAGGATACGCGGCTTCGCCACATTATTCAGGGATCGACTTAGAGCCTAACGTGATTTTTCGTCTCCTCAATCGGAACATGGTCCGTCATCGGCTGACCCTTGACGCGCCCTCTAAGCAGTCCGTCAGCCTTAAACTGGCGCCTAAGGGAGTGAAAAGCGAAGACATCGCTGAACGTGATGCGCGCATTGACGTGAAGCGTGAAGGCCTTCGGATTGACCTCCTTCCGGTCCTTCTCGTCGCGTTTGGATTGCCGTGAAAGAGAAGCCCCGAACGCTGAGGGCCGCCAGGGATCCTGGCAAGGGGGGTGAGGTCCACGGTCACGCCATCGGGGTAAGTCACTGTCACGCACCGGGAATTGCCCAACCTTGAGGTCGAAGTCGCGGCTGCAGGGGCCGCCCTTCTCAGCCTTGTAGAGCTTGTCCCGCATCCATTCGGGATCGGTGTCGATCGGGAAGTGGACTTTGACGACGACGTCTACTTCATGCTGCATCGCTCTTACGCGAGAATAAATGGCGGCCGCGATGGAGAATGACCGAGATGCATAACTCTCGAGAACCCTTGACCAAGACGCGGCTGGCCTGGCCGTCCACATGAGCGCAGGGTCTTACGATGGCGGAAGGTCCCTAAACCTGGCTCAGGCGCACGAAGCCGCCGTTCACCCGAATTTGACAGCGCGGGCAATGTCTGACCGAAACCGCGCCATTTCTTCCAGCCGTTTTCCCTCGTCCGGAATGCGCAGAAGATAAGAGGGATGGACGGTGACAAGCAACGACTGGCCGGCGCCGAACTGCACGATCTGACCACGCAGGTCAGATAGCCGTTGCCGGCCATCCGTCAGCGCCATCAGCGCTGTTGATCCCATTGCAACCACCAGCTTCGGCTTGATCAGTGCCAATTCACGCGTCAGCCACCATTTGCAGTGCTGCACCTCGCCAACATTCGGCTTTTGATGGATGCGGCGCTTGCCGCGCGGCTCATATTTAAAATGCTTAACCGCATTGGTCACATAGGTGCGCGTCCGATCCAGCCCCACGTCCTGAGCAACTGTGTTGAACACCGCGCCTGCGGGGCCGACGAATGGCCTGCCGGCCAGATCTTCCTGATCGCCCGGCTGTTCGCCGACGATCAGGATTTTGGCATCCTGCGGCCCTTCGCCGAAAACCGTCTGCGTTGCACGGCAATGCAGCGCGCAGCGCGTACAATGCCGTGCCTCCTCGCGAAGTTCTTCAAGCGTTCCTGCCGGCGGCGAAACAATTTCTGGCTCGATGCGGGCGATGGCTTGCAACCGTTGGTGAAACAACGGCGCCTCGCTGGCGGCCCGCTCTGCCATGGCAATGACGCTCGCTTCGGCCCCGGCAATCAGGCCCGGTATGAGCTTTGCCTCCGGCAGGTTCTTCCAGTATTTCTTCGGCATCTCCGTCATCATCATCTTCACTTTGAGACGGGCTGGATTGAAGATGTTGGAAAAATAGGTGCGCCACAGCGTATCCGTCTGATCCGTCAGCATAGGATTTTCGGCCGGTTCCGGCGATACCGTCAGAACTTTACCGTCCCAGGCCGCCGTGCCGTTCGGCGTGGCGATGATCCAGTCCATGTCGGTAAACCGGCGCTGGAAGAACGGCGCGGTCCGCGCAACGATGTGATGATCGGGTTCGAACCAGGCCAAAAAACGGCGGCGCGCATGTTTCAGTTCGGCATCAATCTCCTTGAACCGGACAAAAGCCGTCATCTTGTGGCAATCGCGCCGAACGGATTTTTCCATGGCATGCAGCTTCGCCACATCGGCATCGGAAAGCACCTCCAGCAACGTGCGCTCTTCCTGCAACCGGAAGAGAACCCGGTAGAGCAACTGAAAACGCGTCGGGTCGTTGTGACAGATCACGGCCTGTGCCAACGACAGGAAGGCCTTTGGAACCATGATGGCCGTCGCCGTCGCAGATATGGCGTCTGTCGTGGGCGTCGCAACCGGTATTACCGGCGCTTCGGCGGCGGGGCCGAAGAGATCTGCCGCCGAAACACTTCGGCAACGCCACTCGACGGTATGCGGCGCTATGCGCGCGAGCAGCAGGGACCGGGCAGCCTCCCGCCACTCGGTCAACTCTCCCCTGCCATCAAGCGTGACCGTCATCATTACAAGAGCGCCAGTTGCTCGGGTTTCGGTTCGAACATGGCTCTGAGATCGGATCGATCAATCAGCCGATGGGGCGTCCAGCCCTCGGTCAAGATGAAGGACTGTACTTTCTTGATCGAGACCTTCAGGCGCGCCAGATCCTCCAGCCGCAAACGGCGGTGGCGCCGTGCTGAAAGAATGCCGTTGACGGCCTTCGTCCCAAGACCTGGTACCCGCAGGAGCATCTCGCGTTCGGCCGTATTGATATTCACCGGAAAGCGATGGCGGTTGACAAGCGCCCAGGCAAGCTTCGGGTCGAGCTTCAAATCAAGCATGCCGTCCGGCTGGTTCTCGGTGATTTCGTCAATGCCAAATCCGTAGAAACGGTAGAGCCAGTCGGCCTGGTAGAGCCGGTGTTCGCGCATCAAGGGAGGCTTGATCAATGGCAGGTTTTTCGATGCATCGGGAATAGGGCTGAACGCCGAGTAATATACCCGGCGCAAACCGTAGCTGCCATAAAGCCGGGCGCTGGTAGCGAGGATGATCTTGTCATTTGCCAGGTCAGCTCCGACGATCATCTGAGTACTCTGGCCGGCCGGAACGAAGCGCTTGCGCCGCTTGGTCTGCAGCGTCGGATCATTGGCCGCCTCGATCTTCAACCGCAGCTCGCCCATCGACTTGCGGATGTTGGCCGGCTGCTTTTCCGGCGCTAGGCGGGCCAGTCCAACATCGGTCGGCAGCTCGATATTAAGAGACAGGCGGTCGGCATATAAGCCCGCCTGCTCGATCAGCAGCGGTGACGCCTCCGGAATGGATTTCAGGTGGATATAGCCCCGGAAATTATGGGTGACACGCAATTCGCGGGCGATACGAACCATTTCCTCCATCGTATAATCCGACGAGCGGATAATCCCGGATGACAGAAAAAGGCCCTCGATATAATTGCGTCGATAGAATTCCAGCGTCAGCCAGACCACCTCTTCGACGCTGAACCGTGCCCGCTCAACGTTGCTGGACGAGCGGTTGATGCAATAGGCACAGTCGTAGATGCAGAAATTCGTCATCAGGATTTTGAGCAGGGAAATGCAACGCCCATCCGGGGCATAGGCGTGGCAAATGCCTGAGCCTTCTGTTGATCCCAGCCCACCGGACTTTGACGAATCCCTCTTCACCGTGCCGCTCGAGGCGCAAGAAGCATCGTATTTGGCGGCATCCGAAAGGATGGCCAATCGTTCGTTGAGCGATTTCTTCATAACTGTTCATGTTATGTTCTATGTGGCGGTCTGTCAATATGTCGGCGACCGAAGTGCTGGCGTTTTTGCGGATACAGGCTTTCCAGATGAGGTGCAGCTACCTGCGTCCCCAGGCTCCGGCGACATCCAGGCATTCGCGCCACCCCACCACGCCGTCGGTCGTTCCGGCGGTACGAAGCGAGCAGGCGGCGGCGGCATGTCCGAGCCAGAGGCTTTCGTCGAGCGGCCATTTCTGGTGAAGACCGTAGAGGAAGCCGGCGGCAAATGCGTCGCCCGCCCCATTTGGACCGGCGACTGCTTCTGGCGGTACGGCAACGGACGGTACGAAGGCGCAGTATCCGTCCCGCATGACGGTGATCGCTCCTTCTGGGAAGTGGACAGCGACGAGGCGCATAGCGCCTTGTCCAAGGATGATTTTACAGGCGTCCTTGCAGGCGTCGATGTTCGTCATACCGGCGTGAACGGTCGCGATCTCGGCCAATGCCCCAATCTCACTGTCATTGACGATCAGCATGTCGAGATGCGGCAGGCAGGGATGGATCAGCCCGCGCAGCCGGGCAGGTGCCACCGTGCAGAGTTCGAGATTGGTCTCGAGGCCTGCCTTTCGCGCGGCCTTGAAAACGGTCACCCACCCGTTCGCGTCATCCTGCCAGCGCCCGTCCATTTTCGGGTGGATGCCGGGCAGGCCGAGATGGGCGAACCGAGCGGTTGTCTGCGAGAAATCGAAATGGTCCGGTGTCAGCAGTTCCGCGACGCCCAGATCGGTGATGTGGGTGCGCAGGCCGCTCGCCTGCGAGATGAAGGCTTCGACGATATTGGTGGGCGCGTCGCCGCTGACATGCATCTGGCGGCGATCAAGCCCGGCGCGGTCGGCTTCCGCGATCAGCTTGCGGCCCGCCTCGTCATCGCCAATAAGGCCGATGGTTTCGACCGGAATTGCGGGATCGAGCCGTTTGATGTCGATCGCCAGATTGCAGGCCGGGCCGCCGCCGCGCTCTTCAAGGCTCGAGGTGATGCCAACGCTATCCTCCCGTGGCCAAGCGTCGATCTTGCGGTTGCGATCGAGGCACCATGTCCCGCCCGCGATAAATCCATGCCTGCCATATCCGGCCATGGTTTTCCTCCCCAATTGCCGGATTGATCAGCTGATCAGTACTTTCTCGGTAATCGTGATATCGTCTTGGAGCGCGCGCAACGGCTTCTGCCCGGCCGATTGCAGCGCGTCGTGATAGGCTTTGACCGCTTCGGCCGGCGGCAGATCGCCATCGGCGACCGCACGCATGAACTTGACCATCGCGAGGGGATCCTCGGCAAGGTTGATCTTGCGGCCGAACAGAGCGACGCGCGCGCCATATTTCTCTGCCTGGAAGATCAGTTCGAACGTATCACGGGCGGTGCCTGCGCCGCCGCCCAGCACACCGACGACAAGGCTTGGATCGTAGGAAACCAGCTCGTCCAATGCCTTTGGTCCGTTAAAGGGGATCTTCAGGAACTGTGGCCGCTGCACCCGCGTCAGGCCAGCGAGGATGCGGCAGATGCTGTCATTGACATAGTGCGGCACCAGTTCCGGCGCGATACCGGTATCGACGTTCGGATTGAAGACTTCGAGGAAATAGGTAAAGCCGTTGTCATCGGCATCCTCGACGAAATCGAGGAAGGCGAGCGAGGAGTCATAGTCGGCATCGAGATCGTTGTTGAAGGTAATGGAGTACAGACCAAGATCGGTATGGCGGCGGCGCGCCTCCAGCGATGCGGTACGATAGGGGCGTGAGGGTTGCTTGCTATAAGTTGCGCCGCGACCGACCCAGACATCGGTCGTGTCGTTGGCACGGATCGCCGGCTTGACGTTGCTGCCGGCATAGACGCCGCTTTCCACCAGCAGTTCAAGGTTTGACGCCGAGGTCAGCATGATATCGACTACGTCCTGGCGGATGACCGCCTTGACCTGTTCCAGAAATTCCGGGCGCGTCCGGTAACGGGCAAAGGAGCAATCCTTTTCGAGCTTCGGGCCGCAGGAGGGAATGCTTGGCCCCATGTCGCCGTCCTTGGCATCGGCGATGATGAAATCGCTACGCGTGTAGTTTCCTGCCTTGATCTTTGCGAGCTTTGCGTCGAAACGGGTCATGAAAATATCCTTCTTTCTATCGCGAGCAGCTTGAACGGTCACGTGTGGGATTGTGTGCGGTTTTGTCTTGGAAGGACAGGGGTCTAATTGATCATGAAGCCGCCATCGACGGGCATGGAAAGGCCGTTGATCATGCGCGCCTCGTCGGACAGCAGGAACAGGATGACTTCGGCCATATCATCCGGATCGGCAAAGCGGCCGAGCGGAATGCGCGCCAGCATGCGACCGGCCTTTTCCGGATCGCTCCAGGCTTTGACCGCCATCGGCGTGTTGGTGACGATCGGGTTGACGCAGTTGACGCGGATCCCATGGCGTCCCAGTTCGTTGGCCATAACCCTGCTCATCGCATCCAGTCCGCCCTTGGAAGCGCAATAGGCGGCGTGATCGGGAACGCCGATGAAGGAGGCAACGCTGGAGACGTTGACGATGGCGCCCGGCTGCATCCGTTTGACCCTGTCGCGGGCATATTCCTGGGCCACGATCATCGGTGCCCGCGTGTTGACGGCATAAAGCAGGTCGAAATTCTTGACCTGAACATCGAGGAAAGATTCCAGTTCCGTCGTGCCGGCACAGTTGATCAGATAGTCGGCGGGGAGAGCGGCCAAGGCCGCCGCCCGTGTTGCGTCGGCATCGGCAAGATCGACCTGGATGGTTTTGCAGCCGATCTGCGTTTCCAGTTCGGCGAGATCCGCCGCCGAGCGCGACAGCGCCGTTACTTTTGCGCCCCGGCTGGCCAGCATTGCCGCGATGGCTCGCCCGATACCTTTGCCGGCCCCGGTGACCACAACAGTCTTGTCAGTGAAATCCATGACCGCAATCCTTCCTACCAGCAGGTAAACCCGGCATCGGCCTTGACGGTTGCACCGGTGATCAGGCTTGAGGCCTCGCATGCCAGGAAATGCACGACCGATGCGATTTCATGCGGCTGGCCCATCCGCCCCATCGGCGTGTCGCGCAGCCACACCTCCATCATCGCCTTATCGACCACGGCCATGGTCATTTCGGATTCGATATAGGTCGGCGCAACCGCGTTGACGCGGACACCGCGGCTTGCCCATTCGGCGGCGAGCGACGTGGTGAGGTGATGCACGGCGGCCTTGGAGGCGTTGTAGTAGGTCTGAAGTTGCGGCCGGTTGACGATGTAGCCGGACATCGAGCCGATATTGACGATCGAACCCCGCCCGACCTTGAGCATCGGCCGCGCGAACGCACGGTTGCACCAGAAGACGCCGTTGTAATTGACGTCATTGACGTTCAGCCACAGTTCGTCGGGTGTATCTTCGGCGGCAGTGCCTGTTCGTGCAATGCCGGCATTGGCAACAAGCACGTCGATCCGGCCGTGTCGCGTGGCGATGTCTTCGGCGGCCTTTGTCACCTGCGCGGAATCCGTCACATCGACGACAATCGCTTCGGCTGTAAAACCCTTTGCGGCGAGTGCCTGCTTGCCGGATTGGGCTAAGGTGTCCTCCCGGTCGATGATCACGAGCCTGGCGCCGGCTTCGGCGAGCGCCTCGGCGCAGGAAAGTCCAATGCCGCGCCCGCCACCGGTGACCACGGCAACCTGTCCATCCATTCTGAATTTCTCAAAGAACATATCAGCTCCATCATCTGTTGTGGCGTCAAAGGCGCTTGCCGCTTTGCCTGTCGAAAAGGTGCACGCGGTCGCGGTCGATCTTCAGCGGAATGGCTTCACCGGGACGGAGCGAAATCCGGTCTCGGACCACGGCGTTGATCGGGTCTCCGTTGATATGAGCGAAGATCTGCGTTTCCGAACCGGTCGGTTCCAGGACCGAAATCGTGGCCGGCTGGCCGGCGCTGCTGTGGTCGATATGCTCGGGGCGGATGCCGTAGACGACGGGTTCGGCGTAAGGCCTGGTTCCGGGTGGAACGGGAAGTTGCGTCCCCTTGTCGCTAACGAAGACGGTCTCGCCATTCGGCGCCGACAGTGTTCCCCGAACGAAATTCATTGATGGCGAGCCGATAAACCCGGCAACGAAGACGTTGGATGGCTGGTCGTAGAGATCGAGCGGTGCGCCGATCTGCTCGACCCGGCCATCGCGCATCACCACGATCTTGTCGGCCATGGTCATCGCCTCGATCTGGTCATGGGTGACATAGATCGTCGTTGTCTTCAGCCGCTGATGCAGTTCCTTGATCTCGACGCGCATGGTCACGCGCAGCTTGGCATCGAGATTGGAAAGCGGCTCGTCGAACAGGAAGACCTGCGGATCGCGCACGATGGCACGGCCCATCGCAACACGCTGGCGCTGCCCGCCCGAAAGCTGTTTGGGATAGCGGTCGAGCAGCTTTCCAAGATCGAGAATCTCGGCCGCCTTGCGGACCTTGGCTTCGATCTCGCTCTTCGGGCGTCCTTTCAGTTTCAGCGGAAAGCCCATATTGTCGGCGACGTTCTTGTGCGGATAGAGCGCATAGTTTTGGAACA
>Ga0247813_10001613_pt1 | contig 16733 bp, 13 predicted proteins | sample UWRJL169409C1_FD_180719 | JGI IMG/M metagenome (GOLD analysis project Ga0247813, IMG submission 180719) | Plant litter microbial communities from Arlington Agricultural Research Station in Wisconsin, United States - UWRJ-L169-409C-1 | ecosystem: Environmental > Terrestrial > Plant litter >... | reverse complement strand
GCAGGCGAGTACACGGTCACGGCGGACCAGACCGTGGGGACCGTCGTCTCGACGACCGACGTCTCCGTCGCCGTCCAGGTGGCCGCCCCCGTGGCGATCACCGCTCCGCTCGACGACGCGGTCTTCTCCGTCCCGACGGGCGGGTCGACCGACCTCGTGGTCACAGGGTCCGGCGCCGCCGGAGCCAGCATCGTCGCCTCGATCTCCGGGCAGCCGGACCAGACGACGACGGTCAGCCCCGAGGGCACGTGGACGGTGACCTTCCCAGGTCTCGGGGTCGGCTCCTACGACGTGACGGTCGGCCAGCTCGCCGGGGCCGTGCCCAGCACGGACGAGGTCTCCGTCTCGGTCGAGGTCGGCAGCATCGCGCAGGTCGTGATCCTCGCGCCCCTCTCGGGCGACGTGGTCACGGTCCCGGTCGGCGGGACCACGGACCTCGTGGTCTCGGGCACCGGTGAGATCGGCGGCGAGGTCGTCGTCACCGTCCCCGGCGAGACGCCGCAGACCGCGACGGTCGGACCCGACGGCTCCTGGACCGTCACCTTCCCCGGGCTCGGGGAGGGTGAGCACGTCGTGACCGCCACCCAGACGGCCGACGGCCAGACCAACCAGGCTGCCGTCACCGTCGTGGTCGACGCGGTCGTCCCCGTCGACATCACCGCACCTGGCGACGACACCATCATCACGGTGCTCCCCGGTGCCGCGGCAGACCTCGTCCTGACCGGGACCGGCGACGTCGGCGCCCAGGTGCTCGTGAGCGTCGAGGGTGAAGACGACCAGACCGTGGTCGTCGGGCCTGACGGCACGTGGACCGCCACGTTCCCCGGGCTCGGTGCGGGGAGCTACGACATCACCGCCAGCCAGACCGTCGGTGACCAGACGAGCACGGACAGCATCACCGTCGAGGTCCAGGTCGACATCGACGCGGCCGAGGTCGACCCTGTGACGATCACCCTGCCGGCCGACGGTGACGTGCTCACAGTCCCGGACGACGCGAGCCTGCTCGACGTCACGGTCGTCGGCTCGGGCGAGGCCGGCGCCGAGGTGGTCGTGACCATCCCCGGTCAGGAGCCGCAGACCGCGACCGTCGGGACAGACGGCACGTGGACCGTGACCTTCCCGGAGCTGGGGGTCGGCACCTACCAGGTGACCGCGACCCAGACCATCGAGGTGTCCTTCACGACCGACACCGTGGGTGTCACGATCGCGGTCGGGGAGATCATCCCCGTCGTCATCACCTCGCCCCAGGACGGCAGCTCGATCTGGGTGATGCCCGGCGCGACGAGCGAGCTCGTGGTCGAGGGTGAGGGCCAGATCGGTGCTGACGTGGTGGTCTCCGTGACAGGTCAGGACGACCAGCCCACGACTGTCGGCCCCGACGGGACCTGGACGGTGACCTTCGAGGCGCTGGCAGTCGGCGCATACCAGGTCGAGGCGGTCCAGACCGTGGGAGACGTCGAGTCCTCCGACGCCGTCGGGGTGACCTTCGAGGCCATGGAGGTCGCTGACGTCGTCATCACCTCGCCGCTCGACGGTGACGTGATCACCGTGCCGGCCGGCGAGGCGACCGACGTGGTCGTCACGGGTGCCGGTCAGCCTGACGCCGATGTCGTGGTGTCGGTCCCGGGCTGGGACGACCAGACCGTGACGGTCTCGCCCGAGGGCACGTGGGAGACCACGCTGCCCGAGGTCGGGGTCGGCGCCTACCCGGTGACCGCGACCCAGACCGTCGGGGACCAGACGAGCACCGACACCACGGCCTTCGTGGTCGAGGCCCAGGAGGCTCCGGCCGGACGCCCCTTCGCGGTCGTCAAGTACTCGCTGCTGGTCCGGGGGATGGGCATGACCCAGGAGGTCTACGGCAGCGGGTTCGTCCCGGGTGAGACCGTCTCGGGTGTGGTCCGGTCGACGCCGCTGCCGCTCGAGCCCGTCGTGGCCGACGCCGAGGGGAACGTCACGCTGACCTTCCCGGTCGACGAGGCCTTCGACCTCGGGGCGCACAGGGTCTACCTGACCGGCAGCGTCTCGGGTGAGCTCGGCACCGACCAGCTCGCGACAGGCTTCGTGGTGATGGACATGGCTGACGGCTTCCTCGTGACGCCCGGTGGCTCTGTCATCCGCTGGCCCGGCGCCTCGGCACCGGCTCTGACAGGGGCTGGGTCCTCGGGTGGTCTGGCCCGCACGGGTGCGGACGACCTCGGAGCCGGTCTGCTGGCCGGTGCGCTCCTGCTCCTCACCGGAGCGGGTCTGCTCGCAGTCCGCCGTCGGACCGGGGAGGGGTGACGGGACGGGCTGCTGCCGTGACGGCGGGTCCGCCCCCTCGGGTCCGCCGCCACCTGCTCGCGACGCTCTGCGCCTGGTGATGCCCCGGCCGGCGAGCGCGTGAGACGAGGGATGCTCCGCACCGAGAGGTGCGGAGCATCCGTCGTCTGGGGTCACAGTGAGGATCAGGGCTAGCGACGAGCAAGCCCGGCGACGAGCAAGCCCGGCGACGAGCAGATCGAGCGACGAGCAGATCGAGCGAGGAGCAGGTGGGGCGGGCAGCGGGCTTCGCGAGCCTCAGCGAGCGGCAGGCGTGTCGAGCGGGACGGGGAGCGCTGGGCGCAGCGGCCCGGCGACCAGCGCGTAGCCGAGCCCGACCACGACGGCGCCCCCCACGAGGTTGCCGATCCCGACGACAGTCATGTTCCGGGCGAAGTGCCCCCAGGTGGCCTCGGGGTCGCCGCTCATGAGACCGAGACCGTAGGTGGTCATGTTGGCGACCACGTGCTCGAAGCCCGAGGTGATGAAGGCCAGCAGGCACCAGAAGATGACGAAGAGCTTGGCGCCCTCCGACGTGAGGCGGGCGCAGGACCAGATGGCCAGGCACACGAGGATGTTGCAGAGCACGGCGCGGAAGAACAGCTGCGTGCTGGACTCGTGCGCCTTCGCCGCGAGCATGGACGAGATCATCTTCCCGCCGGGGGTCTCGGGTGCCAGGACACCGGAGAAGTGCACGAGGGCGGCGAAGGCGAAGGCTCCGAGCATGTTGCCGAAGAAGCTGAAGGCCAGCGTCCCGGCGCCCTGGCCCCACCGGATGGACCGGCCGATCGCGCCCTGGGTGAGCGTCATCATGTTCGAGGTCGAGAGCTCGCCGCCCGCGATGACCACGAGGGTGAGCGCGATGCCGAACACGAGGCCCGACACCAGCTTGGCGGCTGGGGAGTCCTGCGCCAGGAAGGGTCCGGCCGCAGAGACCATGAGCACGACGGCGACGCCGACGTAGGCTCCGGCCATCATGGCCTGGACCGTGTAGGCGAGGGGGCGGCGGGTGGCCGCGACCTTGGTGAGCGCTGCAGCGCGCTGGTACTCGAGGGTCTCCGGGATGGTCAGCACGTGATCAAGGATCCTCCCGGCGGTGTCCCCCTTCATGGGACCATCGGCCTCCCTTCGGCTGTCAACCCCTTGGGCTCGCCGGGGAGGGGGACGGGCGGCTGCCGTGGCGCCCCCCGTCGCGACCAGGTCGCACGTGGAGGAATGCTCGGACCAGCGCGTGCGTTGCGACCAGCATGACCTCACCGCTGCTCTTCGAGCCCCTCACGCTGCGCTCAGTCACGTTCCCCAACCGGGTCTGGCTCGCTCCGATGTGCCAGTACTCCGCCGTCGACGGCCTGCCCGGTGACTGGCACCTCGTCAACCTCGGTGCACGGGCCCAGGGTGGCTTCGGCCTCGTCGTCGCCGAGGCGAGCGCAGTCGTCCCCGAGGGCCGGATCACGCCGCAGGACACCGGGATCTGGTCCCAGGAGCACACGGCCGCGTGGGCGCGCATCGTCGACTTCGTGCACGAGCGCGGGTCCCGTGCGGGCATCCAGCTCGCCCACGCCGGGCGCAAGGCCTCGACCTTCCGACCGTGGAGCGAGCACCGCGGCTCTGTCCCTGCTGTGGACGGTGGTTGGGAGACCGTCGGTCCCTCGGCCGAGGCCTTCCCCGGCTACGAGGCACCGCGCGAGATGACCGCGCAGGAGATCGCGGAGATCCCCGCGGCCTTCGCCGCGGCGGCGGTCCGGGCGGACGAGGCCGGCTTCGACGTGGTCGAGATCCACGCGGCCCACGGATACCTGCTGCACCAGTTCCTCTCGCCCCTGTCCAACCACCGCACCGACGGCTACGGGGGTCCGCTCGAGGACCGCGCACGGCTGCTCGTCGAGGTGACCGACGCGGTCCGCGCGGTGTGGCCAGCCGACAAGCCGCTGTTCGTCAGGGTGTCGGCGACAGACTGGCTGCCCGACGGCCTGTCGGTCGACGACGTCGCGCAGGTGGCCGCTGTGCTCGGCGAGCACGGGGTCGACCTCGTGGACGTCTCGACCGGCGGCAACGCCCCTGCGCAGATCCCCGTCGGTCCCGGGTACCAGGTGCCCGCAGCACGGGTCGTCCGCGAGGTGTCTGGAGTGGCCGTCAGCGCTGTCGGTCTCATCACCGACCCCGCGCAGGCCGAGCAGGTGCTCGTCGACGGGTCTGCCGACGCCGTGATGCTCGGCCGCGAGGGCCTGCGCGACCCGCACTGGCCGCTGCGCGCGGCCCACGAGCTCGGCGTGCCGACCGACCAGGCCCGCTGGCAGCCCCAGTACGTGCGGGGCGCCTGGGCCTGACGGTCTGGCCGGGCCCGGCTAGGCGCTCGCTGCCGCCGCCGCTGCGTCTGCCTCGGCCTCCGCGCGGGCCGTCGCCTCGACGGCGGCGGCCACGAGCGTGGTCACCTCGGGGTTGAACACGCTCGGGACGATGTAGGTCGGGTTGAGCTCGTCCTCGTGGATCACGGCGGCGAGAGCCTTGGCCGCAGCGAGCAGCAGCGGCTCGGTGACCTTGCTCGACCTGGCGTCGATCAGCCCGCGGAACACGCCGGGGAAGGCGAGCACGTTGTTGATCTGGTTCGCGAAGTCGCTGCGGCCCGTGCCGACGATCGCGGCGTGCTTCGCGGCCTCGTCGGGGTCGACCTCGGGGGAGGGGTTGGCCATCGCGAAGACGATCGAGTCCTCGGCCATGGTCGCGACGTCGTCCCCGGTGATGACGTCCGGCGCAGACACGCCGATGAACACGTCTGCTCCCGCGAGCGCCTCCTTGAGCGTGCCCGTGAAGCCGCGGGGGTTGGTGTTCTCGGCGGTCCAGACGAGCGACTCGGCCAGACCGGGGCGTCCGGGGTAGATCACGCCGTCGATGTCGGCGACGACGACGTCGCGCGCCCCGGCGGCGAGGAGCAGCTTGAGCACTGCGGTCCCGGCGGCACCGGCCCCCGAGAGCACGATCTTGACGTCGGGCAGCGACTTGCCCACGACGATCAGGGCGTTGGTGAGCGCGGCGAGGGCGACGATCGCGGTGCCGTGCTGGTCGTCGTGGAACACCGGGATGTCGAGCTCGGCGCGCAGGCGGCGCTCGATCTCGAAGCAGCGGGGTGCCGAGATGTCTTCGAGGTTGATCCCGGCGAATACCGGGGCGATGGCCTTGACCGCGGCGACGATCTCGTCGACGTCTGTCGTGTCGAGGGCGATCGGGAAGGCGTCGATGTCGGCGAAGCGCTTGAAGAGAGCAGCCTTGCCCTCCATGACGGGCAGCGAGGCGAGGGGGCCGATGTCACCGAGCCCGAGGACCGCGGTTCCGTCGGTGACGACGGCGATGGTGTTGCGCTTGATGGTCAGACGGCGGGCGTCCTCGGGGTTCTTCGCGATCGCCTGGCAGACGCGGGCGACGCCAGGGGTGTAGATCATCGAGAGGTCGTCGCGGTTGCGGATCGGCACCTTGGACTCGATGCGCAGCTTGCCGCCGAGGTGCAGCAGGAAGGTGCGGTCGCTGACCGGGCCGACCTTGACACCTGGGATCGCCCGGAGCGCGTCGACGATCTCGGTCGCGTGCGCGTCGCCGCGCGTGGCGCAGGTGACGTCGACGGAGATGTGGTCGGAGTGCGAGGCGGTCACGTCGAGGCCCGTGACGATGCCGCCAGTGTGCTCGATGGACGTCGTCAGCTCGCTCACTGCGGTCGGTCGGGCGACGACCTCGAGACGGACGGTGATGGACGAGGACACGCTCGGCGCTGAGGTCATCAGGTCAGCCTAGTGACGCGCGGGCGAGAACGCGGGCTGAGCGTGGACGTGGGACGGCGGAGTCCAGAGAGCGGATCGTCTGGAGGTGTGCGGTGAGCACGGCCCGGACGCACCGACGGCGTCCCTCTCCCGAGGGACGCCGTCGATCAGACGCGGTGGGCAGGTATCAGGCGTGCACTCTCCAAGTTGCTGCTCCAGGTCGAGCCTGGTCAGCATGTCCTCACGGGGACCGGTCGCGCGTGGGTCCTGCTCCCTGCGTTCTGTTGTCCTCCCTTTCTACTCCGTGCGGGCGGCGGTGTGAAGGGGGTCGCAGCAGGTACCTCTGGTCGGTCTGAGCCGTTCAGACGGAGCGACGGCGCAGCAGCCGCCACGCGACGATCGCGGCACCCGTCCCCACCAGCGCGGCGACCCCTGTGGCGACCGACGCGCGGGGTGAGAGGACCCTGCGCAGCGCGACGGGCCGGTTGAAGGTGAGCACGCCCCAGCCCTGCTCGGCCGCGAGGCGGCGCAGCGTGCGGTCGGGGTTGACGGCGAAGCCGTGGCCGACCGCCGAGAGCATCGGGGCGTCGGTGATCGAGTCCGAGTAGGCGTACGAGCCGTCCAGGTCGTAGCCGTGCTCGGCCGCGAGCCTGCGGACAGCCTCGGCCTTGTTCTCCCCGTAGGCGTAGAAGTCGATCTCGCCCGTGTAGCGGCCGTCGACGACCTCCATGCGGGTCGAGACGGCCTGGTCGGCACCGAGCATCGCGGCGATGGGCTCGACGAGCTCCGCACCCGAGGCGGACACGATCACCACGTCGCGGCCGGCGGCCCTGTGCTCGGCGATGAGCGTCACGGCCTCGGCGTACACGTAGGGGTCGATGAGCTCGTGCAAGGTCTCGGCGACGATGGCCGACACCTGGTCGACGGGCCATCCGGTGACCATGGAGCTGAGGTGGGCGCGCATCCGCTCGGTCTGGTCGGCGTCGGCGCTGCCCACGAGGAACAGGAAGTGCGCGTACGCGGCGCGCAGCACGGCGCCGCGGGACAGAAGACCACCCGCGAGGAAGGGGCGTGAGAAGGCGGCCGTCGACGAGGTCGCGATGATCGTCTTGTCGAGGTCGAAGAACGCCGCGGTGCGTCGCCCCGCCGCAGCGTCCGGGGCAGGAGGTGAGGTCACCGTTCGAGCGTAGCCGGTCGGACGGTGCGGCCTCTGGTCGTCCACAGGGGGTCTGTCGGGGCTGCTCGTCCCGAGGCCGGGCGGTCTGGGGTGCCCCGAGCAGGACGTGACGGACACCGTGGGGCGATGACTTCTGGAACCATCTCCTCGCCGACCTCGCCGACCTCGCCGACTGCGCTGAGCCCTTCGACTGTGCTGCCCTACCCGACTGCGCTGAGCCACGTGACCGCACTGTCCTCCCCACTCTCCCCGGCCCGCGCGACCTTCGGGTCTTCGCCGCCTCCCGTGGCACCTGCGGGGACATCGCCGCGTGCCGTCGCGACCCTGGCGCACCCGACAGGGGTTCCCGGCGCGACCCTCGGCGGGACGGACCGGCGTCGAGCCGGCCCTGACGGCCCGGGGGCCGGTGGTCCCTCGACCCGTGCTGTCACGGTCGGTGTGGTCGGGGCCTGCGGCGGCGTGGGTGCGTCGACCCTCGCTGCCGCTGTCGCCGTGACGGGTGCGCGCGGCGGGCTGCTCGCCGTGCTCGTCGACGGACGGCACGCGGGTGCCGGGATCGACGTGCTGCTCGGCATCGAGGAGGAACCGGGCCTGCGGTGGGCAGACCTCCAGGACGCGCGCGGAGAGGTCGACCCGGTCAGGTTGCTCGACCTGCTGCCGCAGTGGTCCGGGGTGCACGTCCTGAGCACGGACAGGGCCCGGAGCCTCGCTCAGCCCGACGAGGTCGAAGGTGACGTGCTGCGTGCTGTCGTCTCCGCTGCGGACCTCGTCGTCCTCGACCTCCCTCAGGGGCGGGTCGCGGACCGTGCCCGGTCTTGCGACGTGGGCCTCGTCGTCGCCCTCTGCGAGACGCTCTCGGTCGCCGGGGCCCAGTCAGTCGCGGCCGAGCTCGGCCCCGTCCCGTCCGGGCTGGTCTGCCGGAGGTCCGCCGCGGGCCGGCTGCTGCCGCACGACGTCGCCGCGGCGGCCGGGATGGACCTCTGGGGCGAGCTCGTCACCGACCCGCGGGTCGCGACGGCCGTCGAGGCCGGCGCCGGCCCTCCTGTGAGGACCGGCCGGGACCCCGTAGGACGAGGCCGAGGGTGGGCCGGAGGTCGCCGGGACCGCGGAGGTGGTCGTGGTCGTGGCCGTCCGGACCGAGGCGCCGCCCGGTCCTCGTTGGGGGACGTCGCCCGAGCCGTCCTCTCGCACGCGCAGGCTGTCGCCGGCTCGGGGCAGGTCAGCCGATGACCCGGGTCGCCTCGAAGCCGGCCCGTGCTGGCTCCGAGCAGCCGGCCCGTGCTGGCACCCAGCAGCCTGGCCCAGGCTCGCCGCGGCTCCGCAGCGACCCGGCGCGGGACGATCTCCTCCACGGTGTGCGCGACAGGCTCGCGCGGGCAGGACCGCACCCGACGCGCGAGCAGGTCGTCGACGCGCTGCACGCGGGCGACGTCCTGCTGGGGAGCGACGCCCTCGACGAGCTCGTCGGCGTCGTGCGGGCCGAGGTCTTCGGCGCCGGTCCGCTGCAGGAGCTCCTCGACGACCCGACAGCCACCGACGTGCTCGTCAACGGCCCGGCCGACGTCTGGGTCGACCGCGGTTCGGGCCTCGTCCGCGTCGGCGTCGACCTCGGGAGCGACCAGGACGTCCGCGACCTCGCCGTCCGCCTCGCCGCAGCAGGTGGACAACGGCTCGACGACTCCAGCCCGACAGTCGACGCACGCCTTCCCGACGGCACGAGGCTGCACGCCGTCCTCGCCCCGCTGTGCCCGGCCGGAGCGGTGATCTCCCTGCGGACCCTGCGTGCCCAGGCCTTCACCCTCGACGAGCTCGCAGACGCCCAGACGGTCCCGCCCGGGTGGGTGCCGGTCCTCGAGGCGATCGTCGGCGCACGCGCCTCCTACCTCGTGTCGGGTGCGACAGGGTCGGGCAAGACGACGCTGCTCGCCTCCCTGCTCTCCCTCGTCCCCGCCTCGGAACGCATCATCACCATCGAAGAGGCCCGGGAGCTCGTCCCGGCCCACCCGCACGTCGTGCCGCTCACCGCCCGCCGTCCCAACGTCGAGGGCACCGGAGGGGTCGACCTAGCCGACCTCGTACGCACGGCGCTGCGCATGCGACCCGACCGCATCGTCCTGGGTGAGTGTCGCGGCGCAGAGGTCCGCGACGTGCTCACCGCACTGAACACCGGGCACGCCGGTGGCAGTGCCACCATCCACGCCAACACGGCTCGTGACGTCCCCGCCCGGCTCGAGGCGCTCGCGGCCCTCGCCTCGATGCCCGCAGCCGCTCTCGTGGCGCAGGCTGTCAGCGCCTTCGACGCCGTCCTGCACCTACGGCGCAGGAGCCGTCGCACGGACGCGGGTGCTGATCCTGGGGACTCGCGCCGCTATCTCGAGGAGATCGCCGTGGTCGGCCGTGCACCCGACGGGAGCCTCGAGGTCGCACCGGCCCTGACGTGGGACGGGGAGAGCACCCCTCTGCGGCACCCCGGCTGGGACGACCTCGCGCACAGGCTCGGGCTCGGATGAGCGCTGCCCTCTGGGTCCCAGGGCTCGCCGACGGCGCGGTCGGGGTCCTGCTCGCTGCCGCGGTAGTGCTCGCGACAGGGTCGGTCCCGGTGCGCGGGCGTGGCTCTCTGCGCCCGACGACGCCCGTGTCCAGAGCCCTGAGGGCTCTGGGTCGCACGCTCCGACCCTCGGTGGGGAGGCTGCGCGGCGGTCTCTCCCGCCGACGCGGCGAGACGGGCCGCGTCCAGGTCGTCATCACGCAGGTCGCCGGGCTCGTCCGCAGCGGCATGCCGCCCGACCTCGCCTGGGCGAGCGTCGACATCGGGACGACGGCCGACGGCATGCCCCGCGCGGACGACCTCGTCGGCCTGACCCACGACAGGTCCCAGGCCCACGCCGTCGTCTCCGCGTGCAGGCTCGCCCACGAGATCGGGTCGCCCGTCGCCCCTGTGCTCGACTCGATCGTCTCCACCCTCGTCACCGCGGCGGAGTCCGCAGCCGATCGCGAGGCGGCGCTCGCGGCACCTCGGTCGACGGCGCGCCTGCTGCTCTGGCTGCCTGTCGTCGGCGCCGGGCTCGCGACGGTGCTCGGTGCCTCTCCGCTCCGGTTGCTCGTCGACGGCGGGCCCGCCGCCCTGGCCCCTGTCGCTGGTGGTCTGATGCTCGTGCTCGGTCAGGCGTGGTCACGCAGGCTCGTCCGTTCAGCGGCCGCGGGCGGAGACGACCGATGAACGGACTGCAGATCGTGGGCAGCCTGCTCACAGGTCTGCTCGTCGCTCTGCTCGTCTGGTCGGCGACGACGCCGTGGTGGCTCGACAGGGGGCTGGTCGGGCGTGCGGCGCGGCGCTCGGGGCGTGCGGCCCGTCGGACGGCCGGATCGTCTGGCAGGGTGACCGCCGTCGGTCGGGGAGCCAGGGCCGGTCCTCCAGGGGCGCGAGAGTCTGTCGACGTCCGCGCGGGCGGAGGCGGCGAACCCTCGGTGGACCTCACGGTGGTCCTCGACCTGCTCGGAGCCGCACTGGGTTCAGGTGCCGGGGTGCCGCGGGCTCTCGAGGCCGTCGGGCGGTCGATCGGCGGGGCCGACGGTGCCGGGCTGGCACGTGCGGCTGCGGCGCTGCTGCTGGGTGCTGGGTGGTCTCAGGCCTGGGACCGGGTCCCCGGCCGGCTCTGGCCCGTCGCCGAGGCGCTGCGTCCTGCATGGGTCCACGGGGCACCGCCTGGAGACGCTCTGCGCGTCGCAGGCGAGCAGCTCGTCCACGAGGGGCGTGCGCGGTCGAGGACGGCCGCCGCGCGTCTGGGCGTGCGGCTCGTGCTGCCGCTCGGGCTGTGCCTGCTGCCTGCCTTCGTGCTGCTCGGGCTCGTCCCGGTGATCGTGGCGCTCGGGTCGGGGCTCGGCGCTGGGCTCATGGGCGGTTGAGCGTGGACCGTCCACAGCGTGCACCGAGTCTGCGTCCATCCACACGTGCCGGATCGCGGCAGACACCGCCTGGCCCCACCGGCCGACAGTGGACTCAGCACCCCGGAGACCGAGGTGCTGGACCGCCGGACGACGGTGGGTGGGCTCTCACGACCTGCCTCGCCGCCGAGACCGGCCCCCTGGGCGCACTCGCGTCCGGGGCACCACGACCAAGGAGCACATCATGACGAGCACCACCTTGACCCTGCCGGCACCCGTGAGCCTCGGACGGTCCGTAGCCCACGGCGAGGACGGCCGACACGCTGAGTACGACGACCAGCACGATGAGCACGAACGACGCGACGAGCACGCGGCAGCAGGCCTCCGGCGGCGCTGGGGCACCGTCGTCGAGCAGGGGACAGAGGCCGGGATGGCGACGGCCGAGTACGCGATCGCGATGATCGCCGCGGTCGGCTTCGCCGGTCTGCTCGTGACAGTCCTCTCGAGCGGGACGGTCCGTAGTCTGCTCACAGGACTGGTCACCTCTGCCCTGAGCATCGGCTGATGACCACCGAGCACGCTGCCGGCGGCGTGGGGCACGGACGGGCACCTCGGTGCTCGGGCCTCGTCAGACTGCGGGAGCTCCGTCAGGACGACCGCGGTGCCGTGACGGCAGAGCTCGCGGTCGCGCTCCCGGCAGTCGTGCTCGTCCTCGCGGCACTCCTCGTGGTGGTGGTCGCGGGTGTCTCCCAGGTCCGGGTCGTCGACGCCGCGAGGGCCGGTGCTCGCGCCGCGTCGGCAGGGGAGAGCGACGGCCGGGTCCACGAGATCGTCGCGCAGCTGGCCGGGAGCTCGGCGTCCGCGGCCGTGGGCGGTGACGGCTCGTGGGTCATCGTCACCGTGAGAGCGTCTGTCACCGGCGGATGGTTCTCCGGGCCCTTGACGGTCTCGGCCACCGCGACCGCCCGCGTCGAGTCGTCGACAGGTGTGCCGTGACAGTGCACGAGGTGGCGCCTGACGCTGGCCCTGCGGATGTCGCCGGGACGCGCTGGGGGAGGGCGACCCACGGCGTCCGCGACGACCGAGGGGCTGGGACCGTCCTGGTGCTGGCGCTCGTGGCTGTCGTCGTCGTCCTGGTGCTGGGGACAGCCGCGCTCGTGGGTGCTGTCGTCACGCGAGGTTCGGCGCAGTCTGCGGCAGACCTGGCGGCGCTGGCTGCTGCGGCGTCCCTCCAGCGGGGTGCGGCCGACCCCTGCTCCGGAGCGCGCGAGGTGGCGGCGCGCAACGGTGCTCAGGTCGAGGCCTGCCTGTGTGCTGCCGACAGGTCGTGCACGGTGTCCACGACCCTGGCGACCAGGACGGGCGCTGCAGCCAGAGCCACGGCACGGGCTGGGCCCGCCTCGCTGACAGACCGTGGCTGACCAGGACGAGGCACCAGGTCTTGCGTGATCAGCACCTAGACCGTGTCGAAGAGCCGCTATATCTACGCGTCGAGCACGGGGATCACCCCTGGTACGCCCCCTGGACCCGTGGGAGGCGTACAGGCTTTCCGGGGCTCGGGCGCTGCCGGGCACCCGGATGAGGAGCCCCGGAGGCCGAGGACGGCAAGACGAGCCGACGGCACGAGACAGCAAGACCAGCAGACAGAAAGTCCATCCGACGAGAGGACCAGGAGAGTGATCGTGGAGTGCCGGTCCGAAGACGCAGACCTGCTGCTCGTCGCGCGCGTCCGTGAGGGCGACGTCGACGCGAGCCTGATCCTGTGGCGCAGGCACTGCGAGACGGCACTGACCTGGGCGGGCAAGCACGTCGCCGGCGGAGACGACGCAGCTCTCGTCGTGAGGCGGGCCTTCGCCCGGGTCATGAGCGAGATCGCTGCTGACCAGGACCCTGTCCTGCCCTTCCTCCTGTACCTGTGCGCGACCGTCGAGGACGAGGCTGGTGCGGCGCCGGGGCAGAAGACGAGCGACCTCAGCCTGGTGCGGGCCTTCCGGAAGCTGCGCGGGAGCTATCAGACGGTGCTCTGGTACACCGTCGTGGAGCCTCTGCCCCAGGCGACCCTCGCGGTCGTCCTCGACCGCGAGCAGACGGACCTGCGGATCCATGCGCGGCAGGCCGTCAGCCTGCTGCGGGCGGAGTGGGTGGCTGAGACCGTCGCGGACAGGTCTGTCGCAGACAGCTGCGCCTGGCTCGTCCTGAGAGTCGACGCCTACCAGGCCGGGATGCTCGGACAGCTGTCTGAGCAGAGGTACGAACGGCACCTGCACGGCTGCGGGTGGTGCGTGACCATGGTCGACGCGCTCGGCCACCTCCTGGACGTGCTGCGGTCGGTCGTCCTGCCACCGGCAGCGGAAGGCTCCCACGCACTGCTCGACCCTGAGCCTGCTGAGGAACCGACGACGACCAGCTGCTGAGGCGAGTCCGAAGGGCCGGTCTGGTGCGCGGGCTCGGGCTGGTCCTCTGGAGTGGTGCTCGTGCTCCTGCCTGGTCTGGTGCCCAGGTGCCCAGGTGGGCGGGTGCCCAGGTGCCCAGGTGCCGGTGGGCACCCGCCCCACGCCCTGCTCTAGCGCACTAGGATCGGCGGTGCGCCGTGACGGTGACTGCCGCAGCGGTGCACTGAGCAGGTCCGCTCGACCCGTTCGAGCCCTCGTCAGACCGTTCATCACGCGAATCCGGCTCCTGGAGCCGGCGAGAGGTTGTCCCGGATGCCCCAGCAGGTTGCGATCGAGTCCCTCAGCCACGACGAGCTCGTCGAGGCGCACGCGAACCTCTCCGCGCAGTACGCGGACCTGGTGTCGACAGGTCTCACGCTCGACCTGACGCGCGGCAAGCCGGCGCCCGAGCAGCTCGATCTCTCGAACGACCTGCTCAGCCTCCCCGGCGGTACCGACGCCAAGGACGGCTCAGGCACCGACTGCCGCAACTACGGCGGCACGGCAGGCCTCCCCGAGCTCCGGGCGATCTTCTCCGAGCTGCTCTCCGTGCCCGCACCACAGCTCGTGGCCGGCAACAACGCGAGCCTCGAGATCATGCACGACCTCGTCGTCTTCGGGCTCCTGCACGGGACCCCCGACTCCGAGCGTCCCTGGTCGGCCGAGCCCGTCGTGAAGTTCCTCGCGCCCAGCCCGGGCTACGACCGCCACTTCGCGATCACCGAGTCCTTCGGCATCGAGATGATCCCGGTGCCGCTCGGAGCTGATGGCCCCGACATGGACGTGGTCCGCGAGCTCGTCGCCGCCGACCCCGCGATCAAGGGCATCTGGACCGTCCCGACCTACGCCAACCCCACGGGAGCGGTCTACTCCGAGGAGGTCACCCGCGCGCTCGTCGAGATGCCGACCGCGGCACCCGACTTCCGGATCTTCTGGGACAACGCCTACGCCGTCCACACTCTCGTCGACGAGGCGCCGCCCGCGCACGACATCGTCGGGATGGCTGCTGCGGCCGGGAACCCGAACCGTCCCTACGTGCTCGCCTCCACCTCGAAGATCACCTTCGCGGGGGCAGGGGTGAGCTTCTTCGGGTCGTCCGTGGCGAACGTCGCGTGGTACCAGGAGCACTACTCCAAGAAGAGCATCGGACCGGACAAGGTCAACCAGCTGCGCCACGTGCGGTTCTTCGGCGACGCCGACGGCGTCCGCAGCCACATGGCCAAGCACCGCGAGATCCTCGCGCCGAAGTTCGACAAGGTCCTGCAGATCCTCGAGGCGCGCCTCGGCGGGACAGGCGTCGCGACCTGGACCACCCCCGAGGGTGGGTACTTCATCAGCCTCGACGTCGTGCCCGGCACGGCACGACGGGTCGTCCAGCTCGCGAAGGACGCGGGGATCGCGCTGACCGCTGCGGGTTCGGCGTTCCCCTACGGGCGCGACCCGGAGGACACCAACATCCGGCTGGCGCCGAGCTTCCCGTCGCTCGACGACGTCGCCGCGTCGATGGATGGCGTCGCGACCTGCGCACTGCTCGCCGCGGTCGAGGCTCGCCTGACGCCTGACGCCTGAGGCCGGCGGCATCAGGCAGGGACGCCCGTGCCCGTGGTCAGGGCTCTCGGCGGTGGTGCGTGGTCCTCACACCGGGGCGTCGTCGGCGGGGAGAAGCTCGAAGTCTCTCCTCCCGGCGGCAACCCCGTTGACCTGGAGCTCGACGGCGTGAGCCCCAGGGTGGTAGCGCCGCGTGGTGATCACCTTGAAGGAGTGCCGTCGTCCGAGCCGCAGGGTCTCTCCCGGGCTGAGGTCGGCTGTGGTCAGCTTGAACACCTTCGTCGTCTGCGACCCGTTGGCCTTGCGGTGGTGCACCACGTAGTCGACGACCACCCGCGCCGCGCCCACCCCGCCGTTGTGCACGGTTGCCGTGAGTCCCAGAGCCTCGCCGACCCGGACCTCGGTCGCCTCGAGAGTGAGCTCCGCGACGACGTCCGGGGTCGGTGCGTAGCCGAGCAGGGCGAGGGCGTCCGGGTCGCCGCGCTTGACGAGGGTCCGCAGCGCGTGCCGGACGAGCTGCAGGGTCGTCGGCGCGGGCGCCTCTAGCCACCGGCGCGCGGTCTCGACCGTGACCTCAGGGTTCTTGCGGCTGAGGTCGTTGAGGTGGTTGGCCACAGACCTGCGGACGTACTCGCTCTCGTCACGGTAGAGCGCGTCGAGGATCGGCAGGGTCACGGTCGGGTCCGCTGAGAGGCCCACGACCTGGGTGCCCCACGGCAGGTGGCGCCGGGTGCCTTCGCTCGCGAGTCGTCGGACGTGCTCGTCGTCGCTCCTCGTCCAGCGCAGCGCCGCGGCGAGCGACCTGTCGAGGTCGTGGGACAGCAGCGGGCGGACGGCGAACTCCGCAGTGAGCCGCCCCGTGAGCTCGGCCTGCAGGTCGAGCGCGGTGTCGAGGGCGGCGTCGGACCCGGCGGCGATCGCCCGCGCGCTGACAGCCTCTGTCACCGGCCAGATCATCCACCCCGTGAAGCTCTCGTCGTGAAGACACCGGCGCACGAGGACAGCGAGGTCGTCGACGGTGCCGGGGACGTCGGCGAGGACCGCGTCCTTGACGAGGTGTGCACGGTCCCGCAGCGCGAGGGGTGCGAGGGAGTCGGCGCTCGCCCGGACCTTCTCAGCGGCTGTCCCTGGCGCAGCAGCCTCGATCACCTCGGCCAGACCGAGCACAGCGTCGGACCCGAGCAGCTCGTCGGCGAAGGGCACAGCATCTCCTGGGGTGGTCGCGCTGACCGCGAGAGCCCGCGGTCCCGCCGACCCTATCGGTGCGCACCGACACCGAGGCGAGTGCTGCCGCGCAGGCCGCCTGACGTCACCGCAGACAAGGGTCACCGACCCGCGTCTCGACGTGGCGCGGCATTAGTGCCACCATCGCACACCCGGACCTCCCGTACAGGCCGTCGCCGCCGAGCCTGCCCCGAAGCCCCCGAAGCCCCCGACGACGACTTCGGCCGCTCGACCACCGGCCACCTCCCCACGAGGTCGCACGAACCGGCTCGACGTCGCCCTGCCCGCCGCGAGGTCGTACGGACACGCTGTGAGTCTTGGGGTGGCTGGTCTGGGACTGGCTGGTGAGGATGGTGCTGGCCGCTTGCCTTGGTCGTGACTCACGGACACGCTGGCCCCGATCATCGGGTGCCTTGG
>Ga0247813_10001611_pt1 | contig 16738 bp, 12 predicted proteins | sample UWRJL169409C1_FD_180719 | JGI IMG/M metagenome (GOLD analysis project Ga0247813, IMG submission 180719) | Plant litter microbial communities from Arlington Agricultural Research Station in Wisconsin, United States - UWRJ-L169-409C-1 | ecosystem: Environmental > Terrestrial > Plant litter >... | reverse complement strand
ACCTTTGCAACTTAGAACCTTTTTCCGTACTTTTGCACAAAATTAATTAAAAAGACATTCATGTTAACAGTCAATAATTTATCAGTTCAATTTGGCAAACGAATTTTGTTTGACGAAGTAAATACCACTTTCACTCACGGAAATATTTACGGCGTTATTGGAGCCAATGGTGCTGGAAAATCAACTTTTCTTAAAATCATTTCGGGCGATATCGACCCAACTTCTGGCCACATTCATTTAGAACCGGGAAAACGTATGTCGGTTTTGAACCAAAATCACAACATGTTCGACGAGCATACTGTTTTGGAAACCGTTTTGATGGGAAATAAAGTTTTGTACGCTGTTAAAAAAGAAATGGATGAACTTTACTTAGACTATAACGACAAAAACGCAGACAGAATTGGAGAGCTTCAGGTTCAGTTTGAAGAAATGAACGGTTGGAATGCTGATTCTGATGCGGCTTCAATGTTGTCTAACTTAGGAATCAACGAAGAGCATCATTATACTTTAATGGGCGATTTAGAGGGAAAAATTAAAGTTCGTGTGCTTTTGGCGCAGGCGCTTTTTGGAAACCCGGATTTGCTTATTATGGATGAGCCTACCAACGACTTAGATTTCGAAACAATCGCCTGGTTAGAAAATTTCCTGGCAAATTATGAAAATACTGTAATTGTAGTATCTCACGACCGTCACTTTTTAGATTCGGTTTGTACCCATATTTCTGATATTGATTTTGGAAAAATCAACCACTATTCAGGAAACTATACATTCTGGTACGAGTCTAGCCAATTAGCGGCAAAACAACGTGCACAGCAAAACAAAAAAGCAGAAGAGAAGAAACAAGAGCTTGAAGAATTTATTCGTCGTTTTAGTGCGAACGTTGCAAAGTCTAAACAAGCAACCTCTCGTAAAAAAATGATTTCTAAATTGAACATTTCTGATATCAAACCTTCTAGCCGTCGTTATCCTGCAATTATTTTTGATCAGGATCGTGAAGCAGGAGATCAGATTTTGAACGTTGAAAATTTAGAAGCTTCTGTAGAAGGAGATCTTTTGTTTAAAGGTGTTCATTTGAATATGGCGAAAGGTGATAAAATCGTGCTGTTCTCTAAAGATTCACGTGCTACAACTGCCTTCTACGAAATATTAAACGGAAACCAAAAAGCAGATGCCGGAACTTTTGATTGGGGAATTACAACAAACCAGGCTTATTTGCCAGCTGAAAATCATTCTTTCTTTGAAAATGATTTGACTTTGGTAGACTGGTTACGTCAATACGCAAAAACAGAAGAAGAACGAGATGAGGTTTTTATTAGAGGATTCTTAGGGAAAATGATTTTCTCTGGAGAAGAAGCTTTAAAAACAAGCCGTGTATTATCTGGAGGAGAAAAAGTACGTTGTATGTTGTCAAGAATGATGATGGAACGCGCTAATATCTTAATGTTAGATGAACCAACCAATCACTTAGATTTGGAGTCGATTACGGCTTTCAATAACTCTTTGAAAAACTTTAAAGGTTCTGTGATTTTCACAACACATGACCACGAGTTTGCACAAACTGTTGGTAATAGAGTAGTGGAGTTAACGCCAAACGGAGCAATCGACCGTTATATGACGTTTGATGAATATCTTGATGATGAAAAAATTCAGGAATTAAGAAAGAAGATGTACAATTTATAATATTGTAACTGACTATAAAAAAGAAATCCCGATTGTAAACAATCGGGATTTTTTTATGTTTTATTTTCTGAAAACCTTGGCAAAAATCCAGATGATGATCGCAACAATAAAGATTACGATAAAGATCCCGAATCCCATTCCGGCTTGAAAAATATCTCCAACTAGTTCGCAACTTGTAAATGAAAATAGTATTACGAATACCATTAACAAACGTGTAATGTTCTTTTGCATGATTTTGCTGTTTTAAATGTTTTAAAAAGAATTTAGTATTCTAATTATCGTTAGAATAAAATTACTTAAAACAGCGAAAAAATGTTTTATATAATTTGGTCGAAAAGTTCTATGATTTGGAGATTTGCATTTTTTAATGAAGATGAAATGTGATAGATATCTAAATTGTAAGCTCCATCGGAGCGTAATGTTTATAGATAATTAATATTACACGCAATAGAATAAAGCTCCAGTGGAGCGATATAAATTATAATTATTAAATCTCACTAAACAGGTATCCATCTTTAAATTCAATATTAAATAATTTTAAAAACTCAATATATTCTTCTTTGAATGTTTTTACTTTATGATGTTCTTCCTGACGTTGAATATATTTTATAACATTTGTCAATTGAGAATGACTGTGCGAAAAAGCTCCAAATCCAATTTGCCATTCGAACTTTCCAGTAATCCATTTTTTGTCATTTATAAACTTTGATGAATTTGATTTTATATCTCTAACTAAATCTGAAATCGATTTGTCAGGCTTTAAACCAATTAAAATGTGAATGTGATCAGGCATTCCATTTATAGCAATTAGTTTTTGTCCCTTATTTGTAGTAATACCAGTAATATATTTATAAATTTCTTCTTTCCATTTTGCTGAAATCAGACTTTGTCTTCCTTTAACTGCAAAAATAATATGAATGTATAATTGCGAATACGTGTTTGCCATAAATTGTGTGTTTAAATTATATGTCACCCCGATGGGGTTCAATAAAATAAATCTACAAAATAGCTATAAACATGTTGTCCCGATGGGACTTAATTGTATTAAAATTAGTCAATTGTTTAATATAGAATTTAATTTTTACATCTATCTAAAAAGATATTTACTTAAAGAAGTTTTCAATTACAAACTCCAGCGAAGCATAAAGTTTATAGCTAATCAATTACTTGTAATAAAGAAAGCTCCAGCGGAGCGTAATATTCATAGTTAATTAATTATGCGCAATTGAGAAAGCTCCAGAGGAGCATAATGTTTATAGCTAATTAATTATGCGTCATAGGGAAAAGCTCCAGCGGAGCGACATATCGTTTTTACTGTGGTAGTAAGATATCACCCCGATGGGGCTTTTTTGAACTCGACTTATTTAGTTCTATAAATATGATGTCCCGCTGGGACTGATATGCTGTTGGTTTTTTTATTCCCCAATAGTCCCCGTCTTAACTTCTCCATCACGTTTATAACTCAAAGCAATAACCCCACTTGGCGTAACCGTACTTTCAATTAATGTAAATCCTGCCGGAGTAGAACTATCATCAAATAGTTTTTTTCCTTTACCCAAAATTATAGGATAAATTAAAAGTGCAAGTTCATCAACTAAATCATGTTGAAGCAAAAGCTGAACAAGTTTAGCGCTTCCCCAAACTTTAATGTCTCCTCCTTCTGAATTTTTTAGTTTTTTGATGTCTTCTATAGTGGAAAGAAATTCTGCGTTTTGCCAGTCTGAGTTATCTCTGGAGGAAGATAAAACGTATTTGGTAACTTCATTAATTCCCGGCCAGCCTTCTGCGTGTTTTGGCCAATAGTCTTCAAAAATATCAAATGTTTTTCTGCCCAAAAGAATATCAGCAGGTTTCATTTGTTCCTGCATGACATTGCCATATTCTTCATCTCCAAAAGGCGCCACCCAGCCTCCATATTCAAAACCGCCCGAAGTATCTTCTTCAGGACCACCAGGTGCTTGCATTACGCCATCGATTGTAATCATAGATATGACGATTATTTTTCTCATGATGTTTGGTGTTTTTTTTGTTTATTCAAATATATAAAAAATGAATTTTTATTCACAATAAATTTACGTTAAGTGCTGTAAATTAATCTGTTGTAAAAAAAATAAGTTGTCTTAATTTATTATTTCTAATATTTTCTTCTTTACTATTTCAAGTTCAATTAGTAAAACACTGGCAAACTGAATTTCTTTACTGTATTTTTTTAGTTCGTTGAAAATCATTTCTTTGTCATGTATCAATTTCCATAATACAATTATTTTGTCATTTTTTTTATAAGAATAAATTTCAAAATCATCGGTAAATGTTGATCCTATAATTGCAAAATCGGAACGCTTTTTTGAATTAGATTTCAAGACCTCAAAGATTTTGATCTCATTTATGTTTTCAAGTTCAAAATTGATTTCTTTTGAATTAATGATTTCATCAATTAAAGAAATTAAATAACCGTTTAAAAAGATTAAATCTTCACTAGTTCCTAGAAAACTGTTTTGTAACCATAATTTTCCATAACCCATTTTTGGATTATTTTCGTTTATAGTAAGCTCAATTGCGAAAGTCTCTTTGTTTCCTATTATCATGTTTTATTTAAAATAATTACTTTTTTGTTGATTTTAAAAGTTGATATACTTTGCGGGCACGGAAAGAATTTTCACGTTAAATATGTCTACTAACTCATTTATATGTATGATAAAGATCAAAATAAGTTGCTTCTGCTAAAATATATTTTTAACCGTAATATTATCTATAAAGGAAAATTTTATTTATAAAATATCAATATAAAATATTTCCCCACTCAACACCCCAACAAATAAATTCTGATTTCGTATATTTGCCCAACCAAACATCACACTTAATTATGAGCCAAAAAGTATTACTTAATTCAAAAGAAGTTACTATCATACTCCATCGTTTGGCTTGTCAGTTAATCGAAAAACATCTTGATTTCTCCGATACTATTTTAGTCGGGATTCAGCCAAGAGGCGTTTTTTTAGCTGAACGTTTAAAACAAATATTAGAAGACGAATATAAAGTTCCTGAAATTTCTTTGGGATACTTGGACATCACTTTTTTTAGAGATGACTTTCGCCGTACTGATAAACCGCTTGAAGCCAATAAAACACAAATCAATTTTATAGTCGAAGACAAAAAAGTCATTTTTATCGATGATGTTTTGTTTACCGGACGAAGCATTCGTTCTGCCCTAACCGCAATTCAGTCTTTCGGGAGACCGTCAGAAATCGAATTGTTAGTGTTAATCGACAGACGTTTTAGTAGAAATCTTCCTATTCAGCCCGATTATCGCGGTCGTCAGGTAGATGCCATTAATGATGAAAAGGTAAAAGTTAGCTGGAAAGAAAATGAAGGAGAAGATGTAGTTTACCTGGTGACAAATTAGTTTAATCGGTTAACCGGTTAATTGTTTAATCGGAAGAAGCGATTAAACGATTAAAGAAATTAAAAAAAGTTGAACCGTTAAATCGGTTAACTGTTTAAGCGCAAAGAAAACGATTAAACGATTAAACAAATAAAACAATTAAACAACAAAGATGAAAGAATTAAGCGTAAATCATTTATTAGGAATTAAATACATCAACGAGAATGATATTAACCTAATTTTTGAAACGGCAGATCATTTTAAAGAAGTCATTAATCGACCGATTAAAAAAGTTCCTTCATTACGAGATATTACCATTGCTAACATTTTCTTCGAAAACAGTACCAGAACCAAACTGTCGTTTGAGTTAGCCCAAAAAAGATTATCGGCAGATGTAATTAGTTTTTCTGCAGCTCAGTCTTCGGTTAAAAAAGGAGAAACACTTATTGATACTGTAAACAATATCCTTTCGATGAAAGTAGATATGGTTGTAATGCGCCACTCCAATCCCGGAGCGGCTTATTTTTTATCTAAAAATGTCAAAGCAAGTATTGTAAACGCTGGCGACGGCGCACACGAACACCCAACGCAGGCTTTGTTAGACAGTTATTCGATCAGAGAAAAACTGGGTGATGTAGCCGGAAAAAAAGTAGTTATTGTAGGTGATATTCTGCATTCAAGAGTTGCCTTATCCAATATATATGCTTTGCAAATGCAAGGCGCTGAGGTAAAAGTATGCGGACCAAAAACATTAATTCCCAGATATATTGAATCACTTGGCGTTACGGTCGAGCCGAATTTACGAAAAGCATTAGAATGGTGCGATGTTGCGAATATGCTTCGTGTACAAAACGAACGTATGGATGTGAACTTTTTTCCATCAACAAGAGAATACGCACAACAATACGGAGTAGATAAACCCCTTCTGGATTCTCTAGGAAAAGAAATCGTCATCATGCACCCGGGACCAATCAACAGGGGAGTAGAGATTACTTCTGAAGTAGCGGACTCAGATCATTCTGTAATTCTGAATCAGGTAGAAAATGGTGTAGCGATTAGAATGGCAGTTATTTATCTGCTCGCTTCTAAGATTCAGTAATTTTTTAGTTTACAGTCGCAGTCGCAGTTTACTGTTGTTACTGAGACTGCGACTGAAAACTGCGACTGCGACTGAGAATTGAAACCTGAAACAAAAATAAAAAAACTTCGTACCTTAGTAAAATGAAAGTAGATCAAAAAGGACATACCGTTACGATTAAAGACACCCAGGGAGATTTTAATTCTTTTTTGGAGAAAGTGACGCAACAATTTAAAACCTTTGAAAAACAAAATATTATAATCGATTTATCAGCAGATACTAATTTAGCTGAAAGCGATTTGAAACTTTTTCTGCCACTTTCTAAACAACAAAAGAAATCAAAAAAGTCATTTGTAATTGTAGTTTCTGATCTTGATTTCAACTCGATTTCTGATAAATTGGTAGTGGTTCCTTCTCTTTTAGAAGCGCACGATATTATCGAAATGGAAGAAATTGAACGTGATCTAGGATTTTAAAAATGGGTTAATCGTTTATTTGTTTAACTGGTTAATCGTTTTTTTGCAGAGCTTAAAATTTTAGACAATTCACTACTTATCAACAAACGAATAAACTAAATTTGTTGAGCCGTTTAATCGATTTTGTAATTTAACAGTTGTTCGATTAAACAAATTAACAATTAAACGAATAAACCAAATTGAAACTCACGATACTTGGCTGTTATGCCGCAACTCCCAGAACACTTACAAACCCAACTTCGCAGGTTTTAGAAATTAAAAACAGATTGTTTTTAATTGATTGTGGTGAGGGAACTCAGGTTCAGCTCCGAAAGAACAAGATTAAATTCTCAAAAATTAATCACATCTTTATTTCCCATCTTCACGGAGATCATTTGTACGGATTAATTGGAACCATTTCGACTTTTTCACTTTTAGGGAGAACTACTGATTTACATGTTTACGGGCCAAAAGGAATAAAAGAGTTAATTCTGCTTCAACTAAAACTAACAGAATCCTGGACTACTTATAGTTTGTTTTTTCACGAATTAGAGTCGAAGGAAAGCGAAGTGATTTTTGAGGATCAGAAAGTAATTGTAAAAACGATTCCGCTAAAACATCGCATTTATACCAACGGATTTTTATTTCAGGAAAAACCCGGAGACAGAAAACTAAACGTTGATGCGGTTCAGCATTATAATATTCATACAGCCTATTATCAAAAAATAAAAGGCGGAGGTGATGTTACACTAGATGACGGAACCGTAATTGAAAATGCAAAATTATCTTTCGATCCGATTCCGTCAATGAGTTATGCCTTTTGTTCTGATACGGTTTATAATGAAGCAATCATTCCCATAATTGAAAATGTAGATGTGCTATATCACGAATCTACGTTTTTAGAATCAGAAGGGCCTTTGGCAGCAAAAACGTTGCATTCAACTGCAAAAGAAGCCGCAAGAATAGCTTTGAAGGCAAACGCCAAACAATTGGTTTTAGGCCATTATTCAACACGTTATGATGGAATAGAACGTTTTAAAGAAGAAGCTGAAACTATTTTTTCAAATGTACTTTTAGGAGATGATGGTGTTTCTTTTGAGTTTTGAATTTAAAAAGGTCCTAAGGTTCTGAGATGCTATCCCGAAGTCTCGGGACTAAGTTTTTTTGAAACTTGAAACTTGAAACCTGAAACCTGAAACCTGAAACAAAAAAAAACAAAAACTATGAACGATTTAAGCAATTATAGAAAATCTTACGAAAAAAGCGAATTATTAGAAACCAATATTCCGGAAGATCCAATTAATCTTTTTAACAGATGGTTTCATGAAGTGGAAGATTTTGGCGGGAGCGGAGAAGTGAATGCCATGACGGTTTCAACAATTGGTTTAGATGGTTTTCCGAAATCCAGAGTAGTTTTATTAAAGAAATTTTCTGAAGAAGGTTTTATCTTTTATACCAATTATAATTCGGAGAAAGGGAAAGCGATTTCGGCGAATCCACATGTATGTCTTTCTTTCTTTTGGCAGGAAATGGAGCGTCAGGTTATCATTAAAGGAATAGCGCAGAAAACTTCTGAAAACATATCTGATGGTTATTTTGATTCCCGTCCGGATGGAAGTAAATTAGGTGCAATTGTTTCCAACCAGAGTGAAGTGATTCCGTCGAGAACTTTTTTAGAAGAAAATTTAAAGAAATTAGAAGCAGAATTTGAAGGAAAATCGATTCCGAGACCTGAAAATTGGGGTGGATTTTTAGTAACTCCTTTAGAAGTAGAATTTTGGCAGGGAAGACCAAATAGATTACATGACAGGATTCGATACCAAAGTCAATCTGATTATTCATGGAAAATCGATCGATTATCTTCTTAGTTGTAAGAAAAATACATTTGTATTAAAAATTAATATGTAGTTCATCGATTATTTTTGTAGTTTAACGGTAAATTGAATACGTTTGGTGAAAGAAAAAAACGATTTAATTTAATATAAAAATTTAAAGGATTTGCCCCAACATTTACTTTAAGCTTGCGTAAACTACTGATGATGATGAAGAAGAAAATTATGCACACCATGCTGTTCATTGCAATATTTATTGCAATGAACTCATGCTCTGCCGATACTGCCGAGGGAACCGATAGTAGTACTCCAACAGAAGCTCTGATAACGAATTATACTTACAATGAGTCAGAGTTAGAAACAATGCAATTAATAAACGAGTATCGTGTACGAATTGGTTTAAATGCATTAGAAAGAATAAATCACATATCATTTAAATGTCAGGAGCATAATAATTATATGATTGCAAATAATGTTGTCAATCATAATGATTTCGTTTTGAGAGCTGATAATATTGAAAAAGTGCTTGCTGCAAAAAATGTTGCCGAGAATGTAGCTTATAATTACAAAACTTCTGAGGCTGTATTAAAAGCCTGGTTGGAAAGCCCTGGTCACAAAGAAAATATCGAAGGTAATTTTACCCATTTCGGTTTATCTGTAACAACTGATCCTGCGACAGGAAAAAAATACTACACTAATATATTTGTTAGAATTTAAGATAATTTAAAACTGGTTGGTTTTTTAGTGATCGTTGTGACCCTCTGGGTTGCAACGATTCTTTTTTTATAAAAAAAGCTGTCTTTGTGAGACAGCTTTTTAAAATGTATTAAATCTTCGTTTACAATGCAGTAATGATAAATTCGCTTCGTCTGTTTTCCTGATGTTCAGCTTCAGTACATGGCACATCATCAGCACATTTGTTTACCAATTGTGTTTCACCATATCCTTTACCGGTTAATCGGTTTGCAGCGACACCATTTTTAATTAACCATTGTATAGTAGATTTTGCTCTTCTGTCAGATAAGGACTCGTTGTATTTAAAAGTGGCACGACTATCTGTATGAGAGCGAATGTCAAGTTTCATGGATGGATTTTCATTTAATACCACCAATATTTTTTCGAGGTCAATGGCAGCTTCAGTTCGTATGTTTGATTTATCCAAATCAAAATAAATCATTTTGATTCCAAAGCATACTCCCAAATCATCGCCGACAGTTACGCGGCAAACGCCTTTATCCAATGCAATTGGTAAACTGGTTTTTCCGCTTACTTTCCCTATGGTAATACTCACTTCCTTAGTATCGTATTCTTCTTTTTCAGCTCTTACATTATAAGTTTTTCCGCATTCTACAGGGAAATTATAATTTCCTGATCCGTCTGCAATGGTGGTATTCAGCACGACCTGATTATCATATAAACCGACTTTTGCTCCTGGCAGTATTGCACCCGTTTTCGCATCTGTTATGGTACCATTTAATTCTTGGATACATCTTAGTTTTTTGGTCTCCAAAAATTTATAGATATCATCAGAACCCTGTCCGCCGTCCTTATTAGAACTGAAATAGCCTTTTCGGGATTCGGGATCAATTACGTAAGCGAAGTCATCTTTTGGCGAGTTGATATCGGCTCCTAGATTTTGAATATTACTTACGGTTCCGTCACTTGAAAGTTTTCCGGCAAATACATCCAAACCTCCAAGTCCCGGATGCCCATCTGAAGCAAAATAGATTTCTCCTTCGTCAGTTAAAAATGGAAAGGTTTCTTTTCCTTCTGTATTAATCGTTTTTCCGAGATTTTCGGGAGTTCCAAAGCTACCGTTATTAATATTTACTTTATAAAGATCTGATTGGCCTGACGCTCCCGGCATGTCAGATGCAAAATACATTGTTTTCTCATCTCGGCTAAGCGCAGGATGACCGGTACTATAATTGTCGCTGTTAAAAGGAAGGTCAGTGATATTTGTCCATTTTCCATTTTCTAATGTAGCGCTGTATATTTTAATTAAAGTAGCTTTTTCTTCATCTTTTCCTTTTTTGCCTTTAACGTAATTGTTTCTTGTAAAATAAACTGTTTTTCCATCTTTAGTAAAAACCGGTGAAGATTCATGGAATTTGGTGTTTATATCGCTTTTGAATTTTCGGACTTTTACAGAATCAACATCGGCAATATATAAATTGGTGAAATATTCTCCTGTCCACTTGTGTTTACGCTGAGAGAAATTCCCGGTATCTCTGGCAGAAGCAAAATAGACTTTATTGTCATGAACAAAGGTGCCGTAGTCTGAATATTTAGAATTGATTCCCGCATTTTCAATATCGTAACGTCCTGAATTTGATTTGATTTGATCCAGATAATTTACGTCTGCTTCATAAAGTTTGGCCCTGTTGTCTGTTTTGTTTTTGGCATTAAATTCGCCCAAAAGTTTATTTGCCTTTTCAATTTCTCCGGTAGATTTTAATGATTGTGCATAACGGTAATAATATTCCGGTTCTACAGCAGTATTCATGGCAAACAATTCGCCATACCATTTTGCCGCGCCTTCAAAATCTGAGTTGAAATAATAGGCATTTCCAAGTTTTTTGAACATATCCTCAGACTTATATCCTTTGTTTGCGACTTTCTCATAAGTCTTTATAGCATCAATATAAGCGTAGCTGTCGTACTTTTTGTCGGCGGCATTTATTTTTGATTGCTGTGCATAACCGTCAAATGAAAAAACAGTTGCGATTGTGAGGCAAAGAAGTATACAATTTTTCATAATCATTGTTTTTAGAAGAAACGAGGAGTTGTCATTTTACCATTGTTTTTAAAGAATTCATAGCGAAGGAATATCTCATGCGACCCTGAATTGTAATTGTTTAGATTGGTAGTTTCACGATCATAACCATAACCTAAATAAAGTCCGTCTGTGATCTGAAATCCAACCATTGCACTCAATGAAGCGCTCCATCTATAAGCTACACCCACAACAAATTTGTCGATAAACATAAAATTGGCCGATAAATCTACCTGAAGCGGTGCTCCTTCTACCAATTTGGTAAGAACGGCCGGTTTGAATTTTACGTATTGGTATTTATCGAGATCAAATACATAACCTGCCATTAAATAATAATTGATTTTATCTTTATAAATCGCCACATCATTGTCATCGTATCGATTCGTTTCTATGAAATTTGGTACAGAAAAACCTATGTAAGCCTTATCTGAATGCCAGTAAACCCCGGCTCCAATATTTGGAGAAAATTTATTATCCAGATCCTGAAATTGAGGATCTCCCTGATCTTCCGGATTTAATTTGCTGACATCTAAATTGAAGATATTAGCGGTTCCTTTGATACCAAAAGAAAGTTTGAAGTTGGCTGAGGTTTGAACTGTATAAGATAAATCAACAGAGATATTGTTCTCATTTGTAGGTCCGATTTTATCATTTACGAGTGAAGCTCCAATTCCTAAATTACTATTATTGATTGGTGTGTTGACTGAGAAACTACTGGTTTCAGGAGCACCGTCAAGACCAACCCACTGCGTACGGTATAAACCAAAAACGCTTAAAGCTCCACGAGAACCTGCATAAGCAGGATTGATGTTTATAGTGTTGTACATGTATTGCGTAAACTGAGCATCTTGCTGCGCAAAACCTGCAATCGTTACAAACAATATGACGAAGGAAAATAATTTTGTTCTCATAGTAGATATTTATTACTTTATTTTTACTATCGATTTTATTAACAGGACTTCTAAAAAAAGCCAGTACATTCGCTTATTCAAAAATAAGGATTTTTTTATTAATTATTATTTAAAACGCTATAAACTAAATATTTACAGCGTTTTTAACAATGTATATATCTTTATTTTGACAGATACAAATAGCCATCTTTTTTATTAGACTGCATTACATTATTTCCATCTAAAGATTTGTAATTAATAATGTAAAAATAGGTTCCAGTTGGCAGACCGTCAGATTTGTTAACAGTCGTTCTTCCTCTGGAAGTTCCGTCGAATGCGTTGGATGTATTGTTATAATTAGAAGTCTCAAATACTAATATTCCCCAACGATTATAAATTTCAACCGTATTCTCAGGATAACAAGTTATCTCATCAATACTATCAATAATAAATACATCATTTAGTCCGTCACCATTTGGAGAGAACGCATTATGTACTACTACATTTCCACATGGTAACACTTTACAATCATCATTTATTTCCATTGAAAGCAGTATAGTTCTTGGACAACTTTGATCGGCAATTTTATATTCAAATACATAATTGCCTAGTGCAAGACCAAATGGGTTAAGGGTACTTCCTTGTAATGCGTTACTACCATTTGTATCAACCCATGTACCGTTTCTTGGTGTGTTTTCTGGTAATAGAGAAAGCAAATCAACAAGAGTAGAATCATCGGCACAAGCCTCACTTGTAAGGTTAGTTACATTTGGAAGAACAGTTATTGTAATTGTTCTTGTGGTACATACCTGAGGATAATTTTTAAGACATATTTGATAGTCATAATTATATGTTCCCGGAGGGGTTGTTGTTGCAACATTTACATTTCCTGAAGCATCAACGGTAATTCCGGCATTACCATTAGAGCTAGGGAGTAAAGTAAAGTTTAACAAGCTTATTAATGCAGGCGTAAGATCAATAGTGTCATTGCTCAGAACATTTCCAACATTTCCATAACCATTACAATTTACACTATAAGTATCTGCAAGAGCATTAACTACTGGAGGAGCAGGAGGTGTGTTGATAACAGTTATCGTTACGATCGCTGTGTCACAGTTTCCAAAATCGGCATTTTCACAAATTTGATAAGTCAATACATAAGTTCCGCTTGGTGTATTAGCAGCCACATTTACAGATCCGTTAGGATTTAAAGTCAACGCTCCGGTTGGGTCAGGTGTAACTGTTGTAAGTGTTACATCGGCAGGATTAAGCGCATTCCCATTTAATGTATCATTAGTGTAAACGTTTACTACGTTTGTGGCTCCGGTATTTCCGCTTATTGGTCCTGCAGTATCATCATTGGCTACAATTGCAAATGTTGGTCTGGCAATACAATAAGGATCTGCTGGTGGGTAATTTACTACAATTGTTTGTGACGGATTAACGGAGATAGTTAAGGTCGCTGTTGGGCGCAAAGTTTCGAAACCATCAGCACCCTGAATCCATTGATTGTTTTGGAATAACCAACCTGGCCAGTCTACACCGTTACCAGCCTGATCAACCACAGCACCAGGCCATAAAATTCTACCAGTTAATGGTAAATTATTCATGGTAGTGATGACATTGTTATTGCTGTCAGCCCATGCAATTGTTACGCCGTTTACCGGTGTGAAATTGCCAGGTGTAACTACATAATCTACGTAGGGAACATCATTTATACAAATAGGTGTTGCTGTAACAGTCATTACCGGTGCTTCGATGGTTACAGTCACAGTTGCTGTATCACAATTCGAAGTCTGATCAGCTTCACAAATTTGATATACCATTGTTAATGTACCCACAGGCGCATTTGGTAGAACATCTACTGAACCATCAGGATTTAATTGTAAAAATTCATTTGGCGTTACCGTAGTAATTATAACATCTGAAGCAGTTACAACTACACCTTCAATAGTATCGTTTGGTAGAACATTTAAGACATTTGTTGTAGTATGATTAACTCCGGCTATAGGTCCGGCAGTATCATCGTTAGCAACAATATCTCTGTATTCTTTACAATTAACCCCAAAATCAATATCCAAGTGAACTAAATCTTCAGGAGTTACATTTACTATGTATCCTGCATCAGTTGTAGTTTGACATACAGTATGTAATTGCGCTTTATTTGTTTTAGATGTTATTTTTTTATCGGTTACTGATGGTATTACTTTTACCAAACCTGTAACACCTAACGCAGCCGCAACAGCATCTAAGTTTGCATCACGAACTAGTTTAACATTATATTGTCCGTAAGGATTTGCAGATTCAGGTCTGTTTCTCCAGTACCCCTGAATTCCAACAATTACGTCATCATGATATCCGTTTGGACCATCAATAATAACATTGGCACTTAAAGCATTTCCAAAACCACCGGCATTTAATTCGCCAACATTTTGCGAACCTACATAGCTTCCGTCTCCATTAAAATCAATCCATTCCCAAAGGCTATAATCAATAGCACCTTCGGCATCCGGAATATTTTTAGTGACAACACCGTCATTATTTGCGTCGTACCATTCATCCTGAACACCATTTCCATTTGTATCATACCAAACATAATCTCCTAAAACAGGAAGTTTTGATTTTCCATATTCAAAGTTATGTACCTGGAATTTACATTCTTCAAGAGTAGTAAAGAATAAACTAGAATCAACCGGATATAATTCATAAGCACTATTTAAATTAGCATCCTGAACCTGAACTAAATAACTTCCGGCAGCCATCCCTGAGAAACTATACATTCCATCAGCTCCTGTTAAACGGAATAAAATTGGTCCTGGAGTTGTTCCTTGCGGAATCAATGTTACAGGCACATTTGCAATTGGTGTATTGGTTTCTACATTTATTATTTGTCCGGAAACTTTAATAGTATAATTTGGCTCAGTTATAATAACGGTAGCCGTAGCTGTACAAGTTTGATTCTCATTATTTACAGAAGATGTTGCCGTAAGTGTATACGTCCCTGCTGGTAAATTAGTACTACCAACAACTTCATTATTTGCATTGGTAATAATAACACTAGAGCCAGGGCTATTTGTTACTAAAATTGAACCATCACTTTTTCCTAAACAGCTTACATTGGATGCAACACCGCTTACAGAGACTTTATTTTCTACCGTGAAGGTTTGTACTAATTCGGTTTTATTACCGGCACAGTCTTTTAAAGTATAAGTTCTGGTAAGGATGTAAGCATTTCCATCGCAACCACTGGCGCCATTGTTAGTATCGGTTACTGTAATGTTTACATTTTCACTGCAATTGTCTGCAGCATCTTTTATATCGCTTACACTTCCGGCTGGAATATCTGCTATACTTTGCAAATTAGTAACATCTGCAGGAGCTGTTCCTGTTGGAGCTGTTGTATCTTGAACTTTGATGATTTGAATATAAGAAGACTGATTTCCGGCGCAATCGCTCGTTGTCCATGTGCGGGTCAAAGTATAATTGGTACCACACTCATTTTGAACATCACTTTTAATTTCAGAGAATACAATTGGTAAATCCCCATTGCAATTATCAGAAGCTTCGACAGTATCAGCTTCAGGAACTGCATCACATGAAACTGTAATGTTTTGAGGAAGATTTCCTGTAAATACAGGAGCAGTTGTATCCTGAATTGTAATCACTTGGGTGAAAGTTTCAGAGGTATTTCCACAAGCATCTTTTACAGTCCAGGTGTTGGTGTAAGTTCCTGCATTTGAGCATGTTTGAGATGCAACAAATTGACCACTTATTTTTGTAATATCAGAGACATCAGAATCGCAGGAATCATCTGCTGTTGGAAATAAGGCTTGCGCCGATGCCAAAGCTTCTGTATTACTGCATTCTATTGTTTGATTTAAAGAAGATATTTGTGTTGTCCAAGTTGGAGCAGTAATGTCTTGTACTATAATTGTCTGACTTACTGGCAATGAAATATTTTCACAAGCATCTTTAGCTGTCCAGGTTCTTGTTATAGTATAAGAGCCGGCACAAAGACCATCAACAACTGTATCTTCATAAGTTAATGAGGCTATAGTACCATTTTCGTCCGTAGCTGTAGCTTGTGCAAAAACAGGTACGGCTGGGCAATTAATTGTTGAGGTTACTGGTAATGGATTTATTACTGGTAAAACAGAATCACCATCCATTATTTCAAATGTGTGAGTAAGTGTACATCCTTTAGCATCTGTAATAATTACACTGTAACTTCCTGCAACGAGATTATTGGCTGTGGCCGAAGTTTGTACCGGAGTAGTGTTCCAAGAGTAAGTATATGGAGCAGTTCCACCAGAAACCACTACCGTAGCAGATCCGCTGCTAGCACCACCACAACTAGCATTTATTTGTGATTTTGTAGCACTCAAAACTAATTGAGGTTCTGTAATTGTTACGGACTCAGTATCAGTACAACCTTTAGAATCGGTTACTGTTACGATATAAGTTCCGGCTGCAAGATTTGAAGCTATCGCTGTATTTTGAACTGGGCTAGTATTCCATGAATAAGAATAAGTAGCTGTTCCTCCGGTTGCAGAAGCAGTAGCTGATCCCGTTGCAGCACCTTTACAGTTTACATCTGTTTTGGTATCGATGGCAGCAGTCAGGGCTAGTTGAGGTTCTGTAATTG
>Ga0247813_10001610_pt1 | contig 16756 bp, 9 predicted proteins | sample UWRJL169409C1_FD_180719 | JGI IMG/M metagenome (GOLD analysis project Ga0247813, IMG submission 180719) | Plant litter microbial communities from Arlington Agricultural Research Station in Wisconsin, United States - UWRJ-L169-409C-1 | ecosystem: Environmental > Terrestrial > Plant litter >... | reverse complement strand
TATACTCTGAACTGCCTGCGCAACAGCAAGGAGGGAGGTTGAACAAGCTGATTGGACATTGACTGCAGGGCCTTTTAAATCCAGCGCATAGGCTGTACGTGTAGCTACGTAATCTTTATCATTGACAGTGACTACCTGGAACCTCCCTACATTGTCGATCATTGCCTGGTTAGGCATAACATTATGGTCGTAATAACTATTGTGCCTTACCCCGGCAAATACACCGATAGTATTTCCATGATTTTCAGTTGTATAACCTGCACTTTCGACAGCTTCCCAGGCAATTTCCAGGAAAATCCGCTGTTGCGGATCCATCAGTTCAGCCAGTTTTGGCGTAATCCCGAAAAATCCGGGATCAAATGCCTGTACATTATTGACTATGCCACGGGCTTTTACATAAGCGGGATCATTACTAAGGGATAATGGAAGACTAGGATCAAGTTCATTATCAGAAAAAAAGCGGGTTGTTTCTTTACCTTCTTTTAAGATTTCCCAGAGTTCAGCGATGGAATCCGCACCCGGAAAGCGGCCCGACATACCAATGATAGCGACGTCATGATTTTCAGCTGTCGCTGTATTCGTTTTTGCTTTTTTTGTCCGTTTAATTGTTTTCCTGCCATCAAGAAATGCTGCCAGGTCTTTCGGTTTGGGGTATTGATAAAGTTTGGTTACAGGCAGGTTTAATTCGAACTGTGCCTTTAGCATCACTACAAATTTTTGCGCCAGCAGCGAGTTTCCGCCGAGTTCAAAAAAATTGTCCTCTATTCCAACCCGCTGTACCCCCAGGAGGTCTTTCCAAAGTACAGTAATCTGTCGTTCAGTTTGGTAGTCAGGAGCATAATACGTATTGGTCAGCAATGTAGATGCATCCGGATCCGGTAATAATTTTTTATCCACTTTACCATTTGGAGTAAATGGAAGGGCCTGCAATTGCATGAGCAACTGTGGCACCATATAGGGGGGTAGTTTACTTCCTAAGAAGGAGATAATAGCTGGCTTGTCGTACAGTTGCGGACAAACGACGTAGCCGATCAGGCGTTTATCCCCGCTGCTGTTTTCCCTGGCCATGACCACAGCTTGTTTTACACCCGGTGCTTTTTGAAGTACACTTTCAATTTCGCCGAGTTCGATCCGGTATCCGCGGATTTTGACCTGGTCGTCTATCCTGCCCAGGTATTCGATATGACCATCTTCAAGTTTCCTCGCCAGATCTCCTGTCCGGTACATCCGGGCATCCGCAACAGCGCTGAAAGGATCATTAAGAAAACGCTCGGCAGTAAGGTCCGCACGGTTCAGATAACCTCTGGCTACTCCTTCACCTCCGATATAGATCTCGCCCGCTGCCAGGTCAGTGACCTCTTCCAGGTTGTCATCCAGTACATAAACCGGTGCGCCGGTAAATGATTTTCCAATCGGTACCGTATGATTATAATCCCGCTTTGGATCAATAATATGAAGCAGTTTTCCTATCGTTGTTTCCGTAGGGCCATAGTGGTTAACCAGCGTACAGGAAGGATTTTGTATCAGCAGCTCATGAATCAATGTGGTGTGCAGTGCCTCTCCACCAAAATCAGCAGCTTGACAGGTAATAAATCTTTGCCGTCCAGCGACAGGGATTTCCAGTGTGAAGGGACGATCTTCAGACAATCAATTTTGTGCGTCCGGAAGTACTGGTGAATATAGGTAACGGTATTAAATTTTTCTTTTGTGAACAAATGTAGTGTGCCGCCTAAAACCAATGAGCTGTAGAGAACGGTATTTCCGAGGTCTGTCGCCATTGTAGCGCCGAGCGCATAGGTGCGGCATTGCTTCAAAGGCAAAGTATCGTATAAGCCATTGACATAATCGACCAGGTTCCGGTGTTCTATCAGTACGCCTTTAGGCATGCCGGTAGAACCTGAGGTATAAATCACATACGCCAGGTTTTCCGCTATAACTTCTTGCTTTGCAGTAATGCCGGGCGACAGTGAAATCTGGTCTTCCTGTTCATCACACAGTACGATATGACGATCTGCTGCGGCAGCTAAAAAAGTGCTGGACCGGGTGTCGGATACCACTACCTGTGCGGCAGTATCACTGATCATAAAAGCAATGCGTTCTACCGGAAATTCGGGGTCTACCGGTACATAAGCTCCCCCGGTTTTCAGGATGGCTATAATGGCAACAACCATTTCCAGCGGATCAGCCAGGCATACCGGTACCAGGGTTTCCCGCGTAACCCCAAGCTGTTGCAGGTAGTTAGCGAGCCGGCCCGACTTTTCATCCAATTCCTGATAAGTGATCTTTTTTTCTTCAAATACGATCGCTGTTTCATTTGGAATGACCGTTGCCTGATCAGCAAATAAGTCCAGTATACTTTTGTTCTTTGGAAAGATCATCTGGGGAATGGTTGTATCAATCGTTTTTATACAAATGTTTTGTTTTTGTAAATTACACCCACAAATCGCATAGAATTATAGAATCTGTGTAAATTAGTTTAAAAATACGTTTTTGGTAATGAATATTTCAAAAGTGTTGCAGATATTCATTTTTTATTCGACTATTTTGGGACAAAAGAGTATGCTGTACCATGGCTAATTTGTTGACCCAGATCGGATTTAATCAAATCTTTTTTCTTTATAAAATTTTGATGCGTTTACCTCCCTTGATTGGGTTTTGACAATTTATACTTTCATATTTACACAATGAATTATCTGGATATACTGGATCAGGTCAGAGCGCATGCCGCCTCCTTGTTTCACACAAAAAAGGACGATAAATTAATCTACCATAACCTGCAGCATACAGAGCAGGTAGTTAGAGCGGTAGTTAAAATCGCAAACCATTACCAGTTGAGCGACCAGGACTTTTTTATTGTCAGCACCGCAGCATGGTTTCATGACACCGGCTACCTGACCAGCTTTGAAGAACATGAAGCCAGAGGAGCAGAGTCGGCACGGGAGTTTCTCGACAGTAAAGGGGTAGATCCCGCAGTTACAGAACAGGTAGTGAAATGTATCCTCGCTACAAAAATGCCGCAGCATCCTGTGAGCCTGCTGGAACAGATTGTTTGTGATGCAGATCTGTTTCATTTGGGGGGAGATAGTTTTAAAGAACGTAATATGCTGATGCGAAGGGAAGTAGAGGCATATTTCAATAAAGATGTGGATAAAAATATATGGCGTTTGAAGACCATTTCCCTGTTCGAAGGACACCATTACCATACTGATTACGCCCAGGATCTGCTGACTGCCAAAAAGCTCCTGAATTTGCAGGAACTGAAAAATAAACTGGAAAAAAACAGTGATAAACAAGAAGACGTACTAAGAAAAGAACAGAAAAGAGCGGAAAGAAAAAAAGAGCAGGAAGAAGAAGATTCAGAGGAAGAACGTAAAATCCGGGACCGCAGGGAAGAAAAGCGACTGGAGAAAAAACATGAAGAAGAAACAGCGATTGTGAAAAAAGAAGATAAAGAAGAAATTAAGAAAAAGAAAAGTGACCGGCCTGATAAAGGAATAGAGACTATGTTCCGGATCACATCAGGAAATCATCAGCGCTTAAGTGATATGGCAGATAACAAGGCACATATCATGATTTCCACCAACTCCATCATCCTGTCTGTTATCCTGAGTATATTACTGCGTAAACTGGAGGATAACCCTCATTTGATCATCCCTACATTGATTTTACTGATTATCTGCGTGGTCACTATGGTGTTTTCTATCCTGGCGACCAGGCCTACATTGCCTTCCGGGACTTTCACCGCAAAGGATATTGAGGAAAAAAAAGTGAACTTATTGTTTTTTGGTAATTTTTATAAAATGAGCCTTCCGGAATATGTTGGCGGAATGGAGAAGATGATGGAAGACCGGGAGTTTCTGTACGGTAGTTTAATCCGTGACCTGTATTCGCAGGGTGTGGTTCTGGGCAGGAAGTACCGGTTACTTCGGATCGCTTACAATGTGTTTATGTTTGGTATAGTCGCATCGGTTTTAGCTTTTGTGATCGCTGCAGCCTGGGCTGCATTATAATTTGAACATGGAAGATTATTCATTTTTTAACCGTGACCTCAGCTGGCTGAGTTTTAATGAACGGGTGCTGATGGAAGCGGAGAGCGACCGGGTTCCTCTGCTGGAGCGGATTAAATTTTTAGCGATTTACTCTTCGAATCTGGATGAATTTTACCGGGTGCGGATGCCGGTGTTAATGGCTATAGATAATTTTGATGACCGCAGCGGATTAAATAATCCGTACCAGAAAGCCCAGTTCCTGATCAATCAGCAGCAGGAACGCTATGGACATTTACTCGCCAATCAGGTTCTGCCTGCACTGGAAGCCCAAAGTATTCATTGGTTATATAATGATCCTATACCAGCAGAAATTAAAGATGACCTGGCCTGCATTTTTTTTAATGAAGCGCTGGCCTATATCCGCCTTTTTTCTGTGGAGCGGGATGATGACGGCTTTTTTGCCGAGAACAACAAACTCTACCAGGCGGTAATGCTGACTGATGGTGCGGGTATAGAGCGACTGGAACTGATTACTATTCCTTCTGATACTTTGCCCCGGCTATATTCTGTAAACAAGGAGGACCATAAATACGTGGTTTTTCTGGATGATATTATCAAAGATAACCTTGGGTACCTTTTCCCCGGGGAAGAGATTACCGGTATATACAATATTAAAATCACACGTAACGCAGAGCTTAACCTCAGGGAGGAAATTGGTGAAGATATTACTGTAGCACTCGAAAAAGAGTTGCAAAAACGTGATTTGGGCTTTGCCACCCGCTTTTTGTGTCAGCCCGGCATCGCACTAAGACATTTGTACAGGATTATCTATACTTTAAACCTGGCTAATGCATCGGTGGTGCAGGGCGGATATTACCATAACCTGAAAGACCTGAACAGTTTTCCTTTGCAGGATGCCCATTTGAGTTATCCGAAATGGCCGGCCCATCAGGCTTGTCAGCTAAAAAAAGAAGACACTTTGTTTAGTCTGATCATGGAAAAAGACAGGATGGTGCATGTACCTTATCAGCATTATGATCCTGTTCTCCGGTTTTTCAATGAAGCGGCAAACGATATTTTTGTGGAAGAGATTGCGGTAACGCTTTACCGGGTTGCGGACAATTCCAGGATTGTCAATGCGCTGATGACTGCTGCTAAAAACGGGAAAAAGGTAACGGTGATGGTGGAGCTGAAAGCACGGTTTGATGAGGCCAACAATATTAAATGGGCGGCAAGGATGAAAGCGTCGGGTGTTAAAATCATATATAGTGACCAGGACCTGAAAGTACATGCGAAGGTGGCACTGGTAAAAAGAACGGTAAGGGATCAGAGCAGTTACCTGGGTTTGCTGGCAACAGGCAATCTGAACGAACAGACGGCCAGGTTTTATACTGATCATATTTTGCTGACTGCTCATCAGCCTATGCTGGAAGAGCTGCAACTGCTGTTTGGATTTTTAAGAAAGAAAAAGAAAAAGCCTTTGCTGGAGGATAATATCAGTTTTGAACATTTATTAGTGGCGCAGTTTAACCTTCAGACCAAATTCCTTGCGCTGATAGACCGGGAAATCGTTAATGCTAAAAAAGGCCTCCCTTCAGGGATCACCATCAAAATGAATAACCTGGAGGAAAAGATACTCATTGCTAAACTCTATGAAGCTTCTGCAGCGGGAGTGAAGATACAGCTGATTATACGGAGTGTATGCTGCCTGATCCCCGGAGTGGCAGGTCAGAGCGAAAATATTACAGTAATAAGGATTGTCGACAAATACCTGGAACATGGCAGGATTTTCTTATTTCATCATAATGGAGCGGAAGAATTGTTTATGGGATCCGCCGACTGGATGAACAGGAATATCTATGGAAGGATAGAGGTGTGTTTCCCTGTTTATGACGCGGCACTCAAAGCCAACCTGATATCAATTTTAGCTATCCAGTTGTCGGACAATGTGCAGGCGGTAAAACTGAATGAAGCGCTGCAGAATAATTATATCCCGGCGGATCAGCGGGAGCCTGTTCGTTCACAGGAAGCGATATATAAATTTTTGGCTGACCCTATAATTCGTAAAAATGAAGAATAATAGCTTTAAAAAATTATGCTGCCTGTTTGCAGCCATCTTGGTTTTCAGTGTTTCTGCCTGTCAACCCCCTAAAGATAAATTTACCAGTCCACCACAGTATGACCTCAGCAAACCAGATAAATTCAACATGCCCGAAAGTCTGCTGGAGATTTCCGGCATAGCCTTTTATCATGATAAAAGTGATACTGTATATTCCATTCAGGATGAAGACGGAAGGGTATTCAGACAAGCCTGGGACAAAAAAAAACAGAAACATACTGTATTTGCCGAAAAAGGCGATTATGAAGACCTGGCAATTTTAAATGAAACCGTCATCGTACTGGATAGTGATGGTTCCTTGTTTGTATTCCCTTTTAAACAGTTACAGCAGGAAGAGGTGAATGATGCAAAAAAATTCAAAAAGATTTTACCTAAAGGTGAGTATGAAAGCATTTATGCAGATCAGCAGACTAACCAGGTGTACCTGCTCTGCAAAAACTGTAAGGATGATAAAAAAGACCAGAATATGTCGGGCTCCATTTTTACCTATGATCCCGTAAAGAATGACCTGATTTCGTCGGGCAGTTTTACGATGGACCTTTCTCAGTTGATTAAAGATGAACAGATCCTGAAAACCGGCTTAAAAGCCTCTGCATTAACCAGAGATCCCCACACAGGGGAATGGTACATTCTTTCATCGGTCAACAAATTATTAATTGTCGCTACCCCGGATTGGAAAGTTAAAAGCGTACACCGGTTAAATTCTTCTATATTTAACCAACCGGAAGGCCTGGCATTCGATGACCAGATGAATTTATATATATCAAATGAAGGTGATGAGCTTACTGACGGGAATATCCTGAAGTTTGTACGCAAACCCTGAATTATAAGTAAAGAAGAAAATGCAGGCAATAACTTTAGACTTAAATAAATGTATCTGCGCAAATGGAAGTGCTGGAATAGCTACGGATATCCAACTTTCTTTAAGGCCTTTTATTACTTTTCTGAAAGAGCGGGTGAGCAGGGAAAAATCTGCTAAAATACATTATTATAATTACCTGCTGGAGCAATTTGCTGTTTATCCGGAGCTGATGTTTCCTATTGCTCCCGGACAGTCGGGGAAATATGACCATCTTTTTGAATTGATCTACACTGCATTATCGCCGGTTATCAATGATGAGCATGAGCAGTTATGGGCACTGGGTAAACCTGTTTCGCCCTGTTTTTATTATGGTACCAATGCATTTTATAATATATTACTTGATAAAAAAACCGAGCAGCTGAAACCGGCACTGCGTCTGCCTTCTGAGCAGGAAATGGAAAAGAGTATGCTGACCAACCTCTATAACCTAGTCTTGCAGAAATTTTACAACTTCACGCTGGGCGGACAAGCTTATACGATCAAATCATTTATAGATGAGGAGACGCATTTGCTGAAATATTTCCGGCTGAATGTGGATTCGCGTTTTCTGGAGATTACGAGTAAAATGCCGATGCCGGAACTTTCGATGGATAATGTAAAAGATTACATGAAGGATGAAATCAATACATTGGAGGTTTTGAAGAAGCTCCTTCCGCCGGATATGTTTAAAATTGAAGGCATCTCTATCGTAACGATTACAGATGTTACCGGTGAATATGCATTGGAATCTATCAAAAATACGATCATAGAGCATCATCAATGCCAGGCGGGATGGAGTAATAATAAGATTATTACCGCATTGCAGTCCCTGGTGGGAACGGGTGAAGTGGACTTTGGTTTATTGCCTTATATCCGTTTGAATAACAAAACGCTGCTGTACAGCCATGAGGGTTTTGAAAGTGTGATCATTCAGCAGGCCAAGGCAAATGGGGTTCCGGAAACCGAATATACTACCTTGGTGGACGATTTTGTGGTTAATCCCCGTAGACTTATATTTCCGGAAATCAACCTCAGTCAGTCGGAAGTTTACCCTATGCTGCAACTGATCCATGACAGCGGAGTGAAATCATACGCACTTTTCCCGTTATACTATAATGCTAAACTGGTGGGCTGCCTGGAAATGTATGCCTATAATCCTGAAGCATTTACCGGAAACGTATTATCTAAAATTGAAAGTGCACTGCCGCTGTTGGCCCAGTTGTACCAGAATATTATCGTTGATTTCAATTATGAAATCATGACTGTTGTTACGGATAAATTTACCGCATTACAAACATCCGTACAATGGCGCTTTTACGAGTCGGCCTACAACTATATGAAATCGGGCGGCTGGGAGAAAGACCTGCCTATTGATCCGGTTTATTTTGAAGATGTTCATCCTTTTTATGGGGCGATTGACATTCGTAACTCCAGTATTGAGCGGAATCTGATGATCAGAAAGGACCTGTATACTCATTTTGAATTGCTGGAAACAACCTTAGGCAATATCAAGAAAAAGGTACCAGGTAACCTCGAGGAAGGACTTCCCACTCAGAAGTCCGCAGCAGGTTTAAAGAACTTTGAAGATTTGTCGGACCGCGAAATCATGAAAACTGATGATTACCTGCAGCGTCAGTTGCCTCCATACCTGAATTTGCTGAAAGACGAACATCCGGAAGTAAAGGAAATTATTGATAGTTACTTTGATATCACCCGTGAAGGAGGTAAGATTTATCAGAACAGGGAGAATTATGAGCTCAGCATGCAGATGATCAACCATGCCGTAAACCGGCACCTGGACGAATTTAACCTGGAATTGCAGGAGATTTATCCTTGTTATTTTGAGAAATTCAGGACTGACGGGGTAGAGTTTGATATATACATCGGACAGTCTATTTCGCCTGACCGGCCTTTTAGCGATGCATTGTTAGCGGACTTCCGGTACAGGCAGTTGAAAGTGATAGCAGAAATAGCAAGAATCACAACAAGCCTCACACCACATTTGCCGATCCAATTGGAGACTACGCAGCTGATTTTTGTTTATGGTAAACTGATTGATATTAGTTTCAGGATTGATGAGCAGCGTTTTGATGTGGAAGGGAGTTACAACATCAGGTATCAGATGGTCAAGAAAAGAATAGACAAGGCCCATGTGAAGGATAGTACAGAGCGGCTGACACAGCCTGGAAAAATCGCTATTGTATATTTTAACAATACAGAGGCGCAGGAATATATGACCTATATTCGTAAATTACAAGCGCAGCACCTGCTGACTGAACGTGTTGAATATATTGAAGTGGAAGAATTACAGGGTGTTGAAGGGCTAAAAGCACTTCGTGTAGAAGTGGCTGCGGCCAATAGTTTAAATTAATTGCTCATATGTTTTCAGGAAAGACCAAAATCAATGTACTTGTAACTGCTTCTTTGTGGTGCATTACCTTTCCATTTGCTGCTGTTGCACAGCAGGTTAAATTACCGGATTCTATTACGGTCGCCATATCTCCCGGGTACGATTCTGTAACAAAAACGCACCGTTTTTTTCTGGGCGAGGGCTACAGGAAATTGTGGGCGACACCTGTGAAATTGCGGGTAGCCAGCCTGAGTACGGAGCGGGGCGGAATGAAGATTCTCCAGATGGGAGGAGGGCAGCAGACACGCTCTTTGCGCCTTCAGGATTCTTCAGGACGGGAATGGGCATTGAGAACTGTGCAGAAATACCCGGAACGGGCATTACCAGAAAAACTAAGAGCTACTATTGCCAAAGATATTGTCAGGGACCAGATTGTGACCAGTCACCCCTTTTCTTCCCTTATCGTTCCCCCTTTAGCTGAAGCCCTTGGGGTTCCTCATGCCAATCCTGAGATTATTTATATCGGAGATGACCCCGCATTGGGAACATACCGTAAAGATTTTGCGAATGCAGTTTATTTGCTCGAAGACCGATCACCTGCAGGTTATGAAGAAAGCGATAATACGCTGAAAGTACAACGTAAAACCTCTGAAGACAATGACACGCAGGTTGATGAGAAGCTAGTATTGAGAGCGAGGTTACTGGATTTTGTATTGGGCGACTGGGACCGGCATGAGGACAACTGGAGATGGGTGAAAGTGGATAAAAAAGGTGAAAAAGTATACCTTCCGGTGCCACGTGACAGGGATATGGTATTGTATAAAAGTTCGGGTGTATTTCCCTGGATTGTATCACATCAGTGGTTGCAGGCGAAACACCAGCCGTTTGCACCAGAAATCAGGGCGGTTGATCAATGGAACTATAACCAGCGGTATTTTGACCGTTATTTCTTAAACGGGTTGAGTGAAGATGACTGGAAGAAAGAGATTCAGTTTGTACAGGAAAAATTTACCCCTGAACTGCTTAGAAAAGCGATGCAAATGATGCCCGCAAGTATCTTCGCAGAAGGTGGTGAGGAGTCTTTAACCATGATGATTGCCAGGGTGCGTAAGCTGGATAAGAATGCTATGGATTATTATCGTTTCATCTCAAAAGTAGTTGAGGTGCCGACATCAGATAAAAAAGAACATTTTGAAGTGCACCACAAACTTAACGGCGACATTGAATTAACGATTCATAATATTAAAAAGAACGGGGACCAGGGCAGAAAGCTTTATCACCGTAATTTTAACCATGAGCTGACTGAAGAGATCAGGCTTTACGGTTTAGGCGGGGAAGATATTTTTGACGTAACCGGCCAGGCAAAGTCACCAATTATAGTGAGGCTGATCGGGGGGGATGACAAGGACCGCTTCCAGGTTAGCCCTGAATTAAAAAGAGCTGCGAACACTTATATTTACGACCGCTCTGATGAGCCTAATGTACTGCCTTCAGCGTACGCGGCAAGATTGAGATTAGCTACTGATACTGCGGTGAATAAATACAACGGGAAAAGTTTTATCTACGACCAGTTTGGCCCATTGTTCCATGTGAATTATAATATTGATCAGGGTATACAGGCAGGGGCGGGGCTAATTCTGGAGAGACAAGGTTTCAGGAGATATCCATATGCTTCAAAACAGGAATTCTGGGTAGATTATTCGACCGGCAGAAGCTCTTTTATTTTAAATTATAAGGGAGATTTTAAAAAAGTGATGGGTAGTAAGACCAATTTGATGGTTAATGCCAACCTGATGGGACCAAACAATCTCAGCAACTTTTTTGGATTAGGAAACAATTCGCAGTTCATCGATGATGACGATGATGACCACGAGGAGCGTGAAGGACATGATGATGACGATGATAATGACGATGATGATAAAGGGATGTCATATTACAGGAATCGTTATGATTACCTGACTACTGATTTTCAATTGTACCAGAAATTTGATAAATGGACGGTTGGAGGCGGTATTGATGCTGAGTATTATACCAGCAGCCGATCAGGAAACGATGAAAGGTTTCTGCACGACTTTAACCTGACGAACCCTGAAGAAGAGGTTTTTAACGACAGGGTATATGCCGGACTGATCGGAACTTTGAACTATGATTCCAGAGATAATGTGACTAATCCGAAAAAGGGGATTTACTGGAATACAGTTATTACAGCTAACCAGCAGGTAAACCATGGGCATGAACGTTATGGCAAAATAAGAACAGAATTTCGGTATTATCTGAACCCGGGGCATGGGGGGCTGGTTATTGCTAACAGGCTTGGGGGAGGAACTACCGTTGGGGACCCTGTATTCTTTCAAATGATGCAGTTGGGTGGAATCCATAACCTGAGGGGTTTTCATACAAACCGTTTTACAGGTCAAACCATGGCATATTATAACCTTGACTTGCGTTTGAAGCTGTTTGATTTTACCTCCTACCTGGTTCCCGGTTCGTTTGGCCTGTTAGGCTTTAATGATATTGGCCGTGTGTGGCAGAAAGGTGAGTCATCGAAATCCGTGCATTATGGTTATGGCGGCGGGATTTACGTGGTGCCGGCCGACTTGATACTGATCCAGGCTGCGGTTGGATTCTCCAAAGAAAGTACTATGCCATATATTTCCATTGGTTTTAACTTTTAATGTATGATCATTTAGCCGGTTTATATCCCGGCTAAATGATCCGCTAATCTATTTCCTTACTGATAGGTAACCTTTGCTGTTGCTGTTATCCCCAAAACAGTACTGGTGATGGTTGCGGGATACCCTGCGTTATTGTACGTATAACTCATCAGCTGGTTGCCACTATTTTCAAGAGGGAAGGTACAGCGTTCAACATTATTCATGATAGAAAGGAACAGGCTGTTTTCTTTTTCCAGCGCAAACAGCCAGGCATACCCGGCATTTTTGAACAATCCATTTTTGAGATCATAACTGTAGGCAGCATCTGACAGGGCACTTTTCTGTGTAGCCAGGTTACCCTCTGCTGTGTACCCGTATTGCTGTTCTTCCAGCAGACGATTTTCTTTATCGTAATAGGCCACGGTTGTGATCTTTCCATCGCTCCCGTAGGTGATCGTGTAAGAACCAGTCTTAAACTCATCTTTTCCCACAAACCTATACACTTGCGCCTTAGTGATCAATCCGTTAAGGTCACGTGAATAATAACTGGCAGAAACGATCTTGCTACTTTCATAAGACCGGAACTCTAAAGGTTTACCAGCAGTATTGAATTTCAGTATTGTACTGTCGCCGTTTTCATAGTCTATTTTTGTAAGGGCAGCTGCTTTGGTATAACTGAAAATGATGTTTGATTTTCCGGAGGTGAGTTTTGCGGGAATGTAAATTCCCGGTTCCGGTTGCGCCGACGGCCCGGGACCAGCTAAATTGTTTTCAGGTGTTGCTTTATCTTTTTTGCAGGAAACTACGCCGCATAGTCCTGATAAAATGAGGACAAACAGGATGTTGGTTTGAATTTTCATGGACAATTAATTAAAAGTTTAATTACACTTCAAACGTAATCCTGATATTTCTTTAATTGGTAATCTAATTATTTTTTTTTCTAAAATTTTCTTTTCAAATCCTTGTATTATTATTTTAAAATAATAAAAAACAAACTATATTTATTGGGGTTATACTCGTATTTAATCAATATTTATTCTACTGCTCCAATCCCAATGTTATAAAATGGAAATAATTCATATGAGTGCGGAATGTTACCCGGTTGCTAAAGTTGGCGGACTGGGTGATGTTGTCGGCGCTTTACCAAAATATCAGAATAAGCTTGGCCATTTTTCCAAGGTGGTCATGCCTGCCTACAATACTCCCTTTATGCGGGATAATGAGTTTGAGGTTGTTTATGATGCCTGGGGAAATCTGGGGACCCGTCATTTTCCTGTGCGGATTTTCCGTGAAAAGACAAATAAACTGGGGTTTGACCTGTACCTCGTCCATATTTCCGGGTTGACAGACCGTGAACGGGTTTATGGTTATGACGATGATACCGAAAGGTTTCTGGCTTACCAGATTGCTACGCTGGACTGGATAAACCAGTGGGAGCACACTCCTGATGTGTTGCATTGCCATGATCATCATACCGGTTTAGTACCTTTTATGACTGCGAATTGCGAGCGGTATAAAAGTCTGCGGCAGATCCCAACTATTTTGACCATCCATAATGCACAGTATCAGGGACAGTTTGGCTGGGATAAGTTAAGTTATCTGCCGGCATTTGATCTTTGGAAATCAGGTTTACTGGAATGGAAAGGAAGTATCAACCCGCTGGCTTCCGCCATCAAATGTGCTTGGCGTGTTACTACCGTCTCACCAACCTACCTGGAAGAGTTGAGCCATAAGGCAAACGGACTGGAAAGCCTGCTTGCTGCTGAGCGCGGTAAATCCGCAGGCATACTAAATGGTATAGACAATGACGTATGGGACCCTAAAAATGATCCGATGTTGGAGAAGACTTTTTCTGTAACAACTGTAACAAATGGTAAAAAAGCAAACAAAGCGGCGCTATGCGCTGTTTTTAATTTAGATCCTTCAAAACCGCTGTTTACTTTTATCGGCAGGTTGGTCGGAGAGAAGGGGGCGGACCTCCTTCCTGATATATTTCATAATTCATTAGCGCATAGTCATGGGAATATAAATATTCTCGTATTAGGGTCAGGTGACCCTATTGTGGAACAAAGACTTGAAGAATTGAAATTGTGGTTTCCTGGAAATTATAATGCTTATATTGGTTATAACGAGAAGCTTTCACATCAGATTTATGCGGGCGCGGATTTTCTGCTGATGCCATCGCGGGTGGAACCTTGCGGCTTAAACCAGATGTACGCCTTACGCTATGGAACGATTCCTGTTGTACGCAGGATAGGGGGACTGCGTGATACGGTAATTGATGTGGGTGACGGAGGGTTTGGCATTTGCCATGACCAGACCAGTGTGGGAGATGTAGGACATGCTATTGGCCGGGCATATGACCTTTATCAGAATAAAAAACAAGTGAAAGAGATACTTAAGTATGCAATGCAGTTGGACCATTCCTGGGATAAGGCCGCTCAACAATATATAGATCTGTACCAAATATAATTATTAAATAATATGACTGAAAAAGTTTTAGGAGTTATCCTTGGCGGTGGCCAGGGTTCCAGATTGTCACCACTTACCCAAACACGCTCTAAACCGGCTGTCCCAATTGCGGGTAAGTACCGTTTGGTAGATATTCCCATTTCGAACTGCCTGAATTCGGGTATACACCGTATGTTCGTACTGACACAATTCAACTCAGCCTCGTTAAATAAACACATTAAAAATACATATCATTTCAGTCATTTCAGTGATGCCTTTGTAGACATCCTTGCTGCTGAACAGACACCTGATAACCCTACGTGGTTCCAGGGAACTGCTGATGCGGTAAGACAAACCATGCACCATTTGTTACAGCATGAGTTTGAGTATGTGTTGATTTTGTCTGGTGACCAGTTGTACCAGATGGATTTTAATGAGATGCTGATTGCACATGAAGAAAGTGGTGCGGAAGTAACGCTGGCAACAATTCCGAGTACAGCAAAAGACGCAACAAGTTTTGGTATCCTGAAAACCAACGAGGAAAACATTATTACTTCGTTTATTGAAAAACCAAGTTCGGATTTATTAGTGGACTGGGCATCTGATACGGGACCTGAAATGCAAGCAGTGGGCCGTAATTACCTGGCATCAATGGGGATCTATATATTTAACCGTGATCTGCTGGTAAGGATTTTTGCTGAAAACCCGGATGAAAAAGATTTTGGTAAAGAAATTATCCCGCGTGTTTTACAGGAGCAGAAAGTATTGAGTTTTCAATATGAAGGTTACTGGACGGATATAGGTAACATTTCATCTTTCTTTGAAGCAAATCTTGGATTAACTGATGATATTCCTGAATTTAATCTTTTTGATAGTCACCAGAGTATATTTACCCGTCCAAGGATGCTGCCGCCAACAAAAATACTCAGTACTTCACTGGATAAGGCGGTGATCGCTGAAGGATGTATTTTAAATGCCGATTATATCAAGCATTCCGTGATTGGTATCCGTTCGAGGATTGGTAACGGTACTTCTATCGAGAACGCATACATTATGGGTAGTGACAGGTATCAGACTTTAACTGAAATTGCGGAAGAAAATGCTGCAGGAAACCCGCTTATTGGTATTGGTGACCGTTGCAGGATTGTCAATGCGATCCTTGATAAAAACTGCAGGATCGGAAATGATGTGCACATTAATGGTGGGGAACACCTGCCGGATGGCGACTTTGATACTTATGCTGTTAAAGATGGTATTGTCGTAGTAAAGAAAGGTGCGATTTTACCAAGTGGTACAATCATAGGATAAAATAATATATAAAAACAGCAACGGGGCAGTGTGAATAACGTTGCCCCGTTGCTGTTTTTAATAGATTGTTATATAACAATCCTTGTATTATTTGCCGTGGGATGACCTGTGCAAATCAGTACCCGACCTTGTCCGATCTCCTGATCAGTAAGGATCTCATTATAATCCATTCTGACCCCACCTTCAGTGCAGGTGGCGACGCAGGAGCTGCAAATTCCCGCACGGCAACTATAAGGAACATTAATGTCATGTTCTAATGCCACTTGCAGGATTCTCTTGTAATAGGGCACTTCCAGCTGATAAGTGTTGTGATTAAAATCAAGCAGTACAGTATAAGTGTTTTTATCCCTTACTTCTTTTTCCGTCATGTCATCATCATCCATTTCGTCTTCCGGAATGAAGTAAGTTTCTTTTTTTATCTGATCAAGACGGAATCCCATAGACAGTAAAGAAATCCTGCACATTACCATGTAGTCTATTGGTCCACAGGTGTAACAGAGAGCGTCCGAACGGTCAAACTCCAGGTTTGCTTCTACCAGGTCCTGGATTAGGAAGCTGTTTAGACGGGCGAATTGAAGTCGCTTCGCATCGCTGAATAAATAGATAAGTTTAAATCTTTCCGGATACTGTTGTTGCCAATCGTTTAATTCTTCAAAAAACAGCGTACTGTCCTGTGAACGGTTGCTGTAGATCAATACAATTTTTGTAAATCTTTCTGAAGTTAGCGCAGTTTTTAAAATGGATATTATAGGTGTTATACCTACTCCGGCAGCGAAAAGAAATACAGAACGTTTGATATTTGCTACCGGCCTATACGTAAAGATCCCGGTAGGATATAAAGCAGTCAGGATATCACCGACAGCAGTTTTATGGTGCAGATGTTTAGAAATTTCTCCATTCTCAACCAGTTTTACCGCGATGCTCAGTGGTTCTGAAAGCGCAGGTGAACTGCATATTGAATAAGACCGCCTGATTTCTTTCCCCTTCAACTGGAATAATACCGTTAAAAATTGTCCTGCTTCGTAAACTGGTATTGTCCCGTCT
>Ga0247813_10001609_pt1 | contig 16757 bp, 12 predicted proteins | sample UWRJL169409C1_FD_180719 | JGI IMG/M metagenome (GOLD analysis project Ga0247813, IMG submission 180719) | Plant litter microbial communities from Arlington Agricultural Research Station in Wisconsin, United States - UWRJ-L169-409C-1 | ecosystem: Environmental > Terrestrial > Plant litter >... | reverse complement strand
GCCAGCAATTCCTCCGGCGATGCCGCCCCGATCTTGGTAAGACCAAGCACGGGCAGCGACGGGCCCTTCGGCGGCACCTGATGATCTTCGGGCAGTTGCAACCACGCCACGGAGACGACCACCACCGTCGACACGGCCGCGCTCACCGCCACCCAGGGGAATCGTTGCTTGGCAGCCATGCGGGTCAGTGCGTCGGTTCGGCCGCAATCTGCACGGAGGCAAAACCGGCCGCGCGCGCCATGTCATAGACCTCGGTCAGATCCTTCGTGGTAAGCGTGGCGTCGGCTTGCACGAGCAACCGCAGCCCCGGGGTCCCTTTCGCGCGTTCAGCCAAATAACGGCTCAGGCCCGCAAAGTTCACCTTGGCGCCCTCAACAAAAGCCATGTCGGCCCCCTTGATCGCAATGACCACATCAGTGGCGACGGCACCCTGGAGCGCGTTGGCCATGACCGGCACTTGAAACGAAACTCCCAGTCCGGGGGACAACACGAAACGCGAACCGAACAACCCAAAGAACAGCACGATCAATCCACCGTTCACATAGAACAGGAAATCAAAGCTGCGCGAAGGCGAACGCAGGCGCGAAGAGAGATCGAGCGGACGCGTGATCATGTCGTGAAGGAACGTCCCGAACCCGGGCCCTTGTCCGCGCCGTCCGCTTCAACAATGCCGCGGCTGCCGCCATCCGCCGCCGTCGCGCCACCTTCGTTTTTGCGATAATCCACCAGCAGGTAACGCATGATGTCGTTGCCGGCCCATTCGATATCGCGCACGAGCGAGCGCACCCGGCCATGCAAGAAGTGATAGGCCAGGTGGGCGGGAATCGCGAGGACCAGGCTGCCCGCCGTCGCCAGCAGCGCCTGCCACATGCCCGATGACAACGCCTGCGCCGTCGCGTATTGGCCGCCTTGCATAAACGCATGAAACGTCGCCGCCATGCCGAGCACCGTGCCGAGCAAGCCCACCATCGGCGCGATCTGCGCGATGGCGGCGATCGAACCCAGCCGGCGCTCCAAAGCCGGCAGCTCCACCACCGCCGCCTCCTGCACCGCGTAACGCATGCGCGTCTCGTCGTCATGCGCATGAATCAGCGCCGCCTTCACGACCGCCGCCACCGGACCAGGCGTCTCTTCGCACAAGGTGAGCGCCTCGACGATCCGGCGTTTCGCCAGCGTGTTTTTGATGCCGTCCACGAACGTCGTGGACTTGATCTGACCGCGATGCAGGTAAAACGTGCGCTCGATAAACAGCACGAGCGTGATGATTCCCATGAGTAGCAACACCCACATCATGGGGCCGCCTCGGGTCAGAATACTGGGATCGGATGGCATGGAATAAAGAGGGTCGGACAAATGCGGTTAGACGCGTGAATTTTAAAAGCTGATTGTCATCCTCGGCCGGCTCACGGCTGCGGATTTCCCCCGGCTCTCACCAGGGTGTCACGGGCGAGTTTGGCGAAAGGCAGGTTTTTGCGAAGGATGATTTCGTAGGCGTTGCGTGCTTCTTCCAAATCACCGTCGTCGCGTCGAAGATCACCGAACCGCAGCAATGTCCGCGCGAGCCAGTAGCGGCCTTTCGGACCGAGCTGCGCCGCCTGGGCGTCATCCAGCAGGAAGGTCGTCACCAGCGACCACCACACGGCTCCCGCGCGCGTCAGGTCGGCCTTTTTCCCATTGGTCGCCAGCAGATCGCCCAATTGAAATCCCGACTCGATGCGCAGGTCGATGGGGGCGTTCGGCAGATCCTGCAACCGCTCCAAAATCGTCAGCGCACTTTCATAATGCGAACGCGACACATCCGCCGGCGTGATCTGCGCGCGATGGCAGGCCGCCAGCGCCAGCTCCGCCGACAACACCTGCGGATAATCGGCATAACTGTAGTTGTTGATCAAATACTCGTAGGTCAGGCGGGCTCGCGGGAAATCGTTCAGCCGGCGCGCCAGGTCGCCTTGCTTGAGCCGGGCGTAGAAGACCAGTTTGTCCGCGGGATAATCCTTCACCAGGCGTTCGAGTATCCGGTAGGCCTCCTCGTAATACTCATCCTGCCCGCGCTGTTCCGCATTAAGCGCGGCGCGATACAACGCATAAGGCGCGAACCGGTGCGTCTTGAACTGGTCGGCCAGCTCCATGAGCGGCTTCCGTGCGTCCACGAACCGGTTGTTCTCCGCATAATAATCCGCCTCATCGATGTAGGAATACACCGCCGCATCCGTATTCTTAAAATCCGCGCGCAACGCCGCGAGCGTCGCCAGCGCCACCTCCGGTTGCGCCAGCCGGAACTGCGCCTTGGCCTGCAACAACCGCGTCGCCGCCTCCACCTCCACGCGCAACGCCGGGTCGATTCCCGTTAGTAATTCCGGAAACGCCGTCGTGAGCGCGAGCGTGGTCTGCGGCGTATCCGCATCCAATGACAACCGCGCCTGCATCCACGCCAACCGCATCCGCAGCGGTGCCGGCAGCGCCGTCGCCCCCTCGCCTGCCGTCGCCAGCAACCGATTCACCCGGGCATAGGCCTCGGCGTCGCGGCCGGCGATCTGCAACGCGCACGCCAGCGTCCATTCCGACTGCCAGCGCTCGATCAAGCCCATGCGCGCGCCGGCCGCGTATCCATCGAGGAGTTTCGCCGCGTCATCCAGTTTCTGCGCTTCGATTTTCACCAGCACGCGCTGCGACATCAACACGCCGGGCGACACGCCCGCCGGCACTTCGTTCAGCGCCACCGCATAAGCTTCGTCGGCGGCCGCATAATCCTTCGCCAAAAAATACGCCTCCGCCACCAACACGCCCAACGAAGCCCGCACCGCGTCGCCGGCCGGCAGCTCCGCCCGCGCCTGCGCGCCGTAATCGGCCGAGGTGCGGTAGCGTTGCTGCTCCCACCAGATGTCCGCGAGCAGACCGAGCGTCGCGGGACGCAACTCGGAGCCGGGAAACTTCGCGAGCAGGGTCTTCGCATCCAATTCCGCCTGCGCCTGATTCGCCTGCGCCACCGGCTCCGCCGAACCCGGTTTCTCCAAAACCAGCAGGCGTTTTTCCGCCAGCCCGAGTTGCGCCCGCATGAGCAGCAAATCCGCCAGGATCGGGTGTGGAGTCGCCGCCATGATCAGCGCGTTGAGCTTCGAGAAAAACGCCGCATCCGCCGCATCGCGCGCCAGCACTTGCAACGCCACGCGCTGCAAAGCCTGATCTCCCGCCTCCGTCAACACGCCCTCGAGCGCGGCCCGCCCCGCCGGTTGTTGCGCACCCGCCACGAGCCCGAGCAGGAACCGGAAGTCATCGCGCGCCGCCCGCTCGGCCGCCGGGAGCAACTGAAGTTGTTTCACCAGAAAATCCGTCGCCTCCTTCGTCCGTCCCGTCGCCGCCAGCAGCACCGCGTATTGGCGCGCATAACCATAGCCCACGCTCTTTCCCCGGTAACGGTCCGCATTCTTCCGCGCCGCGTTCAACTGCGCCTCGCCGACCTCACCGAGCCCCAGCCGCGCACGCTCCCGCGCCAGCACGAAATGCGCGCGCTGCAGCTCCGAAACCGCCAGTTCGCCCGCCCGTTGATACGCGTCGCGCGCCTTCGCGAAATCCCCCGACGCCTCCTGCGCCTGCCCTTGCAAAAAATACCACCAGCCGCGGTCCGGCGCCGCGAGCGACTCGGGAGACAACGCCGCCAGTGTCGCGCGGACAGTATCCGTTTGCCGGCGACGCATCGCGATCAAGCCGGCGCGTAATTGATAAGCCGGCGCCGGTGCGCCCGTATAAAGCTGCAGCGCTTTCTCCGCCTCGTCGGTGCGGCCTTCATCGAGCCGCGCCGTCACCAGTTCCAGCACCAGCACGTTGCGCTCCGCCCCCGCCGTGTTCAGCGAACCGAGCAACTGCGTGTAAATACCCGCCGCCACCGAGGGAAACCCGAGTTCAAGGGCCCTTCGCGCAGCGACGAACGAACGCAGCTCCCCGCCGGGCAACGAGGGTGTTTCTGCGGCGGATACAAACGGCGCGGTTCCCGCCGGTGCGTCGACGGCGCGCGACACCGGCGCGGAAAACGCGGCGGCCAGCAGCACAAAAAGCAGGGTTCGGAGCGACATGCGAAGACGCCAAGTTGCTCATCGTGCTGGAAACAATCAACCGCGTTGTAAATAGTTCCCGCTCGCACCGGATTTCACGCGCGGCAGACTCGCCGGAAAATTTAATCCTACCAACCATGACCGCACTTCTCATCGTCCTCGGCGTCCTGTTTTTCTTCGTGGTGATCCTCGGCCTCTGGGCCGTCAGCATTTACAACGGCCTCGTCACGCTCCGTAACCGTTTCAAAAACGCCTTCTCCCAGATCGATGTGCAGCTGAAGCGCCGCTACGACCTCATCCCCAATCTCGTCGAGACCGCCAAGGGCTACCTCAAACACGAGAGTGCCACGCTCGAAGCCGTCATCAAAGCCCGCAACATCGCCGCCTCCGCCGCGCAGACCGCCGCCGCCAATCCCGCCGACGCCAATGCCATGCGCAGCCTCGCCTCCGCCGAAGCCGGTCTCGGTGGCGCGCTCTCCCGCCTCATGGTCGTCTCCGAAGCCTACCCCGACCTGAAGGCCAACCAAAACATGATGCAGCTCACCGAGGAACTCACCTCGACCGAAAACAAGATCTCGTTCGCCCGCCAGGCCTACAACGACAGCGTCATGAATTATAACACCAGCCGCGAAACCTTCCCCACCGTCATCCTCGCCGGCGCCCTCGGTTTCCAGCCCGCCGAGCTCTTCAAAATCGAAGACCCCTCCGAACGCAACGCCCCCAAGGTCAACTTCGCCTGACCGCAAAGTAGCGGGCATCGAGTAGCGGGTAGCGAGCATCCTAGCTCCTCCCACCCGCTATCCACTACCCGCTACTCGCTACTTTCCTCCGCATGGATTTTTTCGAAGCCCAGGCCCTCGCCAAGAAACGCACGACGCGCCTCGTCGTGCTCTTCGCCCTGGCGGTGACCGGCATCATCATCGCCGGGTATTTCACGACGCTCGTCATCCTCGGCCAAGTCAGCGGCCGCATGGTCCAGAACGGCCCCGAAGCCTACAATTACGAACTCGTCGCCCCGAACGGCGGCTGGTGGCAACCCGATATCTTTGCGCTGATGTCCGTCATCACGCTCGCCGTCGTCGGCCTCGCCTCGCTGTATAAATGGCTCCAGCTCCGCGCCGGCGGCAGCGCCATTGCCGAGATGGTCGGCGGCACCGCGGTCGATCCGCACACCACCGATCTTAAAGAACGCCAGCTTCTGAACATCGTCGAGGAAATGGCCATCGCCTCCGGCCTGCCCATGCCTGCCGTTTACGTCCTCGCCGACGAAGCCGGTATCAACGCCTTTGCCGCCGGCCTCACCACCAGCGACGCCGTGGTTGCGGTCACTCGCGGCGCGTTGGAAAAACTCAACCGCGACGAGCTCCAGGGCGTCATCGCCCACGAGTTCAGCCACATCCTCAACGGAGACATGCGGCTCAACGTAAAACTCACCGCCATCGTCTTCGGTATCCTGGTGATCGGCCTCCTCGGACGCGGAATCCTGCAGGGGCTCATGCACGGACGCGTTCGCTCCTCCCGCGACAGCAAAGACTCCGGCGGCGGCGTGCTCGTGTTCGTCGCCGCGGGCGTCGCTTTGCTCGTGCTCGGCTACATCGGCTATTTCTTCGGTCGCCTCATCCAGGCCGCCGTCTCCCGCCAGCGCGAGTTTCTGGCCGACGCCTCCGCCGTCCAATTCACCCGCAATCCCTCCGGCGTTACCGGTGCCCTCAAAAAAGTCGGCGGCTACGCCCTTGGCTCCCACCTCCAATCCTCCAAGGGCGAACAGATCGGGCACTTCTTCTTCGCCCAGGCTTTCCGCTCCTCGCTCGGCGGCGCCTGGGCCACGCACCCGCCGCTCGATGTTCGCATCCGCGCCATCGACGCGTCCTTCGACGGCAAATACTTCGAGCCGCCCACCATCGTGGACGTGGCCTACGACAACTGGACCGATCAACGCGACCTCACCCAACCCGCCGCCGCCCCCAAAAAACGTCCGGCCGCCCCCGCCATCCCACCCGGGCTCAACGCCGTCGCGCTCGTCGCCTCCATCGGCGCGCTCGACATGTCCCACACGTCCCGCGCCACCCTTCTCACTGACAACATTCCGCCCGCCCTCCGCGAAGCCGTCCGCACGCCCGCCGGTGCCGCCGCCCTCGTTTGCGGACTCCTCCTCGACGGAGACGAAACCGCCCCCGCACTCCGCGCCCGCCAGTTGGAGCTCATCCGTCTCCACTCCGGGGATACCATCGCCGCCGCGCTCCGCCCGCTGCAACCCGCCCTCGCCGCCCTCGCCCCGGCCGCCCGCCTGCCACTCCTGCTCCTCACCCCGCCCGCCCTGCGCCAGCTCGCGCCCGAAGATCTCACCCGCTTCCTCGCCACCCTCGACGAACTCGTGCACGCCGACGGCCGTGTCAGCCTTTTCGAGTTCGCCCTGCAAAAAGTCCTCACGCACCACCTTGACCTCGGTGCCCACCCCTCCGGCCGCCGCGAAACGTATTCGCCCGCCGATGTCTCCCCCGAGATCTCCATCGTGCTGTCCTTCGGCGCCCGCCTCCACGCCGCCGACGAGCCAGCCGCGGCCGCCGCCTTCAAAGCTGGCGCCGTCGCGTTAGGCGGACTCTATCCGCCGCTCACGTTGCGCCCCGCCACGCTCGCCGATCTCGACGTGGCCCTGGACAAACTCCCCCTCGCCTACGGTCCCGCCAAAAAACGCATCCTTTCCGCCGTGGCTGCCACACTCTCCGCCGACGGCGAGATCTCGCCTGAAGACGCCGAACTCCTCCGCGCCCTCTCCTCCACGCTCGACTGCCCCATGCCGCTCGCCATTTAAAGCGGGGTCATGCACTGGCTTTTCCTCGGCGGTTACTTCCTGGTTTTCTTCGCGGTCTTCTTCTGCGTCGCCCTCTGGCGCAAAAAGAACCGCAAGACCCGCGCCCCCTTCCCCGACAACGTCAAACTCCTGCGCGGCCCCGCCGAGACGCTCCGCAAAAAACTCGCCGCGCTCGACGAGTCCCTGCTCCAAACCGTCCTCGCCGCCTTCCTCCTGCCCCTCCTCGTCGGCGGCGGCATCGGCTGGATCGCCACGCATGTCACCGGCACCGCCCAACTCGTCTGGCTGCTCGCCGCGCTCCTCGGTCTGCTCGTCAGTCTGGTCCTCGTGATCCGCCACCTCGTCAACGGCATCGACCGCTGGCGCAACACGTGGCTCGGCTGCTTCGGCGAACGCGTCGTCGCCGAGTGCCTCGAACCGCTCAAAGCCTCGGGCTTTCACGTCTTTCACGACGTTCCCGCCGGCGACGCCAAAGCCCCGTTCAACCTCGACCACGTCATCGTCGGCCCGTCCGGCGTCTTCGCAGTCGAAACCAAAACCCGCCGCAAAGGCCGCGCCCGCGCCGGTTTTGCCGAGCACCAGATCATCTACGACGGCCAAGTCCTGGCCTATCCGTGGGGCGAAGACCGCCACGGTCTCGACCAGGCCCAGCGCCAGTCCCGCTGGCTCGAAGATCATCTCGCCCAACTCCTCGGCGGACGCACGCCCGTTCAACCCATCCTCACGTTCCCCGGTTGGATGGTTGTCACCCGCGCGCGCGGCGAAGTCGTGGTGCTCAACCCCAAACAAATCCCGGCCGCCGTCACCTTGCGCGGTGCACCCGTGCTGGATGACCGCCAGATCGACTTGATTGTCCGCCAACTCGACGCCCGCTGCCGAGACGTGGAGTTTTGATCATTCTCCGGGCCCGCCTCAATCGGGCTTCCGGGGAACAACCCCGCCGCGGGCGGTTCCCTCCCCTTGCGCCCGCCCCCGCCAAAAATCCCGCGCTCACATTTGGCTTTTCTACCACCCGCGTATCGTTTCCCTCCTTCACTTCCCCCGCAGCTCCTCCCCGCTGCCTCCTCGCCGCTACCCTTATATGAATAACGAAGTCCCCTGGATCGCCTCGCTGTGCGTGCAAGAACGCGTCATCGACGCCAAACTCGCCACCAAGCTCGTCGCCTCCATGCCTCCCGAGGCCGACGCCATGGTCTTCGCCCAAGCCGTGATCGACCAGGCCGGTATCACCGACATCGATCTCATGACCCGCCTCGCCACCGAGGCTCAGGATCTCACCGCCGCCGGCACCACCCCGCCCCCCGATTTTCTTCCCAAGCCCCCCGCCGTTAAGTCCGCACCGCCTCCCGTCCCTGGCGCCGCCGCACCCGTCGTCCCGCCTCCCGTCGTGCGCACCCTCCCGGGCATCGATTTCGCCGGCATCAAGACCCTCGCCGCCGACGCCCTCCGCCCCTTCATGATCGCCCTCCTCGACGCCGTGGACGCCGTCGGCGGCAGCGATTTGCACCTCTCCGCCGGCGCCCCGCCCTACATCCGCAACCAGCGCGCGCTCGAGTTCCTCTCCGAGATCAAACTCACCGCCGAGGACACCCACCGCCTCAATCTCAGCCTCCTCGACGACGACCAGAAAAAGCTCTTCGCCGAGCACCACGACTACGACTACGCGCTCGCCATGGCCGGCGGCCGCCGCATCCGCGTGAACCTCATGGAGCACAAGGAGGGCGTCAAAGGCACCTACCGCGTCGTCCCCGAAACCATCCGCTCCCCCGCCGCCCTCGGTTTCAAAAACCTCGCCGTCATCAAGCGCCTCCTCAGCTACCACAACGGCCTCATCCTCGTCACCGGCCCCGTCGGCGCCGGCAAGACCACCACGCTCAACTCCCTCATCGACGAGCTCAACCGCACCCGCGACGACCACATCATCACCGTCGAGGACCCCATCGAGTTCCTCCACACCAGCCTGGGCTGCAACGTCACCCAACGCCAAGTCGGCCAGCACACCCACTCCTTCGCCAACGCCCTCAAGAGCGCCCTCCGCGAAGACCCCGACGTCATCGTCATCGGCGAACTCCGCGACTTGCCCACCATCGAGATGGCCATCTCCGCCTCCGAGACCGGTCACTTGGTGATCGGCACCATGCACACCAGCGACTCCACCAGCACGCTCAACCGCCTGCTCGACGTGTTCCCGCCCTCCCAGCAGCCGCAGATCCGCGCGATGGTCGCCCAAAGTCTCCGCGGTATCCTCTGCCAACGCCTCCTTCCCGCTCGCGACGGCGGCGTCGTCCTCGCCTGCGAAGTGTTGGTCAACACCACCGCCATCTCCGCCATGGTCCGCGATTCCAAAACCCAGGGCATCCCCAGCGCCATCGAAACCGGCCGCCGCGAAGGCATGATCTCCATGGACAACGCCGTCCTCGAACTCTGGCAGGAAAAGAAAATCACCGACGAGGTCGCCGCCAACAACATCATCAATCGCGTTGTCCGCCAGCAGATCCCCGGCGCCCGCTAAGCCGCACCCTCCGCATCCCCTCACCCAACGCCCCTTTTCCCATGCCTGCTGAGATCGACCAAATGCTCCGTTCCATGCGCGCCCACGACGGCTCCGACCTCCATCTCATGGTCGGCCTCGCCCCGCGCTCCCGCGTCTCCGGCGCCCTCACCACGCTCACCGAATTCCCCCCCATCACCACCGAGCAGATGGAGACTTTGCTCCGCGAAATCTGCCCGCCCGCCCGCTGGGAATTTTTCCTCAAAAACCACGACCTCGACTTCGCCTACGAGATCCCCGGCCTCGCCCGCTTCCGCGTCAACTACCTCCTCAACGCCTGGGGCAAGGCCGCCGTCTTCCGCCAGATCCCCTCGAAGATCCTTTCCTTCGACGATCTGAAACTCCCCGAGTCCCTCAAAAAACTCTGCAACCTCCGCGAAGGCCTCGTGCTCGTCACCGGCCCCACCGGCTCCGGCAAGTCCACCACGCTCGCCGCGATGATCGACTACATCAACTCCACCTCCCGCCGTAACATCGTCACCATCGAGGAGCCCATCGAGTTCGTTCACACCAACAAAAAGTCCGTCATCGTCCACCGCGAGGTCGGCGACCACACCGAGAGCTTCGCCTCCGCCATCCGCGGCGCCATGCGCTCCGACCCCGACATCCTCCTCGTCGGCGAAATGCGCCAGATCGACACCATGCGCCTCGCCCTCGGTTGCGCCGCCATGGGCATCCTCGTCTTCGCCACGCTTCACACCAACAACGCCCCGAAGACCATCGACCGCATCATCGACGCCTTCCCCGCCGACGAACAAAACCAGGCCCGCGTCCTCCTCGCCGGCGGCCTCCGCGGCGTCGTCTCCCAGCTCCTCTGCAAAAAAATCTCCGGCGGACGCGTCGCCGTCCACGAGATCCTCCTCCCCCACGACGCCTTGGGCGGCACCATCCGCAGCGGCAATATTCCGGCGATCCGCAACATCATCGAAGGCTCCCAGGCCGAAGGCATGATCTCGATGGACATCTCGCTGCGGAAACAATTCGAAGCCGGCAACATCAGCGCCCGCGAAGCCTACATGAAGGCGACCGACAAAACGGTCTTCGAACGCCACCTCGGCCCCGACACCACCGTCCACAACTAAGCCGGCGCCTCTCCGATGACCGTATCCGAAAAACAAGCACAGCTCATCGAAGACCTCTCCTTCATCGAAGATCGCCAGGAACGCCTCGCGGCCGTCGTTGACCGCGGCCGCCGCCGTCCGCCCTTCCCCGCCGACCTCAAAACCGACGACCACCGCGTCCAAGGCTGCATTTCCCAAGTCTGGGTCGTTGGCACCCTCCGTGAAGGCGCGGTCCACCTCCAATTCGACGCCGACTCCCCGCTCGTCAAAGGCCTGGTCGCGTTACTCGTCGATCTCTACGAAGGCGCCACGCCCGCCGATATCGTCGCCACCGAGCCGACTCTCCTCACCGAGCTCGGCATCATCCGCGACCTGACCCCCACGCGCCAAAACGGACTCGCCGCCGTCCGCGCCCAGATCAAAAAAATCGCCAGCCAGTTCTAAGTCGTCCGGCTCGCCTCCGCCTCGTCAGTCCTCCGCCCACTTCGCCATCGTGTAAGCCGCGACTTCCTCGATCACCGCGCGCAACAACTCCGAAGGCTCTCCGCGCCACAACACGCCCATCGCCACGGGCGCAAACCCCTCCAGCGGCAACACCCGCACCGCGCGCGGCTGCTCCACTTTGACCTTCGCCACGCTCAGCCCGATTCCCTCCCCGCTCGCCACATAGCGCCCGATGAGATCCAGCGACGTCGCCGCCAGTCCCTGAGCCCACGTCACTCCGCGCCGCTTCAACTCCCGCTGAAACACCCGCGTCACGACCGTCGTCGCCGGCAGACAAATCAACGGTTCAGTCACTTTCCGCTGCGCCCACAATTCCTCCGCCGAACGCACTGCTGACTTGCTCGGCACGAGCAACACCAGCTCCAGCTTCGTCAACCGCAACTGCTTCAACCGCGCCGGCGGCTTCGTATCGACCACCGTCAACGCCACGTCGAGTTCCCCGTCGCGCAACCACGTCTCCAACTCCGACGACAGGCCCGTCCGCAGACTGAACTTCAGTCCGGGGAATCGCGTCTTCAACCGCTTCATCACCGCCGGGATGTGCTCGCGCAGCACCAGCTCCGCCCCGCCGATCCGCAGCTCCGGCGTCGCCACCGTGCGGATACCCTTCGCCACTTCTCCCAGTCCTTCGAAAAACGGCTGCACGTGCGCAAAGAGTTTTTCCCCCGCCGGCGTCAGCCGAAACGGACTCCGTTCAAACAGTTTCGCCCCCAACTCCTCCTCGAGTTTTCCCATCTGGCCGCTCACCGCCGGCTGCTGGATGCCGTAAGGGATGCACCGCACCGCCGCGCTGATCCCGCCATGCTTCGCCACGTAATAAAACAATTCGAGGTGGTGGACATTCATCGCGAGCCGCGATCAAGCCCGCGCGCCTTCCGTCGCGCAACGTCGTTTCCACCGCGCGCCAGCCCATCACCAAAACCGATGGGACCCATCACGCTTATCAAATAACGCCCTCGCGCCCGCTTCGGTTAATCTGGTGCCGCACCGGTTCACACCGGTTCTCAACCCACCGTTAACATGATCCTCACGCTCTCAGGCATCGCGCTCCAAGTCCTTGCCCTCGTCGTCCTCGCCGACTTCGCCGCCGGCGTCATCCACTGGCTCGAAGACGCCTACTTCACCGAAGACACGCCCGTGCTCGGCCGCCTGCTCATCCGTCCCAACATCATCCACCATCACTACCCGCGCTTCTTCACCCGCTACACGTGGTTTCAAAGCTCCTGGGACCTGCTCCTTCTCGGCGGCGTCGTGCTCGCCGGCGCCTGGCTCCTCAACGTCCTCTCGTGGCAAGTCTGGCTCTTCGTCGCCGTGAGCATCAACGCCAACGAAATCCACAAATGGTCGCACCGCACCCGCAAGGAAAACGGCCCGCTCATCTCCAAGCTCCAAGATTGGCGCATCCTCCAAACGCCCCACCAGCACGCCCTCCACCACACCGATCCCAAGAACACCTACTACTGCCCCATCACGAACCTCGTGAATCCCATCCTCGAAAAGCTCCACTTCTGGACCGGCTTGGAAAAACTCATCGAACGCCTCACCGGCGTCCGCCACCGCGACGACACGTCCGTCCGCGGCCAAGGCCCAGGCCCCGTCTGGCTCGCCGAATACCGTCCCGTCAAAAAAGTCCCCGCGTCCGCTCCGGCCACCGTCTCGCCCGCCAAAAAAATCTGCTGCGGCAACTGCGCCCAATGCCGTCACCACCACGCCCACGCCTCCGCCTCCTCGTAGCCCGAGGCGTGAGCCGAAGGATCCACGGCGGCGATCAGCCGACTTGTCCTCCCTAGCCTTGGTGAAGGAGGACGCCACACCTCCTCCCCTCATTTCCCTTCACCATCCCCCGTTCCCTCTTCATTCCTTCCTCCGTTGCTCCACGACGCCCACAACCACCTCCAAGACGCCGCCCTCGCGCCGCACCTGGACCGCATCGCCGCCACCGTCGCCGATCTCCGCATCGGCACGATGGTCGTCAACGGCACGCATGAAGCCGACTGGCCGCTCGTCTCCGATCTCGCCCGCCGCTTCCCGTTCGTTCGTCCCAGTTACGGACTCCACCCGTGGCACGCCGGCAATCGCTCTCCCGACTGGCTCGACACGCTCCGCGCACGTCTCGCCGAAGCCGATCAAATCCTCGCCGACCGAGCGACCCTTGCATCCACAACCAACGCGGGCCTGCCCACCGTAGCCTTGGCGAAGGTGGGGGAGATCGGCCTCGACCGCTGGATGACCGACAACGCCCGTCTCGATGATCGCCGTCTCATCGGACTCCGCCGCGCCCGCCTCGACGAACAAACCGAAGTCTTCCTCCCGCAACTCGCGCTCGCCACCGCCGACAACCGCCCCGTCACGATTCACTGCCTGCAAGCCTGGGGCGCCCTCGACACGCTGCTGCACACGCATCGCGTGCCCGCCCGAGGCTTCCTGCTCCATGCTTACGGAGGCCCCGCCGAACTCATCCCGCGCTTCGCCGCCCTCGGCGCGTATTTCTCTTTCACCGGTTACTTTCTCGACCCGCGCCACGCGAAACACCTGGACGCCTTCCGCCACGTCCCGCCCGACCGCCTGCTCGTCGAAACCGACGCCCCCGCGATGCCCCTCCCGCAATCCTGGCGCACGCACAAACTCCCGCCCTCGCCCGACGGCACGCCCGTCAACCACCCGGGAAATCTCGATGCCGCCTACGCCGGACTGGCGTCCCTCCTTGGTCTCGCGCGCGATGAACTCGAATCACACGTGAGTGAAAACGTTCACCGGTTCTTCGGGTAGCCCGTCGAATCAGCAACGGCCACGACGGATGCCCACAAGTGCCACACCGGCTCCAAGCAGGAGCGCACCGTAGGTCGCAGGCTCGGGCACGGGGGCGATCTGATTTCCCGGGCTGGACCAGCTGCGCCAGCCGGTGGGAGTGGTGGCAGGAGTGTTGGTAAAGCCGTCGAAATTGATGTTTGCGAGGGCTCCGGTGCCGGGAGAAATCGTGTTGATGGCCGCGCCGTTGAGGGTGCCGCTATCAAGGAAGAAATCCTGGCCGAATACCCAGTTTTTGATTTGCAGGGTGGCGCCGGCGGCGAGCGTGAGGCTGGCGAGGCTGAGCGTGGAGTTGCCCGAGAAATCGATCACGGAGTTGCCGGTGACATTCAGCGTCATGCCATTACCAAGAGTGATACCGGCAAGGGTAAGCGTGGCGCCGTTGAGGTTGAGGGTGCCGGTGAAGGACGCGCTGGCGGCATCAATCGTGAGATTCGCACCGGTGCCGAGCGTCACCGTGCCCGCGCCCGAGAGGCTGTGGAATTCTTGGCTGTTGCTCGCTCCTGTGGTGATCGTCGCGCCTGAAGCCACCGTCACGTCGCTGCTCGCCGAAAGCGCATTGGTCGCGGTCAAAGCCAGCGTGCCGGCCGAGACCGTCGTCGCGCCCGTAAACGTGTTGACGTTCGACAGTGTCATCGTGCCGGTCCCCGCCTTCGTGAGGCTTCCCGTGCCGGAGATCACACCCGAGTAGGTCGTCGAGGTGTTCGCTCCGCCGGTCGTCAATGCCCCGGCACCCAGCGCCACAGTGCCCGAGCCGGCGAGCGAGGCGATGGTCTCGGTCTTGCCGTTCACGTTGAACTGACCGTCAGAGTTCACCGTCACCGCACTGCTGTTGTTGATCTGATTATTGGCGAGGAGCTTTACGACCGCGCTATTGGCCGCTCCCGTGCCGTCACCGATTGTCAGGGAGCCGGTGCCCGTCGCGTCCACTCCGGCGGTTTTGTTCAGATCGAGTTCGCCGTCCTTCACCGTCGTCGCGCCCGTATAGGTGTTCGCCGAAGCACCCGAGAAGGTCTGCGTGCCGGTGCCTTCTTTCACGAAGGTGGAATTGTGGCCGGCGCTCAAATCGATGATGGTGCCGGAGAAGTTACCCGAGCCGTTATCCACACCGAAGGTAAAGGACGTGGCGGCGTCCCAACCATATTGGATCGTGCCGGAACCGGTGATCGCATCCATGCGAACCTGGGTCGCTCCACCTATAGCCGTGGCCCCGCTGGCCACATTCAAATCGGCCTTGTTGTTCGTCCATACCTCAGCGCTCGCAGTGGCCCCGGAGCCCAGATTCATCGTGCCCGCCTGCACATCGATGAGTCCACCCGACCCCATCGCGTAGGTCGCGGCCGCAGTTCCCCACACCAATACGCCCGTGCCCGTCTTGCGCAGCGTTCCCGCTCCGTCGAACGTCGTATTCGTCGCGTTGTCGAGCGTGCCGCTTCCGGCCACGTTGAACTCCGCCACCGCTCCCGAGGCGATGTGAAAAGCCGCACTGTCCGTCTGATTGGTGACCACCAGCGTGCCGGCGTTCACGTTTGTCGCCCCGGTGTAGGTGTTGTCTCCGTTCAGCGTCACCGTGCCGGCGCCATTCTTGGTCACAGTGCCCGTGCCCAGGGAAACGACGCCAGAGACCACGGTGTTGCCCGCTCCGTCAAAAGTAAGATTGGTATTGGTGCCGGTGATCGTGCTGCCCGTCGTGTTGGAGAGCGTCAGCGTGCCGGCGTCGGATTGGATCTCCGCGTCCGCAGCCAGCGTGATCGCCCCCCCAAATGTGTTATTGCCCGAGACGTTTTCCAACGCGCCTTTGTTACTCGCGCCCGTGCCCGAAAGGCTCAGCGCCTCCGCCCCCACCGAGATGCCGCCTTGCATGGCCAACGTCGCTCCGCTGGTCACTGTCGTGCCGCTGGCGGTGGTGCCGAGTGCCGCGCTGTTCTGGATGTTTAGGACGCCTCCCCTGACGCTGTAGGATCCCGTCGCCGTCGAGGCCCCGGTGACCGTCCACGTGCCCGCACCGTCTTTGATGAAAAAAATGGGATGGGTGGCCGTTTCGTTGATGGCGCCGGAAAATAACCCATCGCTCGCACCGCTCAGTTGCAACATGCGCGTGCCAGTCTGATTCGTGCTGAAAGCACCCGACAAAGTTAGGAAACCGCCGGCCGACTCGATGACGGCACCATTGCCGCCCGTCGACGTGACGTTCAGATTGCCCGTAAGCGTATTATTACCCGACACATTGCGGATCTGCGCCGCGCTGTCACTGTTGGTGGAGGCAAAATTAAAATTATTGGCCACCGTGATGTTATTGGTCAGTTCCAGCGTTCCGCTGGTCGAAGTGCCGATCTTGGTCAGGTTGACCGCCCCGGTGCCGAGCGCGGAGCCGTGGGATATCTGCACGATACCGGCATTGTTCCCGATCGTGGTGCCGCCCGAATACGTGTTGGCCCCCGAAAGCACCAGCGTGCCCGTGCCCGTTTTGGTGATCGAGGCCGTGCCACTGCTATTGGAAATCACCCCCGCGATCGTGAGCGCTGTGGTGGTGTCGGAAACATTAATGGTGTGCCCGCCAGAGGTCAGGGCGAGCGGCGTGTTGATAGTCACGGCTCCGGTGCCCGACTTGGTGATGCCGCCACTCAGGGTGAGGGAACCACTGCTAAGGGTGTAGGCGCCCCCGGCCGTGGTGTTTTGGAACGTGAGCGAACCGGCCGTCAGGCTGCTGGATAAGGTCAGGGTTTTATTAGTGACGGTGGTGCCGAACCCGTCGGCATCACCAAACGTCAGCGCCGTGACTCCCGCCGCAGTCAGCGCGCTGTAACTTTGACCGCCGGTCCAGTTGCCCGTGGAGGTGTCCCAGTTCCCATTGGTCTGTCCGCTCCAGAACGGCTGGGCGCTGCGCACCTGCAGCGCATTGATCTGGGCCACCGTGCCTGAACTCGCGGTGAGAGTGAAGGTCTGCGTCGTGGCGTTGGCCGTAAAATAGC
>Ga0247813_10001607_pt1 | contig 16782 bp, 9 predicted proteins | sample UWRJL169409C1_FD_180719 | JGI IMG/M metagenome (GOLD analysis project Ga0247813, IMG submission 180719) | Plant litter microbial communities from Arlington Agricultural Research Station in Wisconsin, United States - UWRJ-L169-409C-1 | ecosystem: Environmental > Terrestrial > Plant litter >... | reverse complement strand
GTAGCTCGTCAGGCTCATAACCTGAAGGTCACAGGTTCAAATCCTGTCCCCGCAACCATTCCCCAATATACCACAACCGCCCAGGTCATCCTGTGGCGGATTTTTTGTGTCTTTTTTCCACGACTTGTCGCGTCCCAGAGCCGTCGCGAGCGTGCCAGCGAGTGCCGCTGGGTACCACTACGTCGATTTGCATTTGGGGGTATTTCCGGGGGTATGATGCCGGCATCGGCAGGAGATACCCCCATGGCTCTGAAAGAACTCGAAGCGCGCTACGCCGCCTGACGTGACCCCCGTTTTTTCCTCCAGCTGGAGCTAGAGTCCGACCCCGGAGAAGGGACGGACAGATGAAGCGGAAGCAGTTTTCGGAAGAGCAGATCATCGGCATTCTGAAGGAGGCCGAGGCGGGCGCGGTTGTGACGGATCTGTGCCGACGGCATGGGATGTCAAGCGCGACCTATTACGCGTGGAAGGCCAAGTTCGGTGGCCTGGAGGTATCCGATGCGAAGCGGCTGCGGGCGCTCGAGGAGGAGAACGCCCGGCTCAAGCGGCTGCTGGCGGACACGATGCTCGACAACGCAGGTCTGAAGGACCTGCTGTCAAAAAAATGGTGACGCCTGCCGCGAAGCGGGAAGCGGTCGCACATCTCCAGACGGCGCTGGGGATGAGCGAGCGGCGGGCGTGTTGTGTCGTCGGGGCAGATCGCAAGAGCATGCGATATCGTTCGTGCCGGGCGGATGATGGCGACCTGCGGTCGCGTTTGCGCGAGCTGGCGCAGCAGCGCCGGCGGTTCGGCTATCGGCGGCTCCACATCCTGCTGCGCCGGGACGGCATCACGATCAACCGCAAGAAGACCCAGCGGCTCTACCGCGAGGAAGGTCTGACGGTGCGTCGCCGGAAGGGACGAAAGCGCGCCGTCGGCGCACGGGCGCCGGCCCCGGTGCTGGCGCTGCCCAACCAGCGCTGGAGCCTGGACTTCGTGCATGATCAGATGGCCACAGGCCGGCGGTTCCGCATCCTCAACATCGTCGATGATGTAACGCGCGAGTGCTTGCGGGCGGTACTCGACACATCGATCTCAGGCCGGCGGGTCGTGCGCGAGCTGGCCGACCTGATCGTCGAACGCGGCAGGCCGAAGATGATCGTCAGCGACAACGGGACCGAACTCACCTCGAACGCGGTGCTCGCCTGGTCCGGCGACGCCGACGTCGAGTGGCATTACATCGCGCCCGGCAAGCCGACGCAGAACGGGTTCGTCGAGAGCTTCAACGGTCGCATGCGCGACGAACTGCTCAACGAGACGCTGTTCTTCACGGTCCGCCAGGCGCGCTCGATTCTCGCGCGCTGGGTCGACGACTACAACACAGAGCGGCCGCACTCCTCGCTCGGCTACGCCACACCGGCGGCCTTCGCCGCCGAACTCGAAAAGCAACGGGCGGGTTTAAACCCGCCCGTTGCTTCGCCCGCGCTCCTGCGCGACAACAACGGCCGGTCTCTGGTTGCCGCTGGATGAAAGACGGGGGTCAGGTCACGACAAACGTAGCAAGGACTACAAGCTCACCGACGGCGAAGGGCTCTACCTTCTCGTCCGGCCCAACGGCTCCAAGCTCTGGCGCTTCAAATACCGCTTTGCCGGCAAGGAGAAGCTGCTGTCGTTCGGGCAGTACCCGGGCGTTGGGCTCGCGGACGCGCGATTGCGCCGTGCGGAAGCCAAGGTCGCGCTAGGGCAGGGTATCGACCCTGGTGCCAAGGATAAGCCGCCGGCCGTTACAACCTTCGAGCAGGCCGCCCGCGCGTGGCATGCCAACCGGCTGGCCTCGCTGGACGTCGGTCATGCCTCGCGGCTTCTCACCCGGCTGGAGAGGGATGCGTTTCCTGCCTTTGGCAAGGTCGACCTTCACAGCGTCACCAGCGCCGATGTGCTGGCGATGGTGCGCAGTGTCGAGGCACGCGGTGCGCTAGACGTCAGTCGCCGTCTCAAGCAGCATGTCAGCCAGATCTATCGCTTCGCGATCCCGCAAGGCTGGGCCGACAAGGATCCGGCCGAGCATCTGAGCGACCTGCTCAGGCCCAAACCTCGTACCCGGCATATGGCCAGGGTCGGCATGGATCAACTACCTCTGCTCGTTCGCGCGATTGACCGGTATGATGGTGACGAGACGCCAAAGCGGCGTGCGGTTACCCGCGCCGCGCTCCTGTTCACGCTGCTGACGTGGGCGCGGACGAACGAAACCCGGCTGGCGACGTGGGACGAGTTCGAGGGACTTGATACGCCTGACCCGATCTGGCGGGTGCCTGCTACGCGCATGAAGATGGAGCGAGAGCATATCGTGCCGCTTGCACCGGCGGTCGTCACGCTGCTGGTCGAGCTGCGGAATCTCAGCGCAGGAACCTATGTCTTTGCCGGCGATAAGCTCGGGAAGCCCATCTCGCAGAACACCATGATCTATGGCTGCTACCGTATGGGCTATCGTGGCCGCCAGACCGTCCACGGGTTTCGTGGGATCGCGTCGACATGGGCCAATGAGGCCGAGTGCTACCGACCCGACTGGATCGAGATGGCGCTTGCCCATGTCGAGCGCGACGACGTCCGCGGGGCCTATAACAGCGCGCTGTACCTCACCCCGCGTAGGCGTATGCTTCAGGTTTGGGCGGATACCGTCATGGGGATGATCGACGCCGTGCCGGACCAACACGCTGCTCCGATCCCGGCAAAGATTGGTGCTGAAAGCATGCTCGTGGCGTGAACGTGTTTGAATGCGGAACGTCCGCATTCTGGTGGAAAGCCGCCCGTCCGCTTTGGGCACTGCGATGGCGTAAGCGGACCTTTGTTCATAAAGCCTGCGGCGGCTGCTACGCGCCCCATGAACGGTCATTCAGCCGGCGATTCAAACGTCCTCAAAGCTGACATTGGTTGTCCGGCACAAATTGCCCCCATTTTAAACATGGGCAAGCAGGCCGCAGATCAGTGAGATTTCAAAGGCCAAGGCGGCTTTGATAGGTAGGCATAGGGTCCAAGGAACTCACACTGCAGTGTCGAGCTTGCGCAGTGTCCGAAGCGCGCTCGATGCAAGCTCGCCGCCAAGCGTGAGAAGGCGCACCCGCCCGAGGTCGCTGCGGTTACCGAACCATTCGAGGCAGCTAAGCGCAAATGCCGCAGCACCATGTCGTCCGGGGCCCTGTTGGAAATAAACGGGATCATGACTCTCGTCGAAGAAGAGGCGCGCCTGCGCTAGGCAGCGCTCGGGATGGTGCCCGGCCAGCGACATCGGCGACCATGGCTCGAGCATCTCGCTCCAATGCTGTTCGCCGAGCGCCGTCTCAACTTCGCTGAAGCAGCCGATAACTACGCCCGCCGGCAGGCTCTCGAGAGAGCGCCAGAGCTCGGGGATGTCCGCCTTGGCGGCGTTGTTGTCGGCGGCGTGGAGTAGCGCGCGGAGCAATTCGAGGCACCGGGCCGCTGGAGATGTGCCCTCACACGGGGGCAGTGGGAGCCCTAGCCGACTCAAAAAGCGGGTAGCGACGACGAAGGCACCCCATTCTTCCTGCGCCACAATGTTCGTCGTGCCCGGCAGCTCCGCGAACGAACGAACGAGTTTGGCATCGTCAGGTTTCGCCTGGGATACGAACTGGCGGAGCAGCCAGGCGAGGCTCATCGACTGGCGTATGTCTGGTGCGCGTAGCGCCTTGGCGTAAAGACAGTGACGCTCGGTATCGGTCAGCGCCATCACCTCGTCATAATAAGTCGCATCGAATGGGTGATCGAACATGGATCCGCAGATCGACAGCGCGCGCTCACGGACGAAGTCATCTTCTTGGGGCCCCAACGCCTCGGCGATCTCGGCACGTATCTGCTCACGACTGTCGCTGTCGGGATCGCCGAAGGCGCCGAGGAACTTGAGCGCGTCGGTGATCGCCCAGCTCATGCCGAAGCCGAGTTTCGAGTGGTCGATCTCTTGGATCGCCGCGATCAGCCGTTCACGCATGTCCTCCGAGCAGTTGCGGGTGAAGCCCGCCGCCTCGAGGATCTCGAGGCGGACATGATAGGGTTCCCCAGCGAACCGACTCCGGAGCAGCCCGAGCAACTCCTCGGCGAAGCCGTCCCATCCGTGACTAGGGATGAAGCGGTAGCGCTCGCGCAGATAATAATGGAGTTGGCCCGAGCTAAGCTCGGCAAGCACGAAGCGATGGGGCAGCGGCCCTTCCGGTTTGCCCGGGTGCCCCCGCAGGCAGGCGTTTGTGAGATGGGTGAAGCCGAGCGTGCCGCCGAACCCGTAATAGGTCATCCAGAAGCTGTCGGTGCGGAGCGTCCTCAAACCTGCCGCCTTCGCCTCTTCGAACAGCGTCCGCTGCTGCGCGAGAAGGCGCGCGTCCATCCGCGCGCACAGCGCCATATAGCGCTCGAGGTCCTCTCCCTCGTCGACGCCAAGCGCCAGCGCCTCTATGCGCGCGCGCTCGGCATCACTCCACGGCCGGATGATTTCGGGCCGCCAAGCGACCGTCGGCTTACCACCGGGGACGACGATCAGTTCGGCGGCATCGATTTCCGCGCGGACCGCGGTCTCGGCGTCTGCAATCAGCCGGATGGCAATCGGTAGCGCAACGGCGCCGAGGCGACCGCGTGCCGCATCATGGAGCAAGCGCGGTCGACAGGAGGCCGCGAGGATCGTCTCGCACAGAGCAGGATCCTCGATCATCGCGACGACATCGGGCGCCAAACCCTCGTACAGCGCGGCGTTCAGCGCCTGTGCGATTGTCACCGGATCGCGCTCGGCGTCTCGCGCGACCGCGAAGGCGGCGCAGCCGTTGAGTATCATCTCGTGGCCGAACGACACCCGCCCGCTTCGCCGCACGAGCAGCCGGGCCGAGAAGATCGCTTCACTGTCCGAGGCCGCGACATGATGCTCGACCATGAGATCGTCAAAGGCGGTCTCCCCCATCGAGAAGGCGACCGTGTTGAACAGAATGCGGGCGAGGCGGCGCAAACCGAGATAGCCATCGCGGGCCCCGCGGCCGAGGCGAGCGCGGATGAACCGATCGATCAGCAGCTGGCGCGACGCCAAGGTAGGCAGGGTGGTGCCGAGCTCGCCGACGATCGCAGCTTCGATGCCGCTCTCGACCGCCCGCAGAAGCTCAGTCGCGCCGGGACCGAGGTCAGCTGTGCTGCGCGCGATCCGCTCCTTGAGATCGAGACTGGGCGGCGCAATCGGCAGATCGATCAGTCCGGCGAACCCTCCGCCTCGCACCGATTGGGTGGTTACGGTCAACCGTGCGCCGAGGCGCCGAACCAGCGCCCGCAACCCCCGCATGGCGTGGTCGCGGTCGCCGCCCATCTCGTTGAGGCCGTCGACGATGATGCGGACGGGCACGCCGGTCAATCTGGCGGCCCGCCAGAGCTCGGTCGGCGGGCCATCGATTAGGAGCGCGATCTCGCGCTCAAGCAACCGCGCCCAGGAGCCGTCAAAATCCTTGGCGGCCAGATACAGCACGCAGACCCCGGCCTCGGCTTCCGCCGCTGCCATCCATCGCCCTAGCAGGGTCTTGCCGCAGCCTGTGGGACCGGTCACGCGGCACCCGATCGGGGCCGCGAGTGCCGACAGCGCTGTCGCCCGTTGCGCATCATCCTCCGGCAACCAGCGTGCGCCATCGGCGCCGAAATCGGTGATCAGGGCGCGGCCATAATCACGCACCCGCCGGTGCGCGGCTTGGACCCGGGGCGGCGCTATGGCCTCTTCGAGCGTGGCTGCTTCGAGGCGGAGGTCGGCGGCAAAGCGTTCCCATTGGTCGAGCGACCATGGTGATGGCTTCCGCCCCGGTCGGCTTGGTGTGATCGCGCCGTCGACCGTTAAGGCTACCTTGAAATCGCCGATCGGAAGGTCGGTCCCTTCGGGCAGGCCGCCCATGAAGGTGAGGTTCGCCTCGGGATAATAGGATCCCAGCGGGGACCGTACCCCCATCGCATCGCGCAGCGCGAGCGCCGCGCCCAACGCCTGTTGATAGGCATTGCCATAAGGGGCCCAGCCTCCATCGGGCAGCGCGCGTGCCCAATATCCATTGATGGCGCCGCGCAGTGGCTGGCGGGTTGCCTTCACCTCGACGAGGATCACCCGGTCGGCGGTCGCTACGATGGAGTCGATCTGGCGCTCCCGCAGGATCAGGTTGGCAAGGATGACGAACGGCACGCCCTGCGCCGTCAGCGCGCGGTGCACCGTGGCGAGAAAGGCACGTTCCGACCCATGCTCGACCGGCGTGCCAAGGAAAATCTGACCGGGTTGGGAGAGCGAAGTCATGTTCCCTCATCAATATCACCATTTAGAGCATCCCGCACTTGATCCGGAAAGCGTCATCGGAGCATCGTTACGGAGAAAGACGAGCTTCGATCCCACAGGCGGCAATCGACTCAGAGCTCGCGTGGGACAGGGGCCGTTGTGCACATCAGGCAATTGAAGTTGTGGAATTTCCGCGGGTTCTTCACCGCGGATCGCTTCCTCGAAGTCATGGACGGGCCGCACCCGATCGTCGTCGACCTCGAATCCGATACCACGGTGTTCATCGGCCGTAACGGTGCAGGGAAGAGCGCGTTCCTCCAGGCGTTGCTCCGGCTGTTCGGTGAAACGCGCGACGAGCGCGTGATTCAAGCGGCCGACTTCTTCGTCGCCCCCGGCGAGCGACTGGAAAGCCAAGCCAAGCGCCAGCTGTTCCTTGAGGCGGAAATCGCCTTTCCCGAACTCGAAGCGGGCGGCGTCGAGGCCGAGAAGACGGTGCCGTCGGTCTTCCGGCACATGATCGTCACCGCGCCAAGGGTGACGCCTTATGCGCGGCTGCGGCTCGAGGCTACGTGGGAGCTCGGCGGGACGCTCGATGGCGTCATTGAGGAGAAACTCTACTGGCTTCTCACCACCGACGATGTGCCGATGGGCGACCATGACCCGCTGATTAAGCGCAAGGTCACCGGCAGCGAGCGCAGCCAGATCGTCGTCCGCTACATCCCGGCGTCGCGCGACGTGACCGCCCTAACTCAGCTCACCGTCCGAAGCCTCGGCCGGAGCCTGATGAACGCCGTGGTGTGGGAGAATAAGGACGAGATTACCCGTCTTATCGACGCCGCGGCCGAAAAGCTCGATGGCGAGGGGGCGCTGGCGCGCGTCAACGCCTCGATCAACGCCTGCTGGGCCGAGCTCAACACCGCCGAGACCGGGACCAGCGCCAAGCTTGCAGTGCTTCCGCCCGATCTTCAGCAGATCGTGCGGGCTGCGAGCATCCAGTTGAGCCCGTCGTCGCTCGGCCGGACGATGGGGGTTGAGGACCTGAGCGACGGGCAGCGATCGCTGTTCCACTTCGCGCTGGTCAAGGCGCTGCTGGACCTCAAGCTCGACCTCGAGCGCGAGATACGGGCCGGCCAGACGCCGCCGTTCGATGCCGACTTCGCGCGCGCGCCTGCGCTTACCCTGTTCGCCTTCGAGGAGCCTGAGAACCATCTCGCGCCTTATTTCCTCGCGCGGCTGCTCGTTCAGCTCGGCTTGCTGACCAAGACGAGCCGGGTCCAGGGTGTGCTGACAAGCCACGCGCCCGCGATCGTGGGGCGGGTAGATCCCAAGGCGATCCGCCATATCCGCCGAACGGCGGCGAGCGGGGTCTCGGACATCTGCGCGCTTGCGCTGCCTCCCGACGGCACCGAAGCCGCGAAGTTCATCCGAGAGGCAGTGCGCGCCCATCCCGAAATCTATTTCGCCCGGCATGCGATTTTTGGCGAGGGCGCGTCGGAGGAAATCGTGCTTCCCTGGCTCGCCGAGAAGCTCGACGTGCCCATGGACCGCTCCTTCGTTGCGATCGTCCCGATCGGCGGCCGCCATGTCCACCATTTCTGGCGGCTCGTGAGCCAGCTGGGGATCCCGCATTCGACGCTGCTCGATCTCGACCTAGGCCGCAGCAGCGGCGACATCGTCACCTTTCGCACGATTGCCCAGGCGCTGCTGGACCGCGGTAAAGGCGGTGACGCGGAGACCAAGCAGTGGCTGGAGACAGCCGCCGCCCTCGAGCGGCCGGCGACCTGGGGCGCCAATGGCATCGGCACCCAGGAGATCAAGAACTGGGTGAGCTGGTTCGAGCGGTTCGGCGTCTTCATGTCCTACCCTCTCGACCTCGACATGCTGATGCTCGAGGCGTTTCCGGCGGCATATCATGCGCTTCCGGATCGCGCACGCGGACCTGCTGATGTCGGTGATCTCGAAGCGCGCGACAAGGCCATCAAGGATGTGATCGGTGCGCGCGGCTATGGCATCGCTCCGCACGGCGCGGACGCCGCCACACTCGAGCGGTTTGTCTGGTACAAATATCTGTTTCTCGGCAATCGCGGGAAGCCCGCGGCGCATCTGCACGCGCTCGCCAATCTTGAAGCTGCCGACGACGTGGACTTCGGGTTGGCAACCCCGGGCGTGGTGCAACGTCTCGTTGCGCACGTGAAGGCCTCGCTCGACCGGCCCGTCGCATGATCCGGCCCGCCGACTGGAAGCCGATCGGGGTTGACACACTCGAGGAGGCCGCGCTGGCCGCGGTGACGGCGCTTGGCAGCGCGCTAGTCGTCGCGGGTCCCGGCACGGGCAAGACCGAGCTCCTCGGCCAGCGTGCGTCCTTTCTGCTGCAGACGGGACGATGCCCACCGCCGCGGCGCATCTTGGCAATCAGCTTCAAGCGCGACGCCGCCACAAATCTGCGCGACCGGGTCGAACGACGGTCAGGCGTGTCGGATGGCAGGCGGCTCGACTCGATGACGTTCGACGCCTTCGCCAAGCAACTGCTCGATCGCTTCTGGCGGGCTTTGCCGCCGCGATGGGCGCTGTCGGCCCCGTACCAGATCGCTGGGGCGGAACCGCCGCGCAACGGCTTCGGGCATTTCCAGCTGATGGTCGCCGCGCACCTCGCCGATCGCACCCACGCCGTTGGCTGGGCAGCGGCGCAGTGTGGCGCTACGCCGACGGCTGCCCAGGTCCACGGCGTCTCGTTCGGCGATTTCGGCCAGGGCGTCCAATCGCTGCGCCTGGAGCCGGTCGAGGTTCCGACGGTCGCGGCATTCCTCCAGCTGGTTGCGCTACGACGCGGCCTTGAGGCCAACCCGCCGGCGCTGTCCTTCCAGCAGATCGGCTGTCTGGCGACCGCGATCGTCGCCGCCAACCCGCAGATCCAGGCGGCGCTTCGTGCAACCTACAGCCATGTGTTCCTCGATGAATTCCAGGACACTACCTCGATCCAATATGGTTTGGTCCGCACGATCTTCATGGGCTCCGACTGCGTCCTGACCGCGGTTGGCGACGCCAAGCAGAGGATCATGGGATGGGCGGGTGCGCAACGCGACGTGTTCGAGGCATTCGGAGTCGACTTCCTGGGGTCGCCAGGCGCGCTCGGACGGCGGAGCCTGACCTACAACTATCGCAGCAACGAGCGGATCGTTGCTATCCTGAACATCCTGAAGCGCCGGATCGCGCCCGACGAACCCGACTTCCTCGCTGCGCGCAAGGCGCCCGACCTGCCCGACGTGGATATCTTCTCGCTGCTCGCAGCCCACAACGAGAGCAGCGAAGCCGATGCGGTGGCGCGGACCGTGGCCAAGACTATCGCCGAGGGCACAGACACGCGCGCGATCGGCCTGCTTGTTCGGCAACGCGCCGATATCTGGGAGGAGCGCCTCAAGGCGGCCTTTGCTGCGCACGGAGTTGCGATCCGCAACGAGGATCGTAAGGTCGAAGGGGCTTCAATCCAGGATCTGATGACCGAGGATTATTCGCGGGCCATGATCGATCTCCTTGCCTTTTGCACCCGCCCCCACGGAGGCACGCTGTGGGCGGCAGCAATGACGCGCTTCGCGGCCATCGAAGGCATCGAGATCGACGATGACGAATCCGCCGAGCGGGCACTCGCGGGGCGTCTCGATGCCTTCCACCAGAGCCATCGGATCGATCCTGCGGTACGACCAAGCGAGGCCGATGTCCGCGCCTGGGTCGCAAGCGCCGAAGCGGCCCTGAGGATCGAGCGGCTGCGGGGGCTGGCGCCGCAATATGCGGTAGGTGATCTCTTCGGCACGATCCGCAAGGCCACGGTCGCTTTCTTGGTCGAATGCGCTGGGGCAACCCCGTCATGGCAGGCGGCGATCGATCGCTATCGCGGCGAGGGGCAGGTGCCGCTGCTCACCATCACCAAGAGCAAGGGGCTCGAATATGATCTTGTCGTGGTGCTCGGGCTCAACGACGAAGACTGGTGGAGCTTCCAGCAAGACACCGAGGCGGGGCATTCACAGTTCTTCGTCGCGGCATCCCGGGCGCGGGAGCGCCTGCTCCTCACACGTTTGCAATCCGACGGGAAGAGCAGGATCGAGGAGATCTTCGGGCTGCTCACCCAGGCCGGCGTCACCGAGCGCAGCACTTGATCACCCGTCCATCCGCCCGCGCGGCTGGCTGCGCGACGACGGGTCCAGAAGGGCGGACGTCGTTGCATGGCGGCGATTGACGCCAAGACGGTTCCGATCGTAACACATTGGAACTTACGTTGCCGGGACGGTTGCTGAGCGTTGCCGGTTTAGAGCAAACAGCCGCGTCAGAATATCAGTATCTGTTAGTCCGTCCTCGCTTAATTCGGTTTCCCACCCGTAGGCGGCCGCAACGGCAGAATCCACGGCCGCATGAGCATTCGCTAACCAATGCGGTCGATCATTATAGAGGTTCGTGAGCGTCCTCCTCCTCAACTCGGTCGCCGCCTCGGCATCTCGAGGTAGAAAGCGGTCTGGGTAATCAGACACAACCTCAGGCACTCGGTCGACGATGTCCGGCGGATTTAGCCAGTTCTCGCGCAGGTCATTGAGCCGACTAGCGGCCGTTGCGATCGCCTCCCCCTTCGGGTCTCGGCCACGAATATCTTCCGGCAGATCAAGCGTAAGGCCATCCGGGAAGGGAAAAGTTTGGAAGGTTCGCGTCGCGTTGTATCGGCCCTGATTGCCGGCACCGAGGCGGTTTCCTTGGGCTCGCGCCCAAACCTCATGGAACCGGCTTGACAGAATACCGAAAACCGCCAATTCGTCCGACGCGATGACAAACACACTTCCGCTGAAGACTGCGTCTCGCGGTAGAAACCTGAACAACATATGCTCACTGGTCTCCGGAACGGCGATGACGCGCGTAAGGGAGGCGACTGCCTTCCTTAGTTTGGGCCGCGGCCGCTGCATAAGCCAGTAGCTGCTGAGGCGGTCGGTCTCAGTAGATTTAGCGACGCTTAGCTGATCCCGGTGTGACGTTACAGCCTTCGCAACATATGCAAACGGCTGTTCGAATAGGGAGGCGTCCCCCTGGTCCGGATATTCGGTAAAGTCGATCACCCATGCGTCACAATCCCGCATGGTGACATCGTCATTTCCAACGAAACGACGCACCACGCGTCGATTGCGAAGGCCATTTGGGTTGCTCGGTGCACGCAACATCGATCTCGCGACTTCCGCGGATACTTCGAACGGACCGTTGAGTTTCACCCCTTGGAAGGCGCGGCCCCTGTTCTCAACCAAAGCGACTGCCGAACTGACGTCAATCCCGCTCGATAGGTCTACGTTTATCGCGGGAACCGAAACACCGTTCAGGTTGAAGTCCGTTGGATCAGGTTTGCCACACACGATCGCCACACGCACCTGCGCGCCATTCACTACCCAACGCTCATTCTGCCAAGCATCGAAGATACGAAACGGCGTGGTGGTTACGAGGCCCATGAGCGGGCGATTGCTAGCCCCCTTACCAATCGACTTCGTAGCGATAAGCCCGAACGATTGAAGATTTGTCTCTTTGATCGCTCGTTGAACATTCGCGAACCAGTAGCTGACGAGATCCGCTGACGCAGGAACCACGTTTCGGTACGCCTCAAAAAGAGCATCGACATAGGGGTCTTCCAAGCCACTCAGGGCAGGCTTTCCCTTCGTCGCGGGCCGGCCCTTTCGAAGGAACTTGGACCCGAGAAATGGCGGATTGCCGATGATGACGTCAGCTTCAGGCCACGCGGCACGGTTACCATCCTTATCGATCGCCGCGTCACGGCATTCAATCGTATCAAGGGGGCGAAGGATCGGGTTGCGCGCGGCATCAAAACCATTGCGCCGCATCCACTGAATTTCTCCGATCCAAACCGAGACGCGAGCCAACTCTGCAGCGAACGAGTTGATTTCGATTCCGAGAACACACTCTGGTCCCACCCGGGGAAACCCCCGGGGGAGTCCGAAAGCTTCCGCGTCAAGGTTGGCGCGATGCTCGATGTCTTTGAGGGCACGCAGTGCAACGTAGAGGAAGTTGCCCGATCCACAGGCGGGATCGAGCACCCGGAAATTCGCTATCCGTTCCAAGAACGCCTGATGGATCGAGGTTGCCTCGGTGATTGCACGGGTGCGCTTAGCAAGCTCGGAGCCCCGTAACAGCTTCTCCTTAGTAGCCGTCGGAGCGTTCTCGATCAGGTCCGAAATTCGCTGATACGCCTTGGCCCATTCAGCCTCCAGCGGCTCGACGATCGTTGGACGGATCACAAGCATGATCTTGTCGCGATCGGTATAATGTGCGCCCAATTGGCTGCGCTTAGACGGATCCAGCCCTCGCTCGAACAGTGTTCCAAGGATCGAAGGATCGATCTGGGACCAGTCCTTCCGAGCCGCTCGCAACAACTGCTCGACATCTTCGGGCTCGATAGGCAGGACTGCGTCGTTTTTAAACAGACCTCCGTTGAACCAGTCGATTGCTGTAAAGCCGACTTTACCGCCCCTATGGGCCATCGCTCTGAACAGCGTCTGCGCATTTGCCGTGAACTCGGCTGGCGCTTGACGGCTGACCTCAAGCATCTTTGTAAAAAGGTTGTCGGGTAACAACCCGACGTCCTCTGCGAACATGCAGAACACGAGCTGGTTGACGAAGTGAGCTACGTCGCGAGCATCGTGGCCACGTTCTCGCAGCCGAAGCGCCAATCCGACGAACTCTCCTGCCGTCTCTTCAGTCAGCTCTTGGCGCGACTTTTGCGGCTTGAATGCGTCAGGATCGACGAATGCGGCCTTGAGGCGAGATCGAACTGCGCCATCGACGAGGTCGTCGAGGACGAACTCATGCTTCTCCTGAACGCTGTTCGTCCAATTGGTCCGGATGATGATCCGTGCCATGTCAGAAACGATCAGGAGCGGCGGGTTTTCCAGCGCTACGGCGTATTGAAGGAGCTGGCTGTTAGCCTTGTCGAGATTAGCGTGGCGCCCCTTATACTCCCAAGCGAAGCAGCCGCGACGCCATACGTCGGCCCAGCCTCCTCCGCCGTTTGTCTTGCTCGCTCCCTTCTCAAACGTGAACCACTCGCCCTTTGGGTCTGCCGCAACGGGGTTAGGAACGTCGAGTAGCGCGCATAGATCGTTGAAGTGACTTTGCGATGCCGATCGCTCTTTCAGCTCAACATGGCGCCATTTGGACAAAAACGCGTGGGGTGTCATGACAGCCTTGTGGTTCAGCTGCGAGCGGTGCGGTCCACTCGCTAACGTTGTGATGCACGGTTTAGAAGGTGACCAGCTTCACTGGCAACTGCGGCGATGGGGTGTAGAGCCGAACCTTGCGGCCAGCGCCAAATTCCAAGGCTATCGATCACCATGGACGATGAGGGCCGTTGCGAAACCGCTCCACGAGGAACATCCTCTCGTCCGATCTGAGGGGGCGGAGTGACAATGGCAAAACGAAGCGAGGGCAAGCTCCAACGCTGGGAGGTCACCCTCATCAAGGCCATGCTCGCGACCAAGCAATATAACGACCAACAGGTCCTCGCGTACTTCACCCGGCCGACGCGGACGATCAATCACCGCGAGATCGGCGAGATCCGGCAGGAAGCTCGTCATCGAACGGCCAGGGCTTCAACAGACGAGCAGCTATCGGCCTTTCTCGCGAATTGGCCCGACCTCGATCCTGAAACGGGCCTTAGCGTCAGGGGAGACGAGCTGCTGATGAAGGCGCGGGAGGCAATGATCGCCGCGGTCCACACGTTCAACGCGGCTGGCCTGACCTTTCGTGCAGAGATCTTCATCACGACGGCAGTGATCGCGTGGACCTACCTTTTACATGCTTGGTTCGCACGGGAGGCGGTCGACTATCGTTACCATGAAGGTGGCGTTGTGAAACGAACGGCCAACGGTGCCGACATGTACTGGGAGCTCGGCCGCTGCCTAAGGGAACCGGGGGCGCCGGTCTCGGAGGGAGCACGGAGAAATCTGGAGTTCCTCATAGCCATCAGGCACGAGATTGAGCATCGCAGCACAAATCGGATCGATGACGCGCTTGGAGCAAAACTGCAGGCCTGCTGCATCAACTTTAACGAGGTACTACGCAACCAGTTTGGCGAGCGTTTCACCCTCGAACGTCGCCTGCCGCTTGCCCTGCAGTTCGTGACCTTTGATGCGGGTCAACGCGATGCGATCAAGGCTGGTCGTCTGATGCCGCCAAACGTCGAGACAATGATGGACGCCTTCCATGCGGCGCTAAGTGACGACCAACAGTCGGATCCAGCCTTTGCATACCGTGTCGCGTTCGTCCCCAAGGTAGGAACCAAAGCGAGTAGGGCTGACGCCGCGATCGAATTCGTAAAGCCAGACTCCGACGAAGCGCGCGAGATCAGCCGCGTGCTGCTTAAGGAGGTCGACAAGCCACGATACACTCCGACCCAAATCGTAGAGCGTATGCAGGCCGAGGGATTTCCCAGATTCACCACGCATTCCCATACTAAGCTCTGGCAGGAACTCGACGCTCGAGCCAGTGATAAGGGATTTGGGCGTTCAGGCGATTATCCGAACACATGGGTTTGGTTCGACACTTGGCTTGCTCGCGTTCGGGCGCATTGCCAAGAAAACGCGGATCGATATCGGCAGCCCGAAGCCGCATAATCGAGTAAACCTGCAGGATTCACTATGAACATCATCAACCGAGGAACAGGCAGCACCGAGTCTGAGAGATACCTTGCGACGCTTGCTGACCGAACGTTTCTAAATCTCTGGTCATACCCGAACCCTTACAATGACCGAGGTGCAGGTACAAATAAGGATGGCAAGGAGCTGTGTGATCTCCTGATCGTATGCGGCGATGATGTCATTGTTTTCAGCGACAAGGCTATAAGGTGGCCTGATGGGAACGACCCTAATCTCGCGTGGTCACGGTGGTATAAAAGAGCAGTAGAACATTCAGTTAAGCAGCTTTGCGGAGCGGAGCGATGGATTCAGCAGTACCCGAACCGGATATTTGTTGATCCTCGGTGCTCGACACCACTAGTGGCAGCTCTACCGCCGCCTGACCGAATCAAGGTACACTTGATCGCGGTGGCGTTGGGTTCACACGCGGCTTGCTCAGCCTACTACGGGGACCAGGACGGCTCCTTGATGGTTTCCTCCGATATTGTGGGGAGCGCTCACGTCGACCCCAAAAGTCCAACTTACAAGCCCTTCTGTATCGGAGATGTCGCACCAGAAGGCACATTCGTTCATGTCTTTGACGAAACGGCTCTTAACTTAGCAATGCGCGAGATGGACACTATCGCCGACTTCGTCTCGTATCTTTCAGATCGCGCGGAGGCTATACGACAGCAGAAGGTACTTATGGCCGCTAGCGAAGCGGAAATGCTAGCCTACTATCTGCTACATCAACGGGACGACGGCACGCACCTATTTCCTCAACCGATCAGTCCCGATGGAGCCGTGATTTCGATAAGCCTCCCACCTGGGAGCTACTTCGAATACAAAAGCTCACCAACTGCAAAATCCAAGAGTGCTGCGGACAGGATAAGCTATAAGTGGGACAGGCTTATCACGAACTTTTCGAACCACATTCTTGCTGGTACATCAGTGCCAGTCAGAGGGGAGGTCCCAGTACCGGCTGACGGCGAACGCGCTTTGCGGCTGATGGCGCTTGAAAATCGAACGACGAGGCGGGCTTTGGCGGAGGCCTTTGTCGGTGCGCTACAAAGCTCGGAACGCCATGGCCAAGACCGTTTTGCACGCGTAATTCTACCACAGCGCGGAGCCGCAGATCCTGAATCTGCCTACGTCTTCTTAGTCATGGCCTTTCGACCCACGTTACTCGGCGGGATAACTTACGAGCAGTATCGGCATGTCCGGTCAGCCCACCTCGAAGCCTATGGGGATGCCGTTCTCTACGATAACCGGAATCTCAAGCGAGTGGTCGGCATTGCCCTCGATGCGTCCCCGCGGGTCACCGGGCAAAAGGGAGGCTCCGAAGACCTTATGCTGCTTGAGAGACTCTCGTGGACTCCGGAGGCGGAACGCGAAATAGAGGACCGAAGAGCGAAATTGGATGTGTTGCTTGAAAGTAGAGTTGAGCGCTTCACAGGATCGACTCAAGAGTTCCCGATCCCATTTTCATACGGAAGTCGGAAGTCCGTTGGTGTGTCGGCGCCCGGAGGTAATCGCCATCAGCGTCGTAAGGCGAAAAGCTTGAGCGGAAAGTTGCGCAAATAGAGGGTATCAGTGCTGCTGACGTCGCGAGGGGGATGGCGGCGTAGCGGCCTTAGTTTGGCGCCACTTGGGACGGCCGGGTGGCACCCATACTCCTGAACGAATAACCGCTTTCGAGAGACAGACTATCGGCACTCACCGTCCGGCTTTGGGTCGTCGTCCTCGATTGACCTGACCCCCGTCTTTCATCCAGCGGCAACCAGAGACCGGCCGTTGTTGTCGCGCAGGAGCGCGGGCGAAGCAACGGGCGGGTTTAAACCCGCCCGTTGCTTTTCGAGTTCGGCGGC
>Ga0247813_10001606_pt1 | contig 16799 bp, 10 predicted proteins | sample UWRJL169409C1_FD_180719 | JGI IMG/M metagenome (GOLD analysis project Ga0247813, IMG submission 180719) | Plant litter microbial communities from Arlington Agricultural Research Station in Wisconsin, United States - UWRJ-L169-409C-1 | ecosystem: Environmental > Terrestrial > Plant litter >... | reverse complement strand
CTTCTAGTAGATGGTAATCCATAAATATCTACTCCTTGTAAACCCTGAGCTGTACTTAATGCAATGTTTGGATCAAAAGGTGCATCTTTATAAATAAAGAATAAATTTCTGGCAATTAAAGAAATATTTGCAGATTGAATAAATGGTAAGTTTTTTGGATTGAAATTATATCCGATAGAAACTTCTCTAACGCTCACATTTGTCGCATCATATACATACTCTCCCGTAATACCTGCTCTTCCTCCAACTTGTGTATAATAAGATTTTGCATCCATTGTAGTTACCGCAGTACCATCACTTTCTCTTACTGCGTTAATTGCTACACCTCCTGCATTTCTTGCATTTCCTGTCGCTCTTGAAACTCCAAAAGAATCATTTTGAGCTTCTGTTAAACTCATTACATCGCCACCAAAACGGCCATCGATTAATACATTAGCAAAGAAAGAACCAAATTTAAATGAGTTTGACCAACCTAACATAAAATCCGGATTAGCATTTCCTACTTCTTCAAATTCTGTTCTTTGAATTGTTCCGTCATCATTTAATAAAATTCTACCCTGATCATCTTTCTTAAAATTTATTCCTTCAATTACTCCATAAGGTTTTCCTTCTACTAAAGCATATCTATAACTATTTACTCCAGCTTCAGTTAAATTTACTCTTCCTCCTAATTCAGTAGGAATTTCTTTTACTTTATTTTTGTTTTGTGAGAAGTTGATTGTAGTATCCCAAGAAAATTTATCTCCTCTGATAATTCCTCCTGTTAAAACAACCTCAATACCTTTATTTTCAATACTTCCGGCATTAATTCCGTAAAAATCATATCCCATATCATTTACCGGAGCTACAACCTGAAGATATTGGTTTTTTGTTTCAGAATTGTAGTAAGAAATTTCAAAACCTAATCTGTTATTAAACATTCTCCATTCAGTACCAAATTCAAATTCAGATTTCAATTCAGGTTTTAATGTTTCTCCTGGTCTTGGTCCAACTTTTGGATTTATTCCTGAAATTCCCGGCTGAGAATAATAAGTAGGATCTGAAACAAATGGGTAAATATCGTTACCAACTTGTGCATAAGTACCACGAACTTTTGCGTAGTTAACCCATTCTGGTAATGTTGTCATTTCGCTGATAAGAGCAGTTAAACCCACAGATGGATAAAAATATGAAGAATCAACTGTAGATGACCAGTCATTTCTTCCTGCAAGATCTAAGAACAACATATCTTTATAGCCAAAAGTAGTAGCAGCAAAAAGCGACTGAACCTCTCTTTGAGAATCAACTGTTTGATAATTACCCGTATTATTGTTAAAATTATGAAGTGTAAACCAGTTTGTAATATTTAATCCTCCGCTAATTCCAGAATCTAAAATTGTTTTTTGGTTTGTCAACGTATTTGTAATACTTCCACCAATATTTGCATTGAAAGTAAAATCTGTTGCAATTTTTGTATTAATTGTAGCGATTAAATCACCATAACGTTGCGTACTTAAAGAATTTTCATTGATGTATCTTCCATTTACATGAGAAAGTGTTCCTTGCGTTGTAGCATATATTTCTTTATCAAAAATACTAGTTACTCTATTATAACTATATCGAGATGCAATACTTAACCAATTGTTAGCTTTATAAGTTAAAGATAATGCCCCGTTAAAGAAATCATTTTTATCTTCAGATTTGTTTCTGTTGATTGCCCAATATGGATTTTGCATAATATCTCTATTTGTCATCCAGTTTTGAGCCATCAAGTTTCTTGTAGGGTTAAAAACTTCATAATTATTTTTGTAATAATCAAAGTCATTTCCTCTTGGCATCAAATAAACTCCTGTTAAAGGATTAAAATAAAATCCGTTTACTGGTTTATTTGCAATCGTTTGAGAAGTATAATTTGCATTAGCAGCAAATATTAATTTGTCGTTGAAAAATTTTGCAGTTTGTCTAATTCCAAAGTTATTTTTCTTTAGGCTATTTCCCGGAACGATTCCTGATGCTGAAGTATTAGCATAAGAAAACGCCGTAGATGAATTTTCAGAACCAATTGAATATCCAACTGAAGTAATTTGAGTAGTCCCTACATCAAAGAAATCTTTTACGTGATCTTTTGTTTTTCCAGCCGCTCCCCAAGATTCGTCAGCTCCCGGAGCAGCGATATAATCTGTTTGGAATTTAGGCATATAGGCCGCTTCTTCAAAAGTAGTTACCGATGAAGCAGAAATGTTTGCTTTTCCTGATTTAGCCTTTTTAGAAGAAAGTAAAATTACACCATTTGCTCCCTGAGAACCATATAATACAGAAGCTGCGGCACCTTTTAGAACTGTCATTCCTTCATAATCATCAGGGTTTATTAATGATACAACATCTCCTCCGTCACGGTTACCTCCAGACAAACTTCCAAAAGAATCATTTGGCTGTCCTGAACCTGAATTTAACATTGGAATACCATCAATAACGTATAATGGCTGGCTATTAGAAATAGATGAATTACCACGAATAACGACTTTTGTAGATCCACCAGTACCGCCCGAACTTTTTGTTACAGCAACACCGGCAATTTTACCTGCAATAGTATTAATAACGTTTGCATCTCTTACTCTTGTTAATTCCTCACCTTTAAGTTCTTGTGCTGCATACGTTAAAGATTTTCTTGTTTTCTTTAAACCTAATGAAGTTACAACAACCTCATTAAGCGCATTTGATGCAGCTTGTCCCATCTTAACGTTAATTGTAGTCGCATCGCCTACTAGTATGTTTTGTGTTTCAAGACCTACATAAGTAAAAACTAATGTTTGTCCCTTTTGAGCTTCAATTGTGTACAAACCGTCAAAATCGGTAGTTGAACCCTTTTGACCTCCTTGTACTGCAACAGATGCCCCTGGTAATGGCATCCCATCAGAATCTGTAATCATACCTTTTATGCTCTTTACTTGTGCAAGCGAAACCTGCGCCGTAAAAACAATCATAAAGATTAAGAAAATTTTTTTCATGTTAATTTATTTTGTTAGTTATGGCGTAAATTTATTCTTAAGGTATTGTTAAAAAAAATTATTTATACAAACAGCTTCAATTTTTAAACCAACGACATAAATCATTCAATAATGCGTTTCACGAAAACGTTTTCCAATCGATAAATATCAACATTATTTATAATTATGTAAATTATATGCAATGAAAATTGAAAATTGCCGAATAATTATTTAATATCAACTGTTTGTTTAAAACTGATATTTCAATGACAATTAAGCTATTAGATGACTTTTCTACTAATAAAAATTAACAAAATTTAAAGAGTTTGCTTTATCCTAATTATTAAATTGTAATTGCTCTTAATTTCCACATAAGTTGGTGGTTTTGAATTTTAGTGAAGTGTATTTTTGATGAATTATGTCTAATAATGAGTACTTATCAAAAGAATCCTGGGCGATTTCCCAAATCATAATTCCACCTGTGTTTTGAGAAGCAAATTCCACTTTTTGAACTATAGTTGGTCTTCCATTATAATAAATTTTTCCCACCTCATCCTGATCTGCAAACTGAGTTCCTGCTGCTGTAACTTCTGCGTAGGTGGAACTTGTAACTTCTTTATAAGTAAAATTATAGCCATAAAAAGGAACTCCCAAAGTCAATTTTTCGCCTGGAATATTTTGAATATTGTGCCAAAAATCTATTCCCACTTTAGCATCTTCAAATGAACTGTGCTGCCCGGGATTATTAGGCGTCCACGGTCCGGTGCTATCATATGACATGATATTTAGAAAATCAAAGGCATTTAAAGCTTCTTGCGTTATGTTTTCAAAACGGGAATTATTAGGCAATGCAGCCGTTAGCAATTTCTTTTTTGCTGTCAGTTCTTTTCTTAATTCCAAAACAAAACCGCTATAACCTGTAGTTACCGCATCCCATTCGAGATCTATATCTACCCCGTCTAATTTATGAAGCTGTGTAAAGTTTATTATGTTCCGAATTAAATTTGGCCTGTTTTCCGGATTATCGATTAGGAATTTCCAGTTTGCTGCTATCTCTTCTGATAAAACTCCGCCTGCGAGCGAAATACTAATTTTAATTTTGGGATTAACGGATTTTACATATTTAACTACTGCATCAATATCTCCTTTAAAATTTAAATTTCCGTTTTTATCCGGATTTGCAAATGCCAGATTAAGATGTGTTAATTTGCAAAACTGAATCAAATTTATTTTATCAAAATTATCCGAAGATAAATAACCTACAACGCGCGCCGTTTTTTTGAAGTTATCTGGTTCAGCTTCTTTTTGAGAACAGCTATAAACCGAGAAAAGGGAACTTAGAAAAAAAAGGATGCCTAATAAGGCTTTATTTTTTATCATAATTTTTAATTTAAACAATTCGTTTTTAATTTAATTAGACTGAAAATAACACCTTATTAGGCATGACTTTATGTGTGAATTTTTATTAGTTTACATCCCACCAAACTTTACCTAACCAGTCATTTTTTCCTCCCATTCTTGACAAGGCGTCTAAATAGTTTTTCTGATTTTTTTGCATTTCATCATTTGGATAATACAAACGCGTTGGTACGACACCACCAGTTCCGGAATCTGAATTTGTAATTGGCACCAAATGTGGAAATCCTGTTCTTCTCCAGTTTGAATATGCTTCAATACTATTAAATAAGTAGGTTACCCAAATTTGAGTTCCAATTTGCTCTAATTCAGTTCCTGATACCAAAGGATTTGCACTTAAGTAGGTATTAATATCACTCTGAGACGCTGGCGCCGCTCCGTAAATTTCCAATTGTTTGATTCCGGCTTCTACTCCATTTCTATAATAATCAACCGCAGAACCTGAAACCCAACCTCGCACAGCTGCTTCGGCCAGTAACAATTGTGTTTCTGAATAACTTACATGCAAAAAAGGAGTTGTTCTCAATTTTAAATAAGACTGAATTCCTGATGCAGAATTTGATCCTCCGGGAAGATCCCATCTAAACATTCCTGGCTTAACACCTTCGTATAACGCTTCACCTGGCTGTATTGGTGACCATGGAACTACACTGCTGCTTGTTTTAGGCGTTGCAATCATAGTTAATCGAGGGTCGCCGTTATCTCTTAAAAAATCAATTAATAAAGAACTAAAATGGTCTCCTTGCTCATTTCCTATAAAACCATACGACAATCCATTTCCTCTGTAATCCAGTCTTGCAGGATCATCACTAAAAGGAAAATCCAAATGATGCATAATACAATTATCAGAATTACTCTCAAAAACTCCATTCTGAAATGCCGCTTTTGCCTGTTTTTCAGCTTCTGCAGGCTTTACTTCAGATATTCTCAGCGCCAAACGCAAACGCATGGTATTGGCTAATTTTTTCCATTTTGAAATATCACCATTATAAAATAAGTCTCCTTTTACCGTACCTCCACTAGCATTTAACTGCCCATAAGCTTCTTCTAAATCGTTAAAAAAAGAGTTGTAAATATCTTCTTGTTTATCGTATTTAGGAGTTACAATTCCTGTAGAAAAACCCAGACCAGCTTCAGAATATGGTACATCACCGTAAATATCTGTTAAACGATGTGCTATCATTACTTTCATAATTTTAGCTACAGCATTCATATTTACAGCTGCAGGATCTCCTGTAGTATTTTCAATAATATTTACAACACTTTTAATTTCGTGTGCATATACGTTTCTCCATAAAGCCACTGCATATTCATCATTATTTTTAAATTTACTACCGTATTCTGTTACGGCCCATGAGCCAGAATAATGCTGTACAAAACCTCCGGCATAAATAAGGTTCGTTCTATGTTGATAGTATCCATCACCGGACATACACAATTGGGTAAAGGTAAGCTGACCTGCAGGGTTTGGCGATAACGCTACCGGATCTTTTATCAGTTCGTCGAAATTTTCTGTACAGCCAACTGCTGTAAATATTGCGAGTATGGCTATTATATATTTAATTTTCATAATTTACTTTTTTAGAAGGTAACTTTAATATTAAAACCATATGATCTTCTTGACGGTAAAGAACCATACTCAAAACCTTGTCCGTTTCCTGAAGTATACATTGACTCCGGATCAATATTTGGTAAATCTTTATTAAAAGTCAATAGGTTTCGTGCAAATCCTGAAATATAGATTGAACTTACTTTTGATCCCGCAAAAACACTTTGAGGTATTGTATATCCTAAACTTATTTCTCTTAACTTAACATACGAAGCGTCGTAAATAAAGGGTGCTGGCGTATTTTCAGTAACATTCGTCCAATAGGTTTGTGGATCGACAGGAGTTGTGTTTTTTACATAATTAGGGTTTTCGGCAGTTCCTGTATTCACCACTCCGTCTGCTACGTAACCTGCCGTTGGAGTCCATGTTCCTACATTGAAATTAGGATCATTTGCGGCGGCCACGGCTCTTGCAGCATTGTACGCATCTCTTCCTTCCGTGGTTACATCCAAAAGTCCCTTTCCAGCAGCAACAGAATTTGTCATGGAATATACATCCATACCAAATTTCATATCCAATAAAAATTGAAGGGTAATTCCTTTATACGAAAATCGGTTTGTTAAACCGGCTGCCCAATCCGGAAGACCTTTTCCTAATTCAACTTTAGTATCTGTATAAATGGGAAGACCGTTTGCACCTACAATCATTTCTCCTGAAGGTGTTTTTTGAAAATCTTTTCCAATAATAGTTCCGTATTGTCCACCAACTTGTGCAACAATTGCTGCTCCGGCCCAACGAGCCTCAGAAATTGTATACGTATTAATATCCGGATGTAAAGAAAGAATTGAGTTTTTGTTTTTAGAAAAGTTCAAATCAATTCCCCATTCAAAATTTTTTGTTTTAATTGGCGTTCCTGATAAAAAGATCTCAATACCTTCATTACGTAATTCTCCGGCATTTACAGAAAGAAATTCATATCCTGATGTTGCTGAAGAAGCTAAATCGAGCGTTTGATCTGCAGTATCTTCACGATAAACGGTTATATCAGCTTTTAATCTGTTTTTAAAGAAAGCGGTTTCTAGACCAAACTCGATTCCTGTTTTTGACTGAAAAGTCAGGTTAGCATTTGGCGCCGATGAATTTTTAATATTCACTACACTTTGTCCGTCGTATGCAGAATAAGTAGTATAGTTTAATGCATTTTTATAAGCTCCCGGTGCATTAGAAACTTTTGCCCAGGATGCTCTAAATTTACCATAAGAAAAGGTATCACTTTGAATACCAAATGCATCTGAGAATATAAATCCTAACGAAGCTGCCGGATAAAAAGCATCTTTTGTAATAACACTAAACCAGTCATTTCTGCCTGTAAATTCAGCATACAAATATCCTTTATAATCAAACTTTGCAGAACCGTATACAGAATTTGTCCTAGTTTTAGTTTGTGAAGGCGCATTGATTGCCTGAGTAGAAAAGTTACTAATAAATTCTGTTCCCGGCTCAATAATATTTGTTCCCTGACTTGAATTTTCCTGTCTTCTAAAATCTCTTCTGCTTGTTCCTAAAATTCCAGAAAAAGTAAAATCAGTAGCGAGTTTAATATCATTAAAAGTGGCAATAATATCCGTATTCATTTCTGAAACTGTTATATCATTTAGCCCCAAATAACCGGTATCTCTTCCTGGCCACGTACTTCCGGAAGCCATAAAATCAGACGAACCAAAAACATACGTATCCAAACCGGTTCTAAAAGTCAGGCCCATCCATTTTTTAAGCTGATAAGTTCCGGTAACATTACCCATAAAACGGTTTTTCTTAGAAGTATTATGATTTGCATCAACCGTAAAATAAGGGTTTAATTGATAAATATTATTATTCCATTTATAGATTTCTCCTGTATCTGCATTCTGATAATTCTGAAGCCAGGCCTGATCAATATTTGGAGCCAGACCACTTAAGGAATATCCAACGTTATTTGGCGAATCACCTAAGCCTGGTCTGTTTTCTGTGTTTTCAACCATGTAATTTACATTGGCATCCAAAGTAAATTTTTCTGATTTTAAAGTGGCATTCAGAGTTGCATCATTTCTTTCTAAACCTGAACCCGGAACAACATCATCATTTTTTAAATTATTAAATCCAAAACGAACATAAGCATTCTCGCCTCCACCGGAAACAGCAACTCCATTAGTCGTTGTAAATCCAGTCTTGAAAAAGCCCTGAATATTATTATTCACTTTAGCATAAGGTTTCATAGATCCATCAAATATTATAACCTCCTGACCTACCGTTTCTGAAAATTTTGGTCCCCACGCACTTGTAGTATATCCATATATTTCTGTTGGTGCTTTTAAAGGATCTGGCAAAATTCCGTGAGATCCGGAACCATAGTCACCCTGAAAATTTTCATACTTGGCATTTACTTTGTCAAAACTAACACCGCTGGTAAGTTCTACTTGCAATTTACCTTTGCTTCCTTTTTTAGTTGTAATTAATATTACACCATTTAAAGCTCTTGAACCATATAAGGCCGAAGCAGCAGCTCCTTTAAGTACCGTAAGACTCTCGATATTATTTGGATTTATACTTGAAATTCCGTCTCCATTATCTCGCCCATCAAACCATTTGCTTGATGCTGCACTGTCATTAGACAAACCTGTATTATCAATAGGAACTCCATCTACAATATAAAGCGGCTGGTTATTCTCGCCTATACTCGAAATTCCTCTGATAATAACTCTTGTACTTCCTCCGGCGCCTGTAGCAGGCACAGAAACATCAACACCTGCAATTTTTCCTGAAAGTGCTGTAGCTACATTCGTTGTAATTACTTTGTTTAACTGGTCGCCTTTAATATCCTGAACTGCGTACCCAAGCTCTTTCTTCTGTCTTTTGATACCTAATGCAGTAACAACAACTTCATCTAAGTTTTGGGCATCTTCTTCAAGTATTGCATTTACCTGCGGAGAATCTCCTACTGTTACTACTTTAGTTTTAATTCCGATATAAGAAAAAACCAAAACGTTTCCTTTTGATGCTTCAATTGTATACATCCCGTCATAATCTGTCTGGGTTGCTTTTGCTGTTCCCTGGATAAGAACAGTAACACCCGGTAGCGGTAATCCTTTAGGATCGGTTACCAAACCTTTGATTGTTTTTACCTGAGCGAGCATAAGCTGCGTCGTTAAAAAAACAACAAAGATTAATGTGATTTTCTTCATTTTTATCATGATTTTGTTAGTTAAGCTATAAACTTATTGTTAAAATTAACATAAATAAAATATTTTAAACAAACTACATCAATTCATAAACAAACGACACAAAACAATCAATAATACGTTTTACGAAAACGATGCCTTTAAAAAATAATCGACGAAATGCCATTTTTGATAAAATTTTATTCAAAACAATTGCGTTTTAGCTCGTAATTGCTTAAAGTTGCACAATATTAATTGAACGAATCCTACTAATCTAAATTGAACGAAATTCAAAAATTGAAATTTGAAATTAAACTGCAAAATCATATTTGGTTTTGGGGAAGTTACTTTACTCTTAATTTTTTAAGATGGGGAGCTTACTTTAATGATTATCCTTATTCGTTTAAATCAAACCTGATTGAATTTTCATTACATATTCCGTTAGTTTATTTCAATCTTTTTGTTTTGGTTCCAAAGTTTGTTTTAAAACAGAAATACATTACGTATACTTTTGCGTTGATTGCGAGTCTTTTTGGAATTTATTTATTAAAAACCGCACTTACCTATTATATTATATCTGAGAATATCTGGCCGGAAGCCAACAGAGAATATCATCCTTTTGAAATCAATCATATTGTAGCGGTTTGCATTGGCGAATTATATGTATTAGCTATGGCATCATCGGTCTACCTTACTCTCACCTGGCTCCGCGAACGTGAAAGGAACAGATCACTAAGAGAAAATCAGTTTAAAATCAAATTGAAATATCTCGAAAATCAAATTCAGCCGCACTTTTTTTTCAATACTTTAAATAATTTATATGCCTTATCGCTGGAATCTTCGAATAAAGTTCCGGATGTGATTATTAAATTATCTAATTTGATGGAATATGTTTTATATGATGTAAAAGGAACCAAGTTTGTACCGCTTATCAAAGAAATAGACTATATTCAGAATTACATCGAAATTGAAAAGTTACGCTTTGAAAACGTGGAAGTTACCATAAATCTTGAATCGGATATTGAAGATGTAGTCGTTCCTCCGCTAATATTTATTTCACTGGTCGAAAATGCCTTTAAACACGGCGGATTGAACAATCGAAACTTAAAAATTAAGATCAATTGTAAAGTTATTGATAATAAAAGGTTAGATTTTGAAATCTTAAATAATTTTGTAATTTCACAAAATCTTAACCCAAAAAGCGGTATTGGATTGGTCAATACCAAAAAGAGACTTAAGTTGATTTATAAAAATGATTTCAGCTTAAAACATAAAACTAAACTTAATTACTATATAATTCGTTTGCAAATACCTATTCATAATGAAAATTAAATGCGTATTGATTGATGATGAGCCTTTAGCAATCAAAGTCCTGCAAAATTATTTCACCAATTTTACAGATTTTGAAGTTATTGGCACCTTCAATAATTCTCTTGAAGCACTTGATTTTATAAATACTACAGCTGTTGATGCTGTATTTTTAGACATCAACATGCCTATGATGACGGGATTTGAACTAATTAGTTTAATAGAAAACAAAACTAAAGTCATTATCACAACCGCATTTCGGGAATTTGCAGCTGAAAGTTATGATCTTGATGTTTTGGATTATCTGGTAAAACCAATTCCATTGCCAAGATTTATAAAATGTATCAATAAAATCACAACTGAATATAATTTAAAAAACAATATTAAAGTCGAAACCACAAAAGGCGATTCTCATATTTTTATTAAAGTAGATAAAAAAATGATGAAAATTAATATTGAAGAAATTTTATTTATCGAAGGGATGAAAGAATATATTAAAGTTGTTACACCCGACAAAACCTATATTACACACAAATCGCTCACCTCTTTGTCAGAAGAATTGCCTTCAGACCGCTTTTTACGTATCCATAAATCGTACGTAATTGCCCTGAATAAGGTAAAATCTATCGAAGGAAACCGCATTCAGATTCAGTCTTACACTATTCCGATAGGTAGAAATTACAGTAAAGATGTTAAAAATAGAATTTTAGAGTAAATACAATTTCACATTTCATTTTCTAAGTTGGTTAAAATTAACACATTGTTGAAAAAATGACGCCGTTGGTTTAAATTTAACATTATTTGTGGCTTTTTATTTTTTTTTGATATACTTAACAAATATATTTACGGTCTTCAAAAAACAATAAAATTAAAAAATTAACCTTATCACAATTATGAGTTCAGAAAATGTGCAAACTAAGTGGGGACAGTTTATTCCTCTAGTTATCGTATTCTTCTTTTGGGGATTTGTCGCTGCAAGTAACGACATCTTGATTCCTGTTTTTAAAACAGCCTTCAACTTATCTCAAGGAGAAAGTCAATTAGTATCTTTAGCTTTTTATATCGCTTACACGGTAGGATCGTTAATATATATGGGAATCTCAGCCTTAATCAAAGAAGATTTAGTTAACAGAATAGGATATAAAAATGGTCTTTCGCTAGGTTTACTTATTTCTGCTCTTGGAACATTATTATTTTATCCTGCTGCAAACACAGGATCTTTCCCTTTAATGTTGTCAGGTTTATTTATTGTTGCACTTGGATTTTCGTTACAGCAAACTGTTGCAAATCCTTTGGCAATTGCTTTAGGACCAATTACTACAGGATCTCAACGTTTAACATTAGCAGGTGGAATTAACAATCTTGGTACTACAATCGGACCACTTATTGTAAGTTTTGCTATTTTTGGATCTAGTACAGGCTCTTCAACTTTAAGCATCGAAAGTGTAAAAATTCCCTATTTAATATTAGGATTAGCTTTTTTACTGGTTGCTATATTATTAAAATTCTCTTCGTTGCCAGACAGACCTGCTTTAATTGAAGAAGAAATAGCACACGATGGTGCAACAGCAAAAAAATCTGCATTACAATATCCACAATTGGTAATGGGAATGATTGCTATTTTTCTTTACGTAGGTGTTGAAGTTTCTACAGCAAGTAACTTACCTGCATATATGGAAAGCAAACTAGGCTTTTTAACTCAGGAAGTTGCTCCTTATATCTCCTTATACTGGGCTAGTTTAATGATTGGCCGATGGACTGGAGCAATTGAAGCTTTTACAGATAAAGCGAGTTTACAACAAATTTTACGTTTCGTAGCACCATATTTAGCATTTGGAGTGTTTTTAGCCGTAAATGCAATTGCAAAACACGACTTAACACCGTTTTATATCTACGGATTAATTATTTTAGTATTAATTGCTGCTGATATTGCAAGTAAAGGAAATCCTGCGAGAATGTTATTAATATTCTCTGTATTAGGAATTATCGCTTTAGCAATTGGAATGTCTACAAACGGTATTGTTAGTGTTTACGCTTTCACAAGTGTTGGTTTATTTTGTAGTACGCTTTGGCCATGTATTTTTACTTTAGCAGTAAGCGGATTAGGAAAAAACACAAGCCAGGGAAGTAGTTTCCTTATTATGATGATTATGGGTGGTGGAGTTATTAGCTGGTTGCAAGGTTTTGTTTCAGAATTCATTGGTATTCAGGCAAGTTATGTTGTTGGAATATTATGCTTCGCTTATCTGGCATTCTATGCGTGGAGTGTGAGCGGAATTCTTAGAAAGCAAGGAATTAATTTCGACAAAAAACTTTCTGGAGGTCACTAAACATACTTTAAAAAACAATAAAAAAATTCCAAATTCCAATTTATCGATTGGGATTTGGAATTTTTTATTTTATGATAGGCAAACCGAACGTGTTTTAGCTATATCTGTAAAATTTTATCACTAAATTTAGAACTTGCAATATTATTTCGCCTTCATAACTGCGATAAGGTTCTTTTTAAAAATAACTTTATTCTGTTCAGATAAAGTATAAACCACATCTTTATCAGCATGAACAATAACTTTGTCAATATTTGCGGCTAAAAGCGCATTAGGATCTTTAATTTTTAGCGTGCAGGCACCGTCAAAATATCCGTCTTCTTCGATTGTTTTTTTTGCCTGAAGAAGTGTTCCATCATTTAAAACCGCAGAAATCGTCATTGTACTGTTTAAGGTATTCGAATAAAAACCATCCATTACCAGCAGTAATCGATACGAATTTTTCATTTCGGCTCCTTTAAACTCATGCCGGGTAATAGTGTAACGCAAACCTTTTGCTAAAGTTTGAAATTTTACAGAAGAATCCAATTCATAAGTTGCCACATCTCCGGCTTCATTTACACTTGTCAAAACTTTTGCCTGCGCATTTGCAGTTATATTTAACATGCATAACGCAATAATCAGAAATATCTTTTTCATATATCATTGTATTTGAGACATATAAAGATAAAAAAAATCACCATCTTTCTTACAAAAGTGGTGATTTAATTATTTATTTTAAAGTAAACTATTTATTACCTTTCTCAAAATCAGCGACAAACTGTGCCAATCCAATATCAGTTAACGGGTGTTTCAACAATCCGTAAATTGCAGAAAGAGGTCCTGTCATTACATCAGCACCAATTTTAGCACAGTTTACGATATGCATCGTATGACGCACAGAAGCAGCTAAAATTTGAGTTTCGTAACCGTAGTTATCATACACTTCTCTAATTTCCTGAATTAAGTTTAAACCGTCTGTAGAAACATCATCAAGACGACCAATAAACGGAGAAACATAAGTAGCACCCGCTTTTGCAGCTAAAAGAGCCTGACCAACAGAAAACACAAGTGTTACGTTTGTTTTAATTCCTTTGTCAGAAAAATACTTTGCAGCCATAACTCCTTCTTTGGTCATTGGCAATTTAACAACGATTTGATCATGCAATTCAGCTAATTCTTCACCTTCCTTAATCATTCCATCATAATCCAACGCATTTACTTCAGCACTTACATCGCCATCTACAAGATTGCAAATGTCAACATAATGTTTCAGGATGTTATTCTTTCCTGTAATTCCTTCTTTTGCCATCAATGACGGATTAGTCGTTACACCATCTAAAACACCTAATGCCTGTGCTTCTTTAATTTGAGCTAAATTAGCTGTGTCAATAAAAAATTTCATAATTATATCTATTTAATTGTGTTCTGGGTTGTTGTTCTTGCAATAACTCAATATTTTAATCTTATTGTTAGAACATCTCTAAATTAAAGATTATTTTTTTAGTTTTCGTGTATTTCAAAATCGGTGCAAAATTACAACTTATAATTTTTCAAAACTAAGATCTTTAAATAATTCTTAATTTCAATATAATGTAGTACTGCTCTTCATTAAAAAATCGTAATTTTAGCCCAAATAACTTACTAAGTGCTAGAAGATAATTTTCAACAAGATATTGCTAATATTCAAAACATTACAATCGTACCAACTTTACTAAATGTAATCTGCCAAACTACAGGAATGGGTTTTGCCGCGATAGCGAGAGTTACAGAGGATCGTTGGATAACCTGCAGTGTTCTGGACAACGTTGCGTTTGGTTTAAAACCGGGAGACGAATTAGAAATAAAAACAACGATTTGCCATGAAATTCAGCGAGATCGAAAAGCCGTAATTATTGACAATGTTAGCGAAGATGATGAATTTCGTAACCATCATACTCCCAAAATGTATGGTCTTCAAAGCTACATTTCAGTTCCTATCATGCTTCAGGACGGTAGTTTCTTTGGTACATTATGCGCTATTGACCCAAAGCCAAACAGCCTGAAGGAATTTAAAATTCGTGAAATGTTCAATTTATTTGCTGATTTAATCTCTTTTCATATTAGCGCCATTGAACAGGCAACCGAAAGTAAATCAATTTTATTAGAAAAAAATAATCTTCTGGCAAAAACAGAAGTTGAAAAACAAAAGGCTGAAAAACAAAAAATAAACGCCGAGAAAAAACTTATTGAAAAAAATATTTCGCTGGAAAGAATGAATAGCGAACTAGAAGCTTTCAACTATATCTCAAGTCACGATCTGCAGGAACCTTTGCGAAAGATTCAGCTTTTTACAGACACTATTGAGCGCGAAGAATCCGATAATCTATCTGAAAAAGGCAGAGCTGCATTTCTTAAAATTAAAAATTCAGCTTTTAGAATGCAAAATTTAATCAATGATCTTTTGATATATTCTAAAACTAAATTTGATGAAAGAAAGTTTGAATTAAAAGACCTGAATACAATTGCAAGTGATGTTATCGAAGATCTGACAGATGAATATGAAAATAAAAATGTAGTTTTTAATATCCAGAAATTAGGTAAACTTTCCGTAATAGAATTTCAATTCAGGCAATTACTTTATAACCTGATTAATAATTCTTTAAAATTTGCAAGTCCTGAACGAAATTTAATTATTACAGTATCCGCAGAAATTACAAATGGAGAATTCGAAAAGCTTGCTCCACTTACTAAGTATTATAAATTAACAATTTCTGACAATGGTATTGGATTTGATCAATCCTACAACCAAAAGATATTTGGTCTTTTTCAGGCTTTGCATACAAAACCTTTAAAAAGCACAGGAATTGGACTTACAATTGTAAAGCGAATTGTAGAAAATCACAACGGTTTTATTAAAGCTGAAGGAGCTTTAAATGAAGGAGCAAAATTCGAAATATTTATTCCGTTGGAATAATTGAAAATACTCCCGTCCATTTTATAGTTTGTAGTGATTCATTAGCATTTTTTCATACATTTTATCCGGAAGTGCGCGTTTTAAAACGATCGAAAATTTCTGCATAAAAACCCCTACTTTGTAATGTACTTTTGGGTTTTTCTGCTGCATGATTTTATAAACTGCCTCCGCCATTTCATTCGGATTACTTCCTTCATCCACATGTTCGTTCATCGTTGCAAGCGTATTTCCGTAGACTTTTTCGTAAGCAGAACCAGAAACAACAGGCGCATGATAACGACCAGAAGCAATATTGGTAGCGAAATCGCCGGGTGCAACGTTTGTAATCTCAATTCCAAAAGATTTTACTTCCATTCTTAAAGCTTCGGTAATTAATTCTAAAGCTCCTTTTGATGCCGAATAAACGCTTCGGTAAGGCAATCCCATATAAGCGGCAATTGACGTGATATTAATAATTAAACCTGATTTTTGCTCACGCATTTGTGGCAAAACGGCTTTCATAACTTCTATTGGTCCAAATAAATTAGTTTCGAAATTGTTTTTGATTTCCTCCATCGGAATTTCTTCCAAAGGTCCTGTTATTCCAACTCCTGCGTTATTAATTACCACATCCAGACGGCCTGAAGTTGCTATAATTTTAGCTACAGCTGATTTTATAGATTCGGCATTTCGAACATCCAAAGCTACCAGCGGAAAAACAGAATTTACTACTTTATCCGGATTTCGGCTTGTTCCGTACACTACGAAACCTTTTTTCTGTAAAAATTCTCCAATTGATTTTCCAATGCCTGAAGATCCTCCGGTAATTAAAACGACTTTACTCATTTGCTGGTTAGATGTTAAATGTTATAAGTTAAATGTGATCGATCTATCATAAATAGAAATTAATGCCGCAGTTAAAAAACATTTTACCTCTAACATATAACTTCACACTCTACGAAAAGCCCAAAAATAAAAAAATCCTCCATAAGGAAGACTATATTTGAATTAATTCTAAAAAAAAATCCTGAAATATTCAGGACATCAAAAAAAAAAAAAATGGCAAGCGACCTACATCGCACCGCTCAACCACGTACCCTTGCTATGTTCCCATCCTGGGGG
>Ga0247813_10001600_pt1 | contig 16865 bp, 16 predicted proteins | sample UWRJL169409C1_FD_180719 | JGI IMG/M metagenome (GOLD analysis project Ga0247813, IMG submission 180719) | Plant litter microbial communities from Arlington Agricultural Research Station in Wisconsin, United States - UWRJ-L169-409C-1 | ecosystem: Environmental > Terrestrial > Plant litter >... | reverse complement strand
GAATGCACGAAAACAGCGCGCAAAGCGTGCTACACCGTCTTCGGACATGGAGCCTGGCACCCATGGTGGTGCATTTGTTATGCTCCTCGACGTTGAAATTATGCATGGTCGCCCGATATGCCGTTTCTATGCTTGGGGCATGCTTGCGAGGCTTCGCTTAACTGAGGGATCAATCTTTGACATCGACTGCAAGGAACGCGGATTTTTCCGAGCACACCAGCATCAAACCCGGGCGTGCAAGCACGCGCGGCTTTGTGCTTGCCTCCATGCTGGCAGCTGCCGGAGCATTGACCCTTTCGAGCTGCACGACTGCAGACACCTCGAACGATATGATGCGCGTCGAGCGGGCTCAAGGATCCGAGGAGAATATCGCCTCGCTGTCCGCCGTGATCTCGGCTAATCCGAGCGATCCGGAAGGCTACAATGTCCGCGGATCGGCCTATGGCCGTGCCGGCGAATTCCGCCGGGCGCTCGCCGATTTCAACAAGGCCATTGAACTCAACCCGCGCTTCTACCAGGCCTATGCCAACCGGGCGCTTGTCGAGCGCAATATGGGTGACCAGTCGGCGGCACAGTCCGACTACAACATGGCCCTGCAGCTCAACCCGCGCTATGACGTCGCCTTCATCGGCCGCGGCAATCTCTACCGCCAGGCCGGTCAGCTGGATCAGGCGTTTGCCGATTTCAACAAGGCGATCGAACTCGATACCACTGACCCTCGCGCCTATCACAATCGCGGCCTGATCTATCAGGCCCGCAAGCAGCATGCGCAGGCGATCGAGGATTTCTCCACGGCGATCTCGCTGTCGCCAAGTGCGCCCGAGCCCTATAACGGCCGCGGGATTTCCTACGTCGCCACAAACGACGACGATAACGCGTTTGCTGATTTCAACACGGCCATCAACCTGAACGGCAAAATCGCCGAATCCTGGGCCAACCAGGCGCTGGTCTATGAGCGCCGCGGTGACAAGGCCAAGGCGGCAAAGTCCTATGGCCATGCGCTGTCGCTGGATCCCAAATACGAACCAGCCCGCGCCGGTCTGGCACGAGTGAAGACCGCCGGCTAACAGCTTACCTTTACGCTTGGCGATATATGAACCCGCTGCCGCAGCGGGTTTTTTATTGCCTGTTTGTCGCGCCACAGCGGAACCATCCGTTCTGCGAGCCGTTATCGGGTCGTCATCAGCGCATCGTCTGCAAGAATTGGAATGCGCGAAGCGAAATACACGCCCCACCTGCGAACCGATTGCAGGGCCCGGGTCGAACAGGAGTAAAATCATGTTGAAACGCACAATCATCGCCGCGACCGCACTTGCTGCTGTTTGGGTCGCACCTGCGGGTGCTGCAAATTACGTGACCGTTGGACGGCTGGTTTGCGGCTCGGAGGGCGGCGTGGGAATGATCGTCACATCCGAGAAGATGCTGAAATGCACCTATACCTCGGCGGCCGGCGGCCCGGCTGCTGTCTATGACGGAAAAATCCAGAAATTTGGCATCGATCTCGGTCAGACCGGCAAGAGCGTGATGATCTGGGATGTGCTGGCCAAGACCGGCGCCAGCGATGCGAACTTTCCGCTGAGCGGCGAATATTATGGTGTCGGAGCCGATGCGAGCTTTGCAGCAGGTGCAGGGGCCAAGGTTCTCGGCGGCGGGATCGACAAGGCCTTCATGCTTCAGCCAGTCAACGTTCAGGTCCAGGAAGGACTGAACATCGCCGTTGGCGTCGAAAAGATGACGCTGGCACCGGCTGCCATCTGAGCCAAACATTCTGACCTCCAGTCACGAAAATGCCCGCCTCACCGGCGGGCATTTTTGTGTGTCGGCATCAACGAAGAACCGTCAGTGGCTCATCGCCTCAGTGGTTCATCGCCTTGACGATATCGTCGGTCATCTTCTTGGCATCGCCAAGCAGCATCATCGTACCGTCCTTGTAGAACAGCGTGTTGTCGATGCCGGCATAGCCGGAGCCGAGCGAGCGCTTGACGAACAGGCAGGTCTTGGCCTTGTCGACATCGAGGATCGGCATGCCGTAGATCGGCGACGTCTTGTCGTCGCGCGCCGCCGGATTGGTGACGTCGTTGGCACCGATGACATAGGCAACGTCGGCCTGGGCGAATTCGGAGTTGATATCCTCCAGCTCGAACACCTCGTCATAGGGCACGTTGGCTTCGGCCAAGAGCACGTTCATATGGCCGGGCATACGGCCGGCGACCGGATGAATGGCGTATTTCACTTCGACGCCATTTTTCTTCAGCGCATCGGCCAGTTCGCGAACAGCGTGCTGCGCCTGGGCAACCGCCATGCCGTAACCCGGCACGATGATCACCTTGGAGGCATTGGCCATCAGGAAGGCGGCGTCATCGGCCGAGCCCTGCTTGACCGTGCGCACGACGCCGTCATCGCTGGCGGCTACTGCCGAATCGCCACCGAAGCCGCCGAGGATGACCGAGATGAAGGAGCGGTTCATACCCTTGCACATGATGTAGGACAGGATCGCACCGGACGAGCCAACCAACGCGCCGGTGATGATCAGCGCCAGATTGCCGAGCGTGAAGCCGATGCCGGCGGCGGCCCAGCCGGAATAGGAGTTCAGCATCGAGACGACCACCGGCATATCGGCGCCGCCGATCGGCACGATCAAGAGAACGCCGAGTGCCAGCGACAGGACGACGATCGCCCAGAAATCAAAATGGCTTTCCGAAGCCGCCAGGCTGACGATGAAGAAGACGATCAGCAGCAGAAGCACGCTGTTGATGACATGGCGGAACGGCAGCATGATCGGCTTGCCGGACATGCGGCCATCCAGCTTCAGGAAGGCGATGATCGAGCCGGTAAAGGTGATGGCGCCGATGGCGACACCAAGCGCCATTTCGACCAGCGCCTGCGCATGGATCCCGCCGATCTCGCCGATGCCGAAGGACGAAGGTGTATAGAGTGCGGAGGCTGCGACCAGAACGGCGGCAAGGCCGACCAGCGAATGGAAGCCGGCGACAAGCTGCGGCATCGAGGTCATCGGGATCGAGCGGGCGATATAGGCGCCGGCACCACCGCCGATGGCAAGGCCGAGCACGATCAGCGCCAGTCCGCCAAACGACGGGGTGGCAAGCAGGAGTGTGGTGACGATGGCGATGCCCATGCCGACCATGCCGAGGATATTGCCCCGGCGCGAGGTGGTCGGATGCGACAGGCCGCGCAGCGCCATGATGAATAGGACGCCGGAAACCAGATAGAGGAAGGCTGCGATATTGGCACTCATGACGGCAGCCTCACTTCTCTTTTTTCTTATACATGGCAAGCATGCGCTGGGTGACCAGGAAGCCGCCGAAGATATTGACCGAGGCGAGAACCAGCGCCACGAAGCCGAAGCCGGTGGCAAGGCCGGAGGCCGAGATGCCGACGGCAAGCAGCGCGCCGACGACGATGACAGAGGAAATCGCGTTGGTGACCGCCATCAGCGGCGTGTGCAGAGCCGGAGTAACAGACCACACGACGTAATAGCCCACGAAGATCGACAGAACGAAGATCGCCAGCTGGAACACGAACGGATCGATCGCGCCGCCACTCAATCCATGGACCACATTACCGGCGGCATCCGGCACATATTCGGCGGCGGTGCGCACCGCTTCGACCGCCCGGTCGAGGTCGCCGATCGCCTTGTCGAGCATCTCATTGGCCATACCATTTCTCCCTTAGACAGCCGCACTTCTCCCCGAAGCACGCATGCTGCCCTCTCCAATTTTTTAAGCTGTTGGTACAACCACGACTGGCGCCGCGGCGAAATTCGGATGCACCACGGCACCGCCATGCGTCAGCATCGTCGCCTTGACGAGTTCGTCCTCGATATTGAGAGCAAGCGCCTTGGTTTCCTTGCCGACCATGGTCTCGAGGAAGGTCACGAGGTTCTTGGCATAGAGCGCCGACGCGGACGCGGCGATGCGGCCGGGCATATTGGTGTAGCCGACGACCTTGACACCCTCGACCTCGACCACCTTATCGGCCACTGCACCTTCGACATTGCCGCCGCGTTCGACAGCGAGATCGACAGCGATCGAGCCGGGCTTCATGGCTTTCAGCATGTCGCGGGTAATCAGGCGTGGTGCCGGACGGCCGGGGATCAGCGCGGTGGTGATGACGATGTCCTGCTTGGCCAGATGCTCGGCAGTCAGCACCGCCTGTTTGGCCTTGTAGTCCGCCGACATTTCCTTGGCATAGCCGCCGGATGTCTCGGCCGCCTTGAATTCCTCGTCCTCGACCGCGATGAACTTGGCGCCGAGCGAGGCGACCTGTTCCTTGGAAGCCGGGCGGACGTCGGTGGCGGAGACGACCGCGCCCAAACGCCGCGCTGTGGCGATCGCCTGCAGACCGGCGACGCCAGCCCCCATGACGAACACTTTCGCCGCAGGAACAGTGCCCGCAGCCGTCATCATCATCGGCATGGCCCGGTCATATTCCGACGCAGCTTCAATCACCGCTTGGTAACCGGCAAGATTGGCCTGCGACGACAGCACGTCCATCGACTGGGCACGGGTGATGCGGGGCATCAATTCCATCGCGAACGCTGAAACACCGGCTTTGGCCATTTCAGCCAATGCCTGATCATTGCCATAGGGATCCATGACTGCCAGCACGATGGCGCCGGACTTGTAACCTGCAACTTCCGTAGAAGTCGGCCGCCGCACCTTGAGCACCACATCGGCACTCGCAGCATCGGCAGCGGAACCGATTGCAGCACCGGCCTTCTCGAACTCGCTATCGGGAATACGCGACAACGTGCCGGCACCGGCCTGAACGACAACCTCGAAGCCGAGGGTCTTGAGCTTCTTCACACTTTCGGGTGACGCCGCGATACGGCCCTCGCCCGGAAAGGTTTCTAACGGTATGAATACGGTCTCTGCCACAGGTTCCTCCCTGACACGGGCATTCGAAACACGGCGGACCGCGATTTCCATTCTCCCGCACACTCAAAAATCACGCCTTGAACCGCCCTCCGGCGGACCGCGCGTATGTTTTTCCAGCCCGGCAATCACCGGGCCATGGAAAAGCCGGCACCTCACTCCCAAGTGCCGCTTTCATCAAAACTTTGGAAGGCCGATCAGCGCAGGAGCACGAAACCGGCGATATTGAGGAGAATGAAGAGGACGAAGGCGGTGAAGAAGCCGGCGCTGGTGAAGAAACCGGCAGCCATGGCAATCAGCAACGCGACGCAGAAGATCGTGACAATTTTCGTCGCCTCGAGGAAGAAATTGTAGGTCTTCTCGTGTTCGGCATAATCCATCGGTGCGCCCAGTTCGGCCGGTCCGGAATGATGTTCAGCCATCGTCCATATCTCCCTGAAATTCAGCCGCACCCTACTCTGCCCTTGGCGGCGAGCGCGGCATCTCGTCTCTATTCCATTCTGTGCGCATCCAGAGTGCCCGAAAGCATCGATCGCGCATAGGTGGCCTTACACAAAGCCACGGCCAAACGCAACGAAAACTGCAGGTGCAACATGCGGCATAACGGTTGTTCAGACGACTGTTGCAACAACACAAAAGCCTGATCAGGCCTGGCTGCGGGCGCGGCTCTGCATCGTCAACGCCAGACGGGCGGTCGGCAGCACCGTCAGCGGCGCAAATTGCGCCTCACGGTCGTCACCGAACATCATGCGCCGCTCGAACGGTTCCGAATCGAAGAATGGAAAGCGGGTGTAGAGCCAAGGCCGGATTTCGCGGACACGGGCAGCGAGAAGCGTGAGGTCGATGTTGTAGTTGCCGCAATTCTTTTGCGGCGAGACGATCGTGTCGGCATCGAAAACCCGCTTGTAGAAGGCCGCGTGCTGCGGCTTGACCAGCGACAGGCAGCGGTCGACGTCGAAATGCTCGGACGCCATGGTGGCAACACGCAGGGTGAGATAGGGAATGGCCGGCATTTCCCGCAGGATTTCCGGATCGGCGGCAAGCCGGACCGGATCGATCAACGACAGGCCCGCATCCAGAAAACTGTCGATCTCCGCTCCAAAGACCGAACCCGACGAACTGATCCTATGCTCGGGCGTCACATGATGGACGCGCACAGTGCTGATCAGCCGTTCTTCGAAATAGATCCCGAAAACATAGGCATGACTGTCAAAATCGATGTCATCGATGAGCATCGTACCGGACAAGGGCAGTATATCGGCCATCTTGTAGGCCTTGAAACGGATGCGGGCGACATCTTCCATATCCTCGCCCGTCTCGACCCGGCGATATTCGACATGATCCAACAGTTCCAGCAATCGTTCTGAAAACCTGTTCTGCTGCTCCGCTTTCATTTCATCAAACGCCCCCGTTGAAGGGGCATTCATCTTCCAAACGGAGGCACCTCACAATGTTTTAATAGATTATTAAGCATAAACCATTTGTTAAGGTTAACAGACAGTTAATGCTAAATTTCCGTTGGATCTTTTGACCGCGTAACACCTTGAAACAGGTGATACTCCGATGTCACGGGCCGATCCCGCGATTGGGTCACAAGCAAGAGCAGAGAATGGCTGAAAGGCTACGCGGTGCGCCGATTGCGCCGTTTTGGCACGGAAAGCTTCTTCAGCAATGTGTCCGACAGGCTTTCAATCGCCAGCGACGGCAAGGGCGCAGCGAAGACATAACCCTGGATCAGGTCGGCACATTTATACTGATTGATCAGCGCCAGTTGATCATTGGTCTCGACCCCTTCGATGACGATTTTCAACCCAAGCTCGCGCGACAGGTTGACCATGCCGCGCAGAAGCTTGAAGCGGCGCGCGTCCTCGCGGATATTGCGCACGAAGGAACGGTCGATCTTGATGATATCGAGCGGCAGCGCATCGAGATAACTGAGGCTCGAATATCCCGTTCCGAAATCATCGATGGCAATGGTGATGCCGCGAGCGCGCAGCTCCTGGAGGATCGTCTGCACTTTGGCCGCCTCTTCCATCAGGCAGCTTTCCGTCACTTCAAGATGAAGCCGGGACGGATCCAACCCGGTTTCGGACAGAATATCCGTGACGATCGGAATGATTTCGCCATTGCGCAGGTCAAGGACGGAGAGATTGACGGAAACGGCGATATGGCTCGGCCAGTTCAAACAATCGAGGCAGGCCTGGCGCAGCATGAATTTGGTGATGCTGGAAACGACACCGATTTCCTCGGCCAACTGAATGAACACATCCGGCGGGACCGGACCGCGCTCGGGGTGGGTCCATCGCGCCAGCGCCTCGCAGCATTCGATGCGCGAACCGTCGGCGAGGAACATCGGCTGATAGGCAACCGACAGCCCGCCGGTCTCAATAGCCTCGCGCAGATCGGTCTTGAGTTTCTGCCGGTCGAGATAATTCGCATCCATTTCCGCTTCGAACGCGGTGCAGCTTCCCTTTTCGCGGCTCTTGCTTTCAAACAGCGCAAGGTCGGCCTTGATCTGCATGTCTTCAAGACGGAAATCGGAACTATCGGCAATCACATAGCCGGCGCTCATCGAGATATTGAAGGTAAAGCCGCTGGCGAGATAGGCGCCGCGCATCTGCGCATGCACGGATCGCATCCGCTCTTCAAGGAAACGCCGGTTGTTTTCACCGGAAAAGAACAGAACGAATTCGTCGCCCATCAGGCGTGCCGCAATCGCCTTGTCCCCCGTCACCTTCTTCAATCGTTCAGAGATCGCGCACAGCAGTCTGTCACCGACGACATGGCCGCGCGTATCGTTGACGTGCTTGAACTCGGCGACATCGAGAACCATGAAACCCGCCAGGCCAGTGCGGTTTTGATCGATCAGCGCATTGTTGACCAGTTCGCCGAAATAGTCGCGATTGGGCAGGCCGGTCAGCGTATCGAAGCGGACCATCTGCAGAATCTTCCGTTCCGCCCGCACGCGTGCCGTCACATCTTCGAAGATCAGCACGACACCGCCATCGGCCCGGCGGCTAGCGGAGAATTCAAGAAACAGGTCGTCGGAAAACGGGATGAGCGCGCGCGACTGCATGCCCTGCATCAATTGGCCCAGCTGTTTCAGGACCTGCTTGGCCTGATCTTGCTCCAGAAATGTATGGCGAACGCCATAGCGCAGCACGGCATCGAGATGGCAATCCTTGAGGCGTTCCCGGTCGCCCAGATTGAGAAGCTCACAGGCCCGCCGGTTGGCGACCAGGATGCGGTTGTCGGCGTCCAGCATGAACAAGCCATGCGGCATATTGTTGAGGGCAAGATCGAAACGGCCGGCGATCGTCGATATCTCACGCGCAGCCAGCACATTCTTGTGCAGGGTTTCGCGCACGCCGCGCGCCATCGACCAGGTTGTGAGAATGAACGGCACCATCAGAACCGCCAGCAAGGCCATGTAACCGTCCATTAGGCCGAGTAGGCCAAGGATGATCGGGCCACAGGCAGACAGGGACATCACGACGACCGCGCGCGCCGAGCCGTAGTTGCGGCCAACGAGGGAAACCATGGTGGCAAGCGTTACGGCAATGCAGGCGAGTTCGGCAAACGGGTCCCGGCTGACCAGAATGGCATAGCCACAGGCGGTGCCCAGCGTGATGGTGGCGCAGACACCACCGGCATTATAGCGGTTTTCCCAGCGGCGAATGCCTTCAAAGTCCAGCGAGACTAGGTTTTCGCGGTCGAACCGGCGCATGTCGATACCGCGGACGAACCAGATCAGGACAATCGCAACCGTGCAGCCGACGAAAAAAGGATCGCTGGTTTTTGCAAAGACGAGCAGGAATGTCACGGCATGCGACAGCATGCCGATCAACAATGTCTGGCGGTAATCGTAGAGCGAGCTTACGAACGAAAGATACACATCGGTCGGAAGAGCGCTCTGTTCATTTGACTTCATGAACCCCCTGCTCCGGTTTGGCGAAGTGTTATTCCCGAGGGTTTAACGAAAGATTTCGCGCGCTTACCGGAAAAAATCTTCCCATATATTACGTGGCATGGTCCAGATGCTGCGTTATTGAAATATTTCAACCCAGTATTGCAGACCTCCCTAAACACTGTTGCTTTTCCGCAACCTTGCATAGATTCGGCCGTAAGCAGGCTATTCGACGCCTTCGGCCTGGAGATTTCTTGAAGATGGGCTCGCTCTTTTATCTGCGCGAATGGTTACTGCAATTCTAAAGGATATAGCCAATTCTTGCCCGTCTGACCGCCGGCTGCGGCGGCTAGCATTTTTCTTCAACGCAGTTGACTTTATAGTGCGGCTGACGGCAATGGCTTGACAGGACAGATCACAGCCATGACTCGCCAGACGCATAGGTGGAGACCCGCATGCCTAAGCCCGTTGTTGCCATACCCGCTGACTTCAGGACATTCGATGGCAATGTCTGGCATGCCACGCCGCATCAATATGTTCGAGCTGCCGTCGAAGGTTCCGGCGTGATGACATTCCTCGTGCCAGCACTCGAGAGCGGCAATGATGCCGACGAAATCCTCGACCGGGTGGATGGCGTTCTTGTCAGTGGATCACGCACCAACGTGCACCCCTCCCTGTATGGACAGGAAGCGACGGAAGCCGATGGGCCTTTCGATCCGGGCCGTGATGCGACAAGCCTGCCGCTGATCCGGCGCGCGTTGGAACGCGGCGTGCCGCTGCTCGCCATCTGCCGCGGCATTCAGGAACTGAACGTTGCGCTGGGCGGCACGCTGGCAAGCGAAATCCAGGACATGCCCGGCATTTCGGATCACCGCAAGCCGGACGTGCCGGAGCTCGATATCGCCTATGGCATCCGCCAGAATGTCATCGTCAAGGAAGGCAGTTGTCTGGCTTCGGTTCTCGGCGCCGGCGCAGTGCAGGTGAATTCGCTGCACCGGCAGGCAATCTCGAAGGCCGCACCGCGCCTGGCCGTCGAAGCAGTCGCCGAAGACGGCACGATCGAGGCCGTATCGGTTATCGACGCCAAGGCCTTTGCCGTCGGCGTGCAATGGCATCCGGAATACTGGGTCGGCAAGGACGCGCCGTCCTCGACCTTGTTTCAGGCATTCGGGGATGCCGTTCGCGCCTATGCGGCGGCGAAAGTGAAGGTCTGACGGCTTTAAGCCGTCTTCCGTTTGAACGGAGTTTCTGCGACCGGTGTCAATGCAGCACCCGTTTCGAACCACGCGACGAGATTATCCACCACCAGATCGGCCATCGCATTGCGTGTCGCCTGCGAGGCGGAGCCGACATGGGGCAGCAGCGCGGCATTTGGCAGCGCCAGCAGGGCTTCTGGAACATGAGGCTCGTTCTCGAAGACATCGAGGCCGGCAGCAGCGATGACGCCGCGCTGAAGCGCATCGGCAAGTGCTGCCTCGTCCACGGTCGTTCCGCGCCCGACATTGATGACAACGCCCTGCGGCCCCAAGGCTTCCAGAACCTCGGCATTGACTGTTCTGCGGGTGCTTTCGGTGCCGGGCACGATCACGACGATCGTATCGACCGCTTCTGCCATCCCCTTGAGCGTCGGATAATGGGTATAGGCCAGCCCCTCGCGCGGCGTGCGGGTGTGATAGGCGATGGAGACGCCGAAAGCTTCCAGCCGCTTGGCAATCGCCAGCCCGATACGGCCGAGACCGTAAAGGCCGACCGTGCGGCCGCGCAGCGTCAGCGGCGATAGCGCGAAGGCGCCATCCTTCGCCCAGCGGCCCTGGCGCAGCCACTGTTCGGCCGCCGGAAAACGCCGCAATGTATTGAGCAGCAGGCCGATTGCCGTGTCAGCCACTTCTTCGGTCAGCACATCCGGCGTGTTGGTAACGACAACACCGCGCTTGGCCGCATGGCCGGCATCGACGCCATCATAGCCGACGCCGAAATTAGCGATAATTTCGAGGTTTGGAAAAGCGTCGATGAATCCGGCCGGGATTTTGCCCTGGACGGCGATACCGGCAACACCGGATGCAAGGTCACCCGTCACCAGCGTCGGATCGGCGGCCGCGACGAAAACAGGCTCGAAATCATCCGGCAAACGGTCGAGCACGCGCTGGCTCATTTTTCCGGGCACGAGAATACGCGGGCGGCCGTTGGGCATGATTTGCTCCTTGCGGAATTGGGTCTGATTATTCGGTGGGATTGGGCCGAAGCGGGCCGGTCGATTGGCGGATCCGCATTTCGGGCTTGATTAGGTGGATACCATCCGGCTCGTGGCTGCCGTTCAACTTATCGAGCAAAGCACGCGCGGCACTGCGGCCGACGTCGGACTGGCCGTTCCAGACGGTGGTCAGCGCCGGCGTCGAGATCGAGGCTTCCTCGAGGTCATCGTAACCAGTGACCGACACATCGCGGCCGGGCACCAGGCCGGCACGGGCGATGCCGTTCATCATGCCGATGGCAACCAGATCGTTCCAGCAGACAACGGCCGTCGGTTTTTGCGGCAGCGACAGCAGATGAACAGCGGCCTCGAAGCCACCCTGCATGGAGCGCGGACCGGGAATACGCAGGTCCGGATCGACATCGATATTGGCCTTGCGCAGAGCGTTGACGTAACCTTGATAGCGATCACGACCGGTCGAGGTCTGGTCCGTGCCGCCGACCATGGCGATGACCCGGTGGCCAAGACTGATCAGATGGTTGGTGGCAAGCGAGATGCCGTAAGCGTCGTCGCCGCGGAAAATCGGCACGTCCACGCCTTCGATCGAGCGGGCGATCAGGATGGCGGGCATGCCGTTGTCCTCCGCCAGCCGGATATCCTCCGGCGGCGTACCGATGGCCGGCGACATGATGACGCCGTCGCCACCCAACTGCAGCAGCGTCTCGATAAAGGCGCGCTGCTTTTCGACGGAATCGTAATGGTTGGACAGAATGAAGGTCTGCCGGTCGCGGTCGAGTTCGGCTTCGATGGCTTTGAGGATTTCGCCGTAGAACGGGTTCATGATGTCGTGCACCACGACGCCGATGATGCCGGAGCGGGAGGTCCGAAGGCTGGCGGCGCGGCGGTTATAGATATAGCCGAGTGCGCGGGCCTGATCCTTGATCTTGTCGCGGGTCATGGCGGCAACAAGCGGACTATCGCGCAATGCCAATGAAACGGTTGCCGTGGACACACCAAGCGTTTCCGCAATGGTGGAGAGTTTGATCTTCTGCGCCACGTTTCCCCCTCAGATATCCCGGCTCAATACCGCTATTTTTAAATCCTCTTTAAACTGTTTAAATTGCCGCCGCAATCGCCAATTAAGGCAGGATCGGAGGAAGAGCTATTCTGTATCAGCCGTGCCCTGAAGATTGCCATCGACGGCGCGCAACAACTTCATCAGGGTCTTGATCTGCTTTTCGCTCAGGCCCTTGGTCGCCATGTCTTCTGAGGTCTTGCCCGCTTCGGCAATGGTCTGCAGGCGGTCCCGGCCAAGCGTGGTGAGATAGACCTTGGTCAGCCGGGCATCCTCGTCGTCAGCCCGGCGCTCCAGAAACCCCTGAGCTTCCATGCGGCCAACGGTACGCGTCATGGTCGGTGCCTTGACGCCGAGCTTCATCGCCAGGACACCGGCTGTCAGGCCGTCCGTCTCGGCCAGCGCCAGCATGACGCCATCCTGCCCGGCATAGAGCCCGCTTTCGAGGAGATTGCGCGACAGCACCGTGCGCATCGAGCGCGCCGCCTGCACCAGCACCGATGCAAGATCCTGCGCGTGGACTTCGACGTCGGGACGCTTTTTCTTGCCGCCCTTGGCTTTCTTTTCGGCCTTGCTCTTCTTTCCCATCGGTCCTCCACCAAATTTCTTGCACGGCCATCCGTCACCTGTATGACTCGAATGACCTTCATACCGCAAGTACAACCGAAAGGCTCTCAGGAGCATGACAGTCCCCGCACCGCGTTGGAAAGACAATGTTTCCGAGCTTCAACTCGCCGAAAGAGCGGACTGGATCGCGGTGCTGCCGCTCGGCGCCCATGAGCAGCACGGACCGCACCTGCCGTTCGAAACCGATACGCTGATTGCCGAAGGGCTCGTTGAACGGCTCATCGCCCGCCTGCCACCGGCCCTGCCCGTCACCGTTCTGCCAACGGAGCCTATCGGCTATTCGATCGAGCACTTGGATGTCGAAGGCACGCGTTCGCTGGGCTTCGACGAAGCAGTGCAGCGCTGGCTCGGCATTGCACAGAATCTCAACGAACAAGGCATCCGCAAATTTGTCATGCTGAACGCTCATGGCGGCAATTCACCGCTGATGACCATTGTCGCGACGGAAGCGCGGGTAAGGTTCGGCATGCTGGCGGTAGCCACAAGCTGGACCCGGTTCGGGCAACCGGTCGGTTGGATCAGACCGGAAGACAAGGTGATCGATATTCACGGCGGCGATATCGAAACGTCGGTAATGCTGGCGATGTACCCGGACAAAGTGGATATGGCGAAGGCGCAGCGCTTCGCCTCGCGCCAATCTGACTTTGCCAGAAGTTTCAAGCATCTGCGCGCCTATGGCCCGCACGCCTTCGGCTGGAAGATGTCGGACCTGAACAAGCAAGGTGTTGCCGGTGACGCGTCGGCTGCAACGGCTAAGCGCGGTGAGCAGCTGATTGCCCATGCGTTGAACGGCATTGTCGAATTGTTGGAGGACGTTGCCGCCTTCGATCTCTCAACCTTGCGCTAGCAACAGCCCTATCCGATACGCAGAAAAACGGCGTGAAGATCGCGCCCGCATTTGCGCTGGGCTTTCCATCTCCTATATCAGCGATAACCCCGTGCCCGAAGGCATTCCGATTTTTCCGAGGTTCCCATGACCGAAGCAACCACAGCTGCCGCCAAGCCCATTCCCGTCACCGTGCTCACCGGCTATCTCGGCGCCGGCAAGACGACGCTCTTGAACCGCATACTGACGGAAGCCCATGGCAAGAAATATGCCGTCATCGTCAACGAATTCGGCGAGATCGGCATCGACAACGACCTGATTGTCGAATCCGACGAAGAAATCTACGAAATGAACAATGGCTGCGTCTGCTGCACCGTGCGCGGTGACCTCATCCGCGTTGTCGAAGGCCTGATGCGCCGCCCCGGCCGCTTTGATGCGATCATCGTCGAAACCACCGGCCTTGCCGACCCGGTACCGGTCGCCCAGACGTTCTTCATGGATGACGATGTGCGTGCCAAGACCGAACTCGATGCTGTCGTGGCATTGGTCGATGCCAAGCACCTGCCGCTGCGCCTGAAGGACAGCCGCGAAGCCGAAGACCAGATCGCCTTTGCCGATGTCATTCTGCTCAACAAGACGGACCTGGTTACGCCGGAAGAGCTGGCGAAGATCGAAGCCACGGTACGGGCGATCAATCCTTCCGCCCGCATCCACCGCACCGAACGCTCCAATATCGACCTGACCAAGGTCCTCGACCAAGGCGCTTTCAATCTGGAGAGAGCGCTCGAAAACGAGCCGCATTTCCTCGACCACGATCATCACGACCATGAACATGCCTGTGGCCCGGATTGCGGCCACGATCATCATGATCACGACCATCACCACCATGATCATGACCACCACGGCCACCATCATCGCGATCACGCTCCCTCGCCGATCCATGACGTCACGGTGCAGTCGGTTTCGCTGCGTGGCGGCGAGATGAACCCGGACCGCTTCTTCCCCTGGATCCAGAAGATCACCCAGACGGAAGGTCCCAACATCCTGCGCCTGAAGGGTATCATCGCCTTCAAGGACGACGCTGAGCGTTACGTTGTCCAAGGCGTGCACATGATCATCGAAGGCGACCACCAGCGCGCCTGGAAGGACGGCGAAAAGCACGAGAGCCGTCTGGTCTTCATCGGCCGCGAACTCGACCGCGAAAAGCTCGAACGCACGTTCAAGGCGTGCGAGGCCGTTCCCGCCGAGGCCGCAGCTCACTGATGCCGACAGTTGCTCCTCTCGACCTTCAAGGTCACGTCGCCGGCGTGGCCTTTCTCGGCGACATCCCGTTCTTTGCCGAATCCTCCGGCCTCATCCACAGCCTCGATCATGGCCACAAGACCGTCGAAGCGCATGAGGGCTTGCTCTCATGCATTCGCGACGAAGCGACCGACACGCTCCTGACCGGCGGCGAGGATGGCAAGGTGCTGCGGATCCAGGCGGATGGCGCCACCAGCGAACTTGCCAATGTTCCGCGCAAGTGGATTTCGCAGGTTGCTGCCGGCCCGCAGGGTGCCGTAGCCTATGCCTATGGCAAGACCGCGCATGTGCGGTTGGCGGACGGCACCGTCAAGGATTTCACCGAGGAGCGCACCGTCGAGGGCATTGCCTTTGCGCCCAAGGGCCTGCGCGTCGCGCTTGCCCGCTATAACGGCGTCTCGCTGCATTGGGTGGCGATAGCAGGCCAGCCGGTCGATCTCGAATGGAAGGGCGCCCATACCGGCGTCACCTTCTCGCCCGACGGCCGTTTCGTCGTCACCTCCATGCAGGAAAATGCGCTGCACGGCTGGAAGCTCGACACCAAGCCTGGCGCTGAAACCCGGCACATGCGGATGACCGGCTATCCGGCCAAGATCAAATCCGTTTCATGGTCCGCCAAGGGCAAATGGCTGGCCTCCTCCGGCGCACCGGCCGCCATCGTCTGGCCCTTCCAGGCCAAGGACGGCCCGATGGGCAAGGCGCCGCTGGAACTCGGCACGCGCGCCAATATCATGGTGACGCAGGTCTGCTGTCATCCCGTCGAAGAGATCGCGGCGATCGGCTATGCCGACGGCATGATCATGGTGGTGCGCTTCACCGACAGCAAGGAAGTGCTTCTGCGCCGTCCCGGCAAGGGTGCCATCACCGGCATGGCCTGGCACAAGAACGGAAGGCAGCTTGCCTTCGGCTCGGAAGCGGGCGATTGCGGCGTGGTCGATATCGCCGGCTGACACTGGACTGCGAACAGCAGCAGGCTTGACGATCAGGACCTACCGCGCGAAAACTGCTGAATGCTGTTCAAAAACGATGTGCTCGCAGGGATCGCGAAAGGTGACGTGACGCTGGCGTTTCGGCGCTGGCAAAAGCCGACTGTGCGAACCGGCGGCACATTGCGTACCGCTGCCGGCGTGCTCTCCATCGATGCGATCGACGCCGTGGATGCGGTCGGCCTCACCAATGAGGATGCCGCTCGTTCAGGCCATTCGTCGCTGGACGCGTTGCTTGCCGATATCAAGGGGCAACGCGCAGGCACCCTCTATCGCATCGCTTTTCATGTGGCAGGCGACGATCCGAGAGTGGTCTTGCGCGATATCACCGACTTTGGCCCGAATGATCACGAAGACCTGCGGCAGCGCCTAACCACCTACGACGGAAAATCCCCCTGGACATTGCAAACGCTTCGGCTGATCGCCTCGCGTGAGGGCATCACGGCCGGAGAACTTTCCACAAGCATCGGCTTTGAAAAGCCAGCCCTCAAGCAGAAAATCCGCAAACTGAAAGAACTCGGCCTGACGGAAAGTCTGCAGAGCGGCTACCGGATTTCGCCGCGAGGACGTGCCTTCCTCGCCGGGGCCTGACCGACCGTTATCACCAGGCCAATTCCACCTGCGGACGGCCATTCGAGGTTTTCTCCACCGTTCGACCGGTTTCATCGATCGTGCAGTGGACGCGTTTGCGGAAGGCCGAGAAGCTGTCGAAGGTGACGACATCGACGGGCTCGTCGAAATCCAGCGTCAGCCGGTAGCGGCCGGGCTGGGCGGTCACAGCCTGCACGCCGAGAATTGTCGCTTCGAAGGGTTGACCGAGATAATGGCCCTTGACCCGCGATCCGAGCATCCACGGATTGAGCGGCGGCCGGTTTCCGACCACGGCATGCAGAGTGTTCCAATCGCGAAAGCCGTATTGCGCGGCCAGAAGCTCCAGTGATTTGGAATGGGTGATGTCCTGGCCACCGGCGGCAAGACCGGCGCGCAGCCGTTTTGCCTGATCTTTCAGGGCATCGAGTGACGGAAGCGGGATCGATCCACGCATCTTCAAGTCTC
>Ga0247813_10001596_pt1 | contig 16908 bp, 20 predicted proteins | sample UWRJL169409C1_FD_180719 | JGI IMG/M metagenome (GOLD analysis project Ga0247813, IMG submission 180719) | Plant litter microbial communities from Arlington Agricultural Research Station in Wisconsin, United States - UWRJ-L169-409C-1 | ecosystem: Environmental > Terrestrial > Plant litter >... | reverse complement strand
ACGTGATCCTGCTCTCGGACTGGACCGACCTGGACCCCGGCGCGCTGTTCCGGCGCATGAAGAAGCTCGCCGAGCACGACAACTACTACAAGCGCACCCTGCCCGACTTCCTGCGCGATGTGCGCAAAGAAGGCTGGGCCGCGGCCACCGCCGACCGCGGCATGTGGGGCCGGATGCGGATGACGCCAACCGACATCTCCGACATCAACGCCCACACCTATACCTACCTGCTCAACGGCACCGCCCCGGCCGGCAACTGGACCGGGCTGTTCCGCAGCGGCGAGAAGGTGCTGCTGCGCTTCATCAACGGCGGCTCGATGACCTATTTCGACGTGCGCATCCCCGGCCTGAAGATGACCGTGGTCGCCGCCGATGGCCAGTACATCCACCCGGTCAGCATCGATGAATTCCGCATCGCCCCAGCCGAGACCTTTGACGTAATCGTCGACCCCAGCGGCCAGGACGCGTACACGATCTTCTGCCAGGACATGGGCCGCACCGGCTATGCCGCCGGCACGCTGGCGGTGCGCCACGGCCTGCAGGCGCCGATCCCCGCGCGCGACCCTCGCCCGCTGTTGACCATGAGTGACATGGGCCACGACATGGGCCATGCCTCGAACGGGATGGCAGGCCACGACATGAAGGGCATGGAAGGCGGCTGCGGTGCCAGCATGGGCCACGGTGCGCACGGTGCCGATCCCAAAGCGCCGCGTCACCCGGCCAGCGAGCAAGGCAACCCGCTGGTGGACATGCAGAGCATGGCCACCGAGCCCAAGCTGGATGATCCGGGTATCGGCCTGCGCGACAACGGCCGCCACGTGCTTACCTACGGCGCGATGCGCAGCCTGTTCGACGATCCCGATGGGCGTGATCCCGGCCGCGAAGTCGAGCTGCACCTGACCGGCCACATGGAGAAATTCAGCTGGTCCTTCGACGGCATCCCGTTCGCCAGCGCCGAACCGCTGCGCCTGACCTACGGCGAGCGCATGCGCATCGTGCTGGTCAACGACACAATGATGCAGCACCCGATCCATCTGCACGGCGTGTGGAGCGACTTGGAAAATGCCGACGGCGAGTTCCACCTGCGCAAGCACACCATCGACATGCCACCCGGCACCCGCCGCACCTACCGCGTCCGTGCGGACGCGCTTGGGCGCTGGGCGTACCACTGCCACCTGCTGTACCACATGGAAGCGGGCATGATGCGCGAAGTGAGGATCGAAGAATGAGCCGCTCACCTCTCACCGTACTGTCCGCACTGAGCGCCGGCCTGCTGCTGGCGTTGGCCGCACCGGCCTGGGCACAGTCGCATGCCGGCCATGTCACGACCGATGCATCACCGGCGGATGACCGCCCGATGGATCATGGCAGCATGGATCACACCAAGATGGACCATTCGACGATGGACCATGGCAGCGCTGATCACAGCCAGATGGACCATTCGACGATGGACCATGGCAGCACCGATCACAGCCAGATGGACCACTCGACGATGGACCATTCAACGATGGATCACGCCGCGATGGGCCATGCCCCACCGAAACCGCCTGCGCCCACCGAAGCGCGCGAACCGATTCCTGCCGTGACCGCCGCGGACCGCCTCGCCGCGTTTCCGCCGATCGACCACGGCGCGATGGAGCATGCGCCGGAGATTCACAGCCTGTTGCTGGTCAACCGCCTCGAACACTGGGATGGCCAGCACGGCAGCGGCCAGGCATGGGAGGCCAGCGGCTGGGTGGGTGGCAACATCAACCGGCTATGGCTGCGCAGCGAAGGCGAGCGCAGTGACGGCCGCACCGGCTCGGCCGATCTGGAAGTGATGTACGGCCGCAGCGTGTCGCCGTGGTGGGATGTGCTGGTCGGCGTGAAGCAGGATTTCCGGCCGGCCGATTCGCGCACCTGGGCGGCGTTCGGAATCCAGGGGTTGGCGCCGTACAAGTTCGAAACCTCGGCCACCGCCTACGTCGGCGAAGGCGGTCAGTTGGCGGCCACGGTCGAGGTGGAATACGAGCTGCTGCTGACCAACCGGTTGATCCTGCAACCGCTGCTGGAAGCCACCTTCTCGGCCAAGGACGAGCCCGCGTATCGCAACGGCGCGGGCCTCAACAAGGTCGAAGCCGGGCTGCGCCTGCGCTATGAATTCAGCCGCCGCTTCGCACCGTACATCGGCATCAGCCACGAGCGGTTGTTCGGCGCTACCGCCGATTACCACGAAGCGGCCGCCGAACACGCACGCGATACCCGCTGGGTGGCGGGTGTACGGGTCTGGTTCTGATCCAGCAGCCATGACAGGTTCCGGGTACCGACGTACCCGGAACCACGGCCGATCCCAGGCGATGGCGTAAGCTGCCGGCCCCACCTGCCTGCCTTGCGCCATGACGTTGATCCTCCGCCGTGCCAACGTTGCCGATGCCGACGCCCTCTCGGCGATCGCCATCGCCACCTACACCGAGACCTTCGGCGACTCTTACCCGCCGCAGGACCTGCGCGATTTTCTGGACAACCATTACGCGGTCGAACCACAACGCCGCGAGCTCGCCGATCCACGCAACGCGGCCTGGTTGCTGGACGACGGCGACCGTGTGGTGGGCTATCTCGCCGCAGGCCCGAACAGCCTGCCGCATGCGGACGCTGCCGAAGGCGATATCGAACTCAAGCGGCTGTACCTGCTCGCCAGCCACCAGGGCGGTGGTCACGGTGCGCACCTGATGGACGCGTTCCTGGCATGGCTCGATCAACCGCAGCGGCGAACGCTGTGGGTCGGCGTGTGGTGCGAGAATCTGGGTGCGCAACGCTTCTATGCGCGCTATGGCTGCAGCAAGGTGGGCGAATACGATTTCCCGGTCGGCGACAGCGTCGACCGGGAATTCATCCTGCGCCGCGCCTGAGCGCAGCGCAGGCCTGCATCAGAAGTCGAACAGGTCCGACAGGAAGCTCTCTTTCTTCTTCTTGCGATAGCCGTGCTGATCACTGTACTGCTGCTGGCCCAGATGGCGGGTATCCCTGTGCTGCACGGCGGCCGGCGGCGGCGGAGCGGCGGCGCGTGCCGGGGCGGGCGCAGGCGCTGCGGCACCGGCCGAGCGCTCGATGATCTTGTCCAGTTCACCACGGTCCAGCCACACGCCACGGCACTGCGGGCAGTAGTCGATCTCGATGCCCTGACGCTCGGACATCTGCAGCGCTTGGGTTTTGCATACGGGGCATTGCATGGGCGGTAATCCAAGGGGCAAAGCCGCACTCTAGCCGGTCATAGCTGACCGTGGTGCAACGCGGCCATGACCGATGGCCCCCCGACCAATGCCCCATGCTGCCGCGGCGGCCGTGCCCAACAATCCACCCAGTCCTTGAATAGGGAGCGTTCGATGCTGCCCCTTCGCCTGCCTGCGTGGCTGGCCGCCTGTGTGGTGGTGCTGACCCTGGCCGTGTCGATCAATCTGCGCGACCTCGCCGCGTGGCTGGGCACGCCAATTCCGACGCTGCCAATTCCCTATGGCGGCGCCATCCTCGACAACGGTCTGGGCGTGCTGCTGGTGCTGGCCGTGGCTGCACTGCTGCGCCCCGGGCAGCGCCTGCCCGCGCTGCTCGGGTTGCGCTGGAATGGCTGGCAGGGCCCGGCGCTGGCCCTGCTGGCGACCCTGCCCTGCTGGCTCGGCCTGTGGTGGCTGGGCGGGGTGAATCCCACCCAGGACCTGCTGGCCCTGCTGATGCTCGGCGTACTGTTTCCGTTGGCCGAGGAAATCATCTTCCGCGGTTTCGGTTTCATCTTCGCCCACCGCCAGCAGCGCTGGCCGTGGCTGGCCGCTGCGCTCATGCAGGCGATGGTATTCGGTGCGATCCACTGGTGGTCGTTCGGCGGCGGCGGGGGCATGGCATTGCAGGTGTTCGCCATCACCGGCATCGGCGGGCTGGTGTTCGCCTGGCTCAATACGCTGGACGATTACACCCTGTGGAGCGGACTGGCCCTGCACGTGTCGCTCAATCTGGCGTGGAACGTGTTCGTGATCACCGAGGCGACCGCCGTCGGCTGGCCGGCGACGGTGCTGCGCCTGTCGGCGGCGGGCCTGGCGGTCGGGCTGGTGTGGGCCTGGCAGCGCCGTCGAAAACGTTCACTCGCCCTCGCCTGACCCGCGCCAACGCGGGCAGCACGGCCGGTTCACCGGGCATTTCGGCGACGTCAACGATCTCCTCACCAGCGCCCCGCGATAATTGCGCGCCCCTCTCCGGGGGAAAGCCGGAACCACGCTCCATGTTGTTGTCCAAGCACCATCCCGAACCGCGCGTGCTGTTGATCGAAGACACCGAAGACACCCGCGAGCTCAGCCGCATGGCTCTGGAAAGCCAGGCCTGCGAAGTCGTGGCGGTCAGCTCCGCCGAAGCCGCGCTGGGCCTGCTGCAGGCCGGCGAGCGCTTCGATCTGGTGTTCACCGATGTCTGCCTGGGCGCGGTGAGTGGCATCGAGGCGGCGCATCGGGTCAAGCAGCAACAGCCCGGGCTGCCGGTGCTGGTCACCTCGGGCCTGGAGCCCTCCGTGGTGGTGCCGCAGCTCGGCCCGGGCATGCATTTCCTGCCCAAGCCCTACAGCATGAGCGAGCTGCTCGACGCGATCCGTGCCTGCTTCCAGCAGCCGCTGGCGGCCTGCGCCTGAGGCGAGTTGCCTGCGTCGGTCGGCGGCCGGCCGAGCGCGCCGCCGAGTGACCTTCATCCGGATTTCATGTCCGCGTGGCCATCGTCGGTGCCGGGAACGGGGGTCTCCCGCTTTCCATACGATGCGACACGCTCCTTTTCCTTGCCGGAATCGACGACATGCTCTTCCGTATGCTGCTGGCTACACCCTTGCTGTTGATGCTGCCGTTGGACGACGCGCGCGCGGATGACGTCGTCACCTGCGAAAGCCGCGACAACCGCTACCAATCCTGTTCCCTGCCTCGCGCCGGCTACGTCACCCTGGACCGCAAACTGTCCGGTGCGGACTGCCGTCAGGGCCGCAACTGGGACTACGATCGTCGTGAGGTCTGGGTCGACGATGGCTGCCGCGCCTCGTTCCGTGTACATGGCGACAGCGACCGCGATGACCGCCACGACAAGGACAACCACGACGCCAAGGTCGCGGCCGGCGTTCTGATTGGCGCGGCGATTCTCGGCGCATTGGCGCACAACGCCGACAAGGATGATGCGCGCTACGACGATGACAACTACCAGGGCGCCCGGCACAACTCGTATATCCCCGGCTGGATGATCGGCGAGTTCGAGGGCTACAACCCTACCTTCAATGCCGACATCCGCATGCGCATCGACAGCGATGGCCGCATGAGCGCACAGACACGTGGCCAGACCTTGAACGGCTGGATCAACGGCGGCCAGCTCAACGTCGGCAGCAGCGTGTTCGACATCAGCCAGAGCCGCGATGGCTTTGTCACCACCGAAGTGGGCGACCGCCAGAACGAGGTGCGCTACCGCCGCGTGCGTTGAGCGACGCGGCGGTGATCGTCATCCCCTGGCGATCTGGCACTGCAGGGTGGTGCCGTAGAACTCCAGCGTTGTCTGGTCGTTGTGGGTACGCAGGTCGACACCTTCGCGCCCCCAGCGACCGCCGTTGTTGTCGTCCTGGGTGACGGGCACCGGGAACACGATGGCCTGATCCCTGCCCCAGCTGACCACGGCCGCGGTCGGGTCGATATCGTTGTAGAACACGGCGGTCACCGGCTTGCTGTTGTCATCACAGCGGTACTCCACCGTCGCGGGTACCTGGATGCCGCCGCCATTGATGGTCAGCTCGACCAGCCGGGTCTGATAGGACTCCACGAGACAACGGTGCGGATCGACCGCGCGCGAACAGGCATCACGCCCCTTGATCCAGCCCCGCTGTTCGGCCGCGATGTCCAGCTCGTCCGGGCTGGTCTGCACCCGCTTGTAGAGCGCGGCCAGCTGGCGATCCAGCGCGGCCAGGCGCGCGTCCCCGCACACCAGCGTCTCCGCCTGGGACTGCGCCTTGGCGCAATCGAACGACGGCGGCTGCAGGGTCGGGCTGGCGGGGGCGGCGGGCGCGCTGGCAGCGGGGGCCGACGTGGCCGGCGCGGCAGGCTCTGCCGGAGTCGCTGTATCGGACGGCGCCGGCTTGGAACAGGCCGCGAGCGCAAGCGCCCCCACACCCAGCAGGACGAAACGGTTCATGGCACCTCCAACATCGATCAACGAATGACTGGCTATTGTGCCCCCGTAAGCGGTTCTGCGGTGTGCACAGGCAGACCGCTCGTGGGCCACGCCTGCATCGCTGCTCACCGTCATTCGAGGACAACCGATTGCCGGGCACCCGCAGGATGCCCCGGCGACGCATGCTCCGCGCCCGGTTGCCGCCCTGCCCCGGGTCACCTACGCTCCATGCCCGAATCGATCCAAGGACCATGCCCCGGATGAGTGGCAGCCCGTTTTCTTCTCTCACGCGACGACTGGCATGGCCGGCGCATGCGCCTGCCCAGACACCGCTGGGCGCGGCCCTCCTCGTGGTGTTGCTGGTCGCCTCACCCGCATGTGCCGATGACATACCGCCGCAGTTCATGGCGCAGTACGAAGCCACGCGCGATTACCTGCAACTGCTGCAGCAAGCCGACGCCGACAAGGCACCGGAGCAGCTCGACAGCCCACGCGCCATGCAACTGCTGGCGGCGGTGACCAACAAGACCGACGTCCTGGCGCCGGACTACGCGACGGCGGACCTGGGTCTGCTGACCAACGCGTGCCAGTACGGCGTAACGCTGTCCACCCGGTTGATGCAGTTCGGCATGGGTACGATGCCAGCAGCCGTGCTCCTCCATTCCGGCGAGCAGGCCCGCCAAGGCAACCACAACGCCGAGCGCTTCCAGGCACAGCTGGGCCTGCTGCTGCCGTACCTGCTGCAGTGCGGTGCACGGATGCAGCCACTGGTGGATACGTGGCTGACCGTGGCAACGCCCGCAGAGCTCGCCGGTCTGGGACCGGGCGGCACCGACACCCTTCGCCGCAATGCGCAACGCCAGTATCTGGAGATGCTGGAGGTGATGCGTGCCCAGCCGGCGGGCAGCACGCTGAAGCGGACCCTGGTCCGTGCGCTGGCGGAGACGGCGGCGCCTTACGCGCAGATGCTGCAGCCATCGCAACGGCAGCCGGTGCGCGACGCGTTGAAGGAAGCGCTGGAACAGGTGGACCCAAGCGACGTTCCGCTCCTGCAGCAGGCCATTGCCGGGTTCAGCAGCGACCATTGCGGGACACTCTGCCAATCCTGATACATCGATGGCCGCGGCCACCAACTCGGCGCCTCGGATGAAGGCACGTTGTGAACCAGCAGCGTCGTGGGTGGTCCCACCCACGCGGCGTAGCACTGGGTCATGAGACTACCCTGACCCGATGCTCATCCCAGTGCGACCCTCGAGTAACAGCAGCAGGTCCACGCTGGGGTTGCGACATCACGTCGCCTTGGAGTCACCCATGTCCAACATGCAGAACAACGAAAACAACGTGAAGAATGCCGCCAACGCCCAGAACGCGCCGCAGTCCGACCAGGAACGCAAGGACGCGCAGGCCAAGCAGCAAAAGCAGGAACAGGACACCAAGAAAGCGCCTGATGCTGGCAACAAGCCGCAGCAGAAGTAAGTTTGCTCTGCTACTGGATTCCCTCTGTTACAGGACGGGGCTGCGCACCCGCGCAGCCCTGACAGGGTTTACCTGGATCGCTGCAACGCCATCACCGCATCGCGTGTAGGGAGAGCTCGGGGCTCGTCATGACGCCCCTCGGCACGTCATCGTCCAACACCCACGCACTGCCTGCGACAGACGCGTTGATCACCTCCAGCACCGAGGGTGCGAGGCGAACGCCTTCCCCGATCGCCACCAGCATCAACCGGCGGTAATACAGCACGCCATCCTCCACCAGGCACGATCCGCCCAGACGCAATCGTCGACCTGTGGCGTCTTGCAATACGATGTTCATGGTGTGTCTCCGTGTCGACTTGCGCTGGTGTGCGCACGTCCTGATCGTCTTGATCTGTGATGGCGGCGCCGGACGTCGGCCGTCGCGTCGCCGTGACGGTACCCGCCACGCGGATGGATCAGGGATCACGCTCGCGCAGCGTGGCCAACTGCTGGCGCATATCGTCCCAGCACAACCGCGTCTCCAGCAGCAGGTTGCCAAGGGTGCGGCGTGCCTGGCCGGACAGTGCGCGGTGGTGGACGGTCGCTTCCATTGCGCGAACCAGACGGGCTTCGGCCGCATGGCTCTCGCTCACGTACTGGATGCCGGCATCACCGAGCACCGTGCCGAACCACCCGAACCCACCGCGTACATGTCCCGAGAGCGTCCCATGCAGTGCCGGCTGTCCACCAGCGCGACGCACCAGCGTGGTGACCTCCGTGACGACCTTGGTCTTGGATGCGGCCATGCGCATCATCAGCGCGCTCAACGTCGGATCCGTGGCCTGCACGCCCGCGACGGCCTTGGCGTATATCCCGTGACCATCGCGCGCAATGCTGATGATCTGATTGAGCCCGCGTACTGCTTGGCCGTTGTTGTCGGTACTCATGACACCGCTCCGTGGAATCGCAGATCCCACTGTGGCCCGTTACCGTTTGATCCTGCGCCTGCGTGGGGGAGGACGATGTGAGGGGGGAACGATCGCCCGCTACACTACGGCCGCTGCAGGATCCGCAGCGTTGATGGCCGCGCTGCGCATGGAACGAAGCTACTTCTCCACCCTGCTCGCCCTGATCCTCCATCAGATCGATGCCGCCTTCTGGCGTGAGTGGGAGATGTTCCTGCTACCCGGCGGCGTGCAGGGCTTCCTGGTGTTCAATCTGACCGCAGTGGGCATCCTGCTGGTCGGCTACCGACATGTGGTGCTGCAAACCAGCAAGGCGCGCGGTTACGCGCTCCTCTGTGCCGCGCTGGGCCTGGCCACGTTCGCCATCCACGTCGGCTTTGCCGCGTTCGGGCATCGCGCCTTCCACCTGCCGTTGTCGATGGCGGTCATTCTCGCCTGTCTGGTCTCGGCGGTTTGGTTGCTGCGCTCGATACGTACCGCCACGCGCACTGCAACCCGGTAAGAACGGCCAGCACCGTCGCAAAGACGAGTGCCGTCTGCAGAAGATCCATTACCAGTGGCATCGCGCTGCCCCGCATCGACCCACCGCGTGCCCGCCGCATCACACGGGAGTGGGCCTGCCGCGCTCAAGGTCTGGAGGGGTAGCGTGCGCGTGGGTGCTCTCTCTGCGCATCGGTCTTTTCCTCGCTGCGCGTCGGGGAAGCGCGCATGAGGCTGTGAGAATTACTACGGGCTAGAGACGCGCGCCCTGCGTGGCGCCATGCTCGGTGGTGTCATCGTACTGTTTATCGCGCGCGGCGTATTCATCGAGAACCGCTTGCCCGATGCGGTTGAGTTCCTCATCGAGCTGCGCGCAGCGCATCCCGCCGCCGACAGCCGCGAACCGCCGCTGGATTTCCTCGGCAGCTTGATCGGCATGTGCTGCATGGCCGTCTTCGTGCACCCGCAGCGCCTGGCTGTAGCGCGCCCACTCCTGTTGCAGCGACGCAGGCGCTGTATCGGCACCGGTCCAGCGCGGCAGCACCATGGTGGCTTTCACGTCCACGCGCAGTTTGCCGATTCTGCAGCCGACCCCTCGCGGGGCGTAGTCGTAGTTCCAGCCAACGTGCCAGTCCACGTGGCCGTGATGGCGCACGCCGTCCTTGCCGGCGGGCCCGCGCGCGTTCAGTGACGCACGCAGTTCCTGCAGGTTTTCGCCCTGTACGTCGTAGTAGGTGATCGTCAGATCCTGCGCGGCGCCCGCATCCAGGGCGATCACGGCAAAGGCCAACGCAGCGCCACGCAGGATCGCGCGACGACGGGAGGTAGACGGGGGAGGTGGGAGGTGGTTGCTCACGACGCGTTCCATGCGGAGGGAGGGGGCTTCATGCGATCCGGGCAGAACCGGAGACATGAAAAAGGCGACCTCGCGGTCGCCTTCATCATGGATGCAATGGTGGGCCGTGATGGATTCGAACCATCGACCAAAAGATTAAAAGTCTTCTGCTCTACCAACTGAGCTAACGGCCCATTGCATCCCCGACATGACGCCGGGGGTGCGCATTCTAACGCATCTTGAAGCTCATGCGTACCCGTCCGGCATCACACGTAATGGGTCGGGTCCGGCACGCCGGCATCGGTGAAGCCCTGCGCACGCAGGCGGCAGGCATCGCAGTGGCCGCAGGCGCGGCCCTGGTCATCGGCGTTGTAGCAGGACACGGTCAGGCCGAAGTCCACGCCCAGGCGGACGCCTTCACGCACGATGTCGGCCTTGCTCAGGAACTGCAGCGGGGCATGGACCTGGATGCCCGCCCCTTCCACGCCCGCCTTGGTCGCCAGGTTGGCCAACGTCTGGAAGGCCTGGATGAACTCGGGGCGGCAATCCGGGTAACCGGAATAGTCCACCGCGTTGACGCCGCAGAAGATGTCGTTGGCGCCCAGCACTTCGGCCCAGCCCAGCGCGACGGACAGCATGATCGTATTGCGTGCCGGCACGTAGGTGACCGGGATGCCCTCGCCGCCCGCTTCCGGGACGTCGATGTCATCGGTCAGGGCCGAGCCGCCGATGCTGCGCAGGTCGACATTGACGGTCTTGTGGGCGACCGCACCCAGCGCGCTGGCGACGGCGGCAGCGGCATCGAGTTCGGAGGTGTGGCGCTGGCCGTAGCGCACGCTCAGTGCGTGGACGGCGAAGCCCTGCTCGCGGGCGATGGCGACAACAGCGGCGGAGTCCATGCCGCCGGACAGGAGGACGACTGCTTTTTTCATGGGGGTGTTTCCGGTGGTTTGCGGGGAACCAGCACGCTGTCCCGCGCCGGACGTCTTTACGGATGGTGAGGCGTGGTCGATGACAAGCGCAGCGCCGTAGCGCTGCAGCCGGCGTTACCTCCCGGGCTCGTCATTCCACAACAGCTTGTGCAGCTGCATCTGGAAGCGCACCGGCAGGCGATCGGCCACGATCCAGTCGGCCAGCTCGCGCGGGCTGACCTCGCTCTTGCTCGGCGAGAACAGCACCATGCTGCGCTCGTTGAGCCGGTGCTCGCGGACCATGCCGCGGGCCCATTCGTAATCCTCGCGGCTGCACAGGACGAACTTGATCTGGTCGCGCTTGGTCAGCAGCGGCAGGTTCTCCAGGCGGTTGCGGGCCATTTCGCCGGAGCCGGGGGTTTTCAGGTCGACCACGCGCGACACGCGCGGATCGACGGCGCTGACATCCAGCGCGCCGGAGGTTTCCAGCGAGACGTCCAGGCCGGCGTCGCAGAGCTTCTCCAACAGCACCAGGCAGCGCTTCTGCGCCAGCGGCTCGCCACCGGTCACGCAGACGTGGTGGACGCCCTGGGCGAGCACCTCGTCCACGATCGCGTCGATGTCCCACCAGGTGCCGCCGTGGAAGGCGTAAGCGGTATCGCAATAGGTGCAGCGCAGCGGGCAGCCGGTGAGGCGCACGAACACGGTCGGCCAGCCGGCGGTATCGGCTTCGCCCTGCAGGGACAGGAAGATCTCGGTGATCTTCAGTCGCGGCAGCGGGGACTGCACGATCTCACTGGGGAGTGCGGCAGCAGCAGACAGGGTCGTGGTCATGGCGGTGATTCGTGGGGGACGGCTTCGGAAACGACAACAGCCGGGCATGGCCCGGCACGAGGACCGGGCCATGCCCGGTTGGCGATCCATCAGTATACCGGGCCCGGCCGCTCCAGCGGCCCGGGGCGGGTTCAGCGGATCTGCTGACCCAGCCGGATCGACTGCAGACGGTCCTGCGCAGTGCGCGCGGCGTCGGAGCCGGGATACGTGGACACGACCTGTTCGAGGGTCGCCTGGGCCTGGTCGACCTTGCCTTCGCCATACTGGGAAAGGCCGATCTTGAGCAGGCCACCGGACGCCTTGTCGTGGGTCGGGTAGCGCGAGATGAGGTCGCGGAACTGCGCCTCAGCCAGCGGGAAATTGCGGGTGGCGTAATAGCTCTCGCCCAACCAGTACAGCGCGTTGGGGGTATAGACGCCGTTGGGGTACAACTCGAGGAAGCTCAGGAACAGCTGCGCCGAGTCGTCGTACTTGCCGGCCTTGAGCGAATCGAAGGCGACGTTGTAGGCGGTGCGTTCGTCGCCACTGGCAGCAAGGCTGCCGGCATCCCCGTGCACGCTTGGTGGCCGCTCGGAAGCGGCCGTTGCCGGTTTCGGGGGTGCTGCGGGGGCAGGAGCGGCTGCGGCCGGGGCGGCGGGAAGCGCGGGGGCTCCACCTTCCAGGCGGTTCAGGCGGCTGTCCAGATCCAGATACTGGTCCTTGGCGGACTGCTTGAGCTGCTCATTGTCGTGCTGCAGCTGCTCGACCTGCGACTGCAGGGCCTGCAACTGGGTACGCAGCTGATTGAGCTGGTTGAGCATGTCCATGTTGGACTGGTTGTTGTTCGCCTGCTGCTCAAGCGCGCCGACGCGGTCGGCCAGACTCTGCCGCTGCGCATTGGCCGGTGCGGCAGCCACGAGGGCTGCCGCAACGATCATCGATAGAAATCGAAAGCGCATCTATTACTGAGCCGTGTACACGATCTCGACGCGACGGTTCTGCGACCAGCAGGACTCGCCCGACTCGGTGCAGACCGGACGCTCTTCACCGTAGGACACGACGGTCAGCTGCGAAGCCGAGCCACCGTTGGCCTGCAGTGCCGAGGACACGCCGTTGCCACGACGCTCGCCCAGAGCCTGGTTGTAAGCGCGCGAACCGCGCTCATCGGTGTGGCCCTGCAGGGTCATGCGCGAGGACGGACGGTCACGCAGGTACTTGGCGTGGCACGCCATGATGGCCTGGAACTCCGGCTTGACGCTGTCCTGGTCCAGATCGAAGTACACCACGCGCTGGCGCAGGCAGGAATCGGTATCCAGATCACCCGGACCGTACAGACCCGAGGTGGACGGGCCGGTCGGAGCGGTGGTGCTGCCGGTATCAACCGGGGCAGCCGGCACTTCCTTGACCTTCTTGGAACAACCGGCCAGGGCGGCCACGGACAACAGGGAGACAAGCAGAACGCGGGTGGTCTTGTTCATGGCGATACCTTTGAGGCTCCTAAAGCCGGATGAGGGATGAATACGGAGAAATCTTAACACTCTGTTAGCGCTTTGTACGGTATGGCGACCAAGAAGGCTCACGAACATCACCGTCGGCCAGAACCAGCCGCTGGCGCACGCGCGCATCGGCCGATACGGCGTACAACACTCCACGACCACCTTCACGGGCGGCGTACAACACCATGCTTGCGTTGGGCGCGAAGCTCGGCGATTCATCCAGCGACCCTGGCGACAGCGTGTTCCAGCGGGCCGAGCCCGTGCTGCTGTCCATCATCGCGATCTTGTAGGTGTTGCCGCTGCCCTGGGCGACCACCAGCTTCTTGCCATCGTAGGACAGGCTCGGGGTAGCGTTGTAGTTGCCCTGGAAGGTCACGCGCGAGGCGCTGCCACCGCTGGAGGCGACCTGGTAGATCTGCGGGCGGCCGCCACGGTCGGAGGTGAAGTACACGCTGGAACCGTCAGCACTCCAGGTCGGCTCGGTATCGATGGCGAAGTGGTTGGTCAGCTGGGTCAGCTGCTTGCTGCCCAGATCCATCACGTAGATTTCCGGGTTGCCGCTGCGCGACAGCGACAGGGCCAGGCGGCGGCCATCCGGGGAGAACGAGGGCGCGCTGTTGATACCGCGGAAGCTGGTCACCAGCTCACGTGCGCCGCTGGAGATGTTCTGGATGTAGATCGCCGAATTGCCACGCTCGAAGCTCACGTAGGCCAGCTTGTTGCCGTCCGGGCTCCAGCTCGGCGACAGCAACGGCTCGGCCGAACGGACGATGGTCTGCGGGTTGAAGCCGTCCGAATCGGCCACCATCAGCGCATAGCGCATGGCATCGCCCTTGCCGCTGGCAGTGACATAGGCGATGCGGGTCCAGAAGGCGCCGCGCACACCGGTGATCTTTTCGTAGATGGCATCGGCCATCTGGTGGGCGACATCGCGCATGGCATTGCCACGGGCGGTCATCGCCAGGCCGAGCAGACGCTCGCCCTTGGGCACGTCATACAGTTCGTATTCGACGCGGTAGGCGCCGGCACCGGCGTCCATGACCCGGCCGACCACGATGTAGTTCTGCTTCAGCGCGCGCCAGGTGGCGAACTGGATCTCGCTGCCACGGGTCGGCTTTTCGACGATCTGGGCTTCCGGCAGATTGCGGAACTGGCCCGAACGGTCCAGATCGGCACGAACCACGGCGGCCACATCGGTCTGCGGCGCACCGGCCGAGCCCTGGTAAGGCATGGGGACAACGGTGATCGGCGTGGCGGAGGCGTTGCCGCCGATGATGTCGATATCCAGCCCCTTCTGCTGCGCCACGGCAGCAAAGGGCAACAACAGGGCCGCAACAACGGCAAGCCAACGAGGCATTTTTTTCATGGAGCGCTCAAATAGGGGAAAACCAGGACGAGGGATAACAGGACGGCAGTGAACAGTTTCGCAATCATGAACCAAGGCCGTGTGAATTCCGAGTCACTGACTGCGCAAAACTCACAGGCCGTTAACGACGAGGCCCCATTTCCAGGCGCGCGATGCGCCCCACCCATCCTCGGGCGGTGCTGAACCCGCGTCGCCGACCCGCCCGGGATCAATCCTGGGCGGTAAAGGTGAAATTGATCGTGCGCGCGAACACCGACTCGAAGCCGCGGTACGGCAACGGCTGGGCGTTCAGCACGGCGGCCTCGATCGAGCGGCGGCCGGCCTCATCGAACGGGCAGCTCCCGCTGACCTTGGCCTGGATCACCTGCCCACCGGGAATCTGGGTGATCGAGACCTGGCAGCGTTGACCCAGCGGCACCGAATCCGGACGGGTCCACTGCGCCGAGACCTTCTGCTGGATGGCCGCGGCGTACTTGGCGCTGAGATCGTCACTGGTGCCGCCGGCACCGGCAGCCGGCTTGGCCGCACCGGTGGCGCCGGAGGTCGATGCCGAGGCATTGGCCGCGCGTGCCGCCGACACCTGGCGCAGCTTCTGCTCGGCCAGCTTGGCTTCGTTCTCGGCCTGGGCGCGCTTGCGGCGGATTTCGGCGAGCTTCTTGTCGCGCTCGGCGTCGGCCTTGGCGTCGTTGGCCTTCTGTTCCTGCTCCGCCAGCTTCTTCTTCTCGGCCTCTTCCTGCTGCTTGGCCAGACGCAGCTTCTGCTCGGCCTGATCCTGGCGCTTGCGCTCGGTCAGGTCGATCTGTTCCTGGCGGCGCTTGGCTTCCTGTTCCTGCTTGGCCTTTTCAGCCGAGATCGCCAAGGCGTTGACCGCCTCCTGATCGACCGTATCGGGCTGGGCGATGCGCTCCTGGGCCTGTTGCTGCTGCGGGGTGGGAGCATCCTGAGGGCGCGGCTCTTCAATCGGCTGCGGCGGCGGGACGGTATCTTCCGGCACCGGTTCGGGCTCGGCGACCGGCTCGGGCAGGTCCGGCAGCGCTTCGGAGGCACGCAAGGCCTGGCGCGCGGCCGATGCCTCGGAGGCGGACAGCTGCAGGCTGGCTTCAATCGCCGGATCGCCGGCCGCCGCTTCGGTCGTGCGCTGCGGCGACCACAACCAGGCGGCGATGAAGATCAGTGCCAGCAGCAGGTGGACGCCGAGCGCCAGCGCGACCGGCAGGCCCCACTCCTCATCCCGTGCGCGCTGCGGTGGCAGGGCTTCAGTGTGCATCGGTCGCCAGGCCCACCTTTTCCACATTGGCGCGCTTGATCACGTCCATGGCCGCGACCACCTTTTCATACGCCACGGCCCTGTCGGCAGCGACGATCACGCGCAGGTTCTTGTCCTGCGAGGACAGTGCGGACAGCTGAGCCTGCAGCCGGTCAGCATCCATCGGCTCGGGGTCCTTGGCCTCGGGCAGCTTGAGGCTGAGCTGGCCATCCAGGCGGACGGACACGACCACCGGATCCTGCTTGCTCTCCAGCGCCTTGGCCTGGGAGGTCGGCAGATCCACTTCAAAGCTCAGCGTGAGCAGCGGCGCGGTCACCATGAAAATGATGAGCAGCACCAGCATGACGTCGATGTACGGCACGACGTTGATTTCGGATTTGAGCTTTCGGCGCTTGCGGCGGCCAATGGCTGCGGTCATGGCAGGACTCCTGTGCTGGGCGCTTACTCGTCGCCCGCGGTCTGACGCTGCAGGATCGAGCTGAACTCTTCTGCGAAGGTTTCAAAGCGCACCGACATGCGCTCCACGCGGGTGGTGAAGCGGTTGTAGGCCCACACCGCCGGGATCGCCACGAACAGGCCGATCGCGGTGGCGAACAGGGCTTCGGAGATGCCCGGGGCCACCGAGGCGATACCGGCCTGCTCACCGCTGTTGATCATGTCGTGCATGGTCACCATGATGCCGAACACGGTACCGACCAGGCCCACGTACGGGGCGGTCGAGCCGATGTTGGCCAGCAGCTCCAGGCTGCGTTCCATCTGGTCCACTTCACGGGTGTAGGTGGTGCGCATGGCGCGCTGGGCGCCTTCGAGCTGCGCACGGCCGTCCAGGCGACGCTTGTCGCGCAGGCGGGTGAACTCGCGGAAGCCGGCTTCGAAGATGGCTTCCAGCCCGCCGACCTTGCGGTTGCGGTCGGTCGCCGAGCTGTACAGCTTGCCCAGGTCCGCGCCGGACCAGAAGCGGCTTTCGAACTCATCGGCCTCGCGGTTGGCGGCGTTGAAGACGCGTGCCTTGCGGAAGATGATCACCCAGCTGATGAACGAGCCGGCCAACAGCAGCAGCACGATGATCTTCACCGGGATGCTGGCCTTGATCATCAGATCCAGGTAATTGATGCCACCGCCATGCGCGGCTTGGGCGACAGTCTGTGCCGCGGCGCTGGTGACTTCCTG
>Ga0247813_10001595_pt1 | contig 16924 bp, 18 predicted proteins | sample UWRJL169409C1_FD_180719 | JGI IMG/M metagenome (GOLD analysis project Ga0247813, IMG submission 180719) | Plant litter microbial communities from Arlington Agricultural Research Station in Wisconsin, United States - UWRJ-L169-409C-1 | ecosystem: Environmental > Terrestrial > Plant litter >... | reverse complement strand
CGCACTAGGATCTGTGGGTAAAACTGCTGGTGTTGATACGAGTGAAGCGACAGTAGATGTTCAGGTTTCTTTCAATCAGGATGGTAACGCTTATGTATTGTCTGCTGAACTGGATGTTCATATTCCTGGAATTAGTCAGGAAGAAGCGCAGGTAATGGCAGATAAAGCCCACAAAGCATGTCCTTATTCTAAAGCTACGCGTGGTAACATTGAAGTTAGAGTAACCGCAATATAAAAAGACGAATTTTATTAAAAAGGGCTTTTGATGTTTTTCAAAAGCCCTTTTTAATGGAATAAAATAGATAAACCCTATAACAAGAGCTTGCTTGCCAGTCCCAATAAAAATAGGAAGCCAAAAACATCGGTGAAAGTGGTAATAATGATTGAAGACGCAATTGCCGGATCGATCCCTACCCTCTTTAAAATCAACGGTATCCCTGCTCCAGTGATCCCCGCAATTAACAGATTTCCAGTCATTGCCAGAAAGATTACAACTCCGAGCATTAAGTTTTTATCGAAGAATATGGAGAAGATTAACACAATTAAACCCGTAACAGCTCCGTTAATCAATCCCACTGTGAATTCCTTGAGTACAGTTCTGTAGGCCTGATTATCTGTAAGGTCGTACAAAGAGATACGACGTACGGTTACCGCCAGTGCTTGTGTAGCCGCATTTCCTCCCATTCCTGCAATAATGACCATATAAGCAGAGAGAACTACAATTTTATGCATAGTAGGCTCGTAGTATCTTACTACTGCAGAAGCAAGAAAAGCAGTACCAAGATTAAGGATCAGCCACGGTAATCTGGATTTCACTGCTTCAATCCAGTTCCCGCTCAGTTCTTCATCCTCAGATACACCGGAAATTTTTAAAATGTCTTCCGTATTTTCATCTTCCAGTACATCGATCACATCATCAAAAGTAACCCTGCCCAACAATTTCATATTTTCATCGAGAACGGGAATACTTGTGATATTGTACTGTGAAATTAGTCCTGCTACTTCTTCCTGATCAGTATTTGGGCTCACCCAGGCTACATCTGTTTTTACAAGTTCAGTAATCTGTACATTCCCTTTAGCCTTAATAATATCCTTCAAAGAGACGATGCCGTGAAAAACGTTATGGTCGTCTATAACAAATATGGTATAGAATTCTTCAATCTCTTCGCTCTGCCTGATGATTTCATCAATAGCGTCTTTTTTTGTCAAATGTAAATGTATCCTGATAAACTCAGTATTCATCAGACCACCCGCCGTATCTTCATCATAGCGGAGAAGATTTCTGATGCTGGATGCATCATCTTCACTCAGGTCACCCAAAATTTCCTTCTGCTCATGCTCATCCAGCTGTGAGATAATATCAGTAGCATCATCATAGTCGAGCTCTTCGACAATCTCAGTACGTTTATCAGGATGGAGTTGTAACAGCAGTTCTTCCGGGTGTGCCTCTTCATGCATCTCCGAAATAATTTCAGATGCTATCTCTACAGGGAGAAGATTGATAATCCGCTGTCTGTCCTCTTTAGTTAAACTTTCAAATAATATCGCAATTTCCGAAGCATGATACTCATCTAGTATAAGTGCTAACTGAATATCACTGCTGTTGAGCGCTGATTTAATTTTGGAAACGTCTGATTTGTCAAGTTCGTAGGATTGCATGTTACGCTAAAGGTAAGCATATTTTGCTTTTTACCCTGTAAAATCTACTTAAACCAACCTTTTCTCCAAAAATAGACCATTTGGACAAGGGCAATTATCAACATTATAATCATTGTATACAAATAACCATGGGCCTGGTATAACTCTGGCATATTATCAGGCATCAATTTCCCGGTTATTGGATCCTGTTTAGCGAAATTCATTCCGTAAATACCGGCAATGAAAGTAAGCGGAATAAATATAGATGAAATAATTGTGAGCACTTTCATGATTTCATTCATCCTGTTGCTCATAATAGACAGGTACATATCTATATTACTGGCTGATATTTCTTTGAGTGATTCTACCAGGTCTATGATCTGGATACAGTGGTCATATGCATCCCGGATATAAAGTTTAGTCTGTTCAGTAATCAGCGGACTGTCGCTTCTTAACATATCATTCAACTTATCCCTTTCAGGCCAGGCTACCCGTCTGATATTTATAAGATTACGTTTAATTAGCTGCGTATCGAACATAATAGATTTTTCAGGCTTATCCAATAACCGATCCTCTATAAGGTCAAGATCTTCACTCCATTTACTTAAAATATCGAAATAAGTATCAACAATGATGTCCATTAGCGCATACATCATATAACTACTGCCCAAAAGCCTGATGTTCCCCTTCCCTCCTTTTAGCCTTGTCCTTACTGCCTGCAGGCAATCCTGATAAGTATCCTGGAAGGTAAAGAGTATATTTTCCATCAATATAAATGATAGCTGCGTATTTTCCAGATTATTATCACTATCCATAAACAGCATTCTGCTGATAGCAAATACATAGTTATCATACTCATCCATCTTCGGACGCTGATAGGTCTGTGTAATATCTTCCAGCACTAATCGGTTAATTTCAAAGTCTCTATTCAACGTTTCAAACAACTGAGTGGATTTAAAGCCTTTAATTTCAACCCAATAATTAAAATCCGGATTACTGACTTTGTCTAGTAAGCTGTTAATATTATCTAATGATGTGAGCGCATAGCTATCTGTATTGTAGGTATGCAATTTAATTTTCGGCTGCAGCGCATTCTCATCAATATAAATGGATCCCGGACTGGATCCTGCTTTTACCTGAGCATAATTTTTCTTCTTCTTTTTAGATTTGATTTTTTTGTCCATATCTGCAACGGGCATTACAAATAGTTTTTTGCTTGTGGCCCTTGATTGAATAACAGATCTACAATGCTCATGTTTGGCAGGAACCCGATGCGCTCTTCAAAAACCTGATAATAGGGTTTTGCTGGAGCAATATATTCGGGCTTCTTAAAATGAAGTTTATCCCTAAAATCAGATCCCGGGTCCAAATCCTTTATATATTCTGTGGTAAATCTCAATTCTTCCTTCCTTTTTAATTGCTTGAATAACCACTGCAGCAGTTCCAGATTATAGTCAAATAAGTATTCGAACTTCTTTTCGTAAAATGGTACTAGCTCATCCTCATAATATTCAAAATAGGCAGAATTGCGGTAACAGCTTTCCAGACTTAACCAGTGCAGTCGTTGCCACTTAAAATCATAGCTGATTTTAACATCCTTGATTTTAGTATGAAATTTTGATCCTTTTACTACGGGTATAAAAAGATCCAACGGTCCGTTAGGAGAATAAATTCTTGCTCTGTTGCGATAGGTTTGCTTAGGAAAATGTTCTTCCTTTTCGATCAAAAATTCAAAATCATGATCTTTTAAAGCAGAAAAATAACTTACCGGCGGAAGATAAAAAAGTGGAAATATAGCTGAACTGTGCATTGGTTAATTTATGTTTGCATTCTCAATTGGGCAAAATAAAGATAAAAAAAGTGTTTTTTGATATCAGATGCTTTTTTTTTGGAAACTTAAAAACAATAATTACAATAATGTCAGATCCAAGTGTAGCTGTAGTGATACTTAATTGGAATGGTAAGGACTTACTTTCACGTTTTTTACCTGGTGTAGTTAAATCAAAATATGCTAATCTTCAGGTAATTGTGGGCGACAATGCCTCTACTGACGATTCGGTAGCGTTTGTGAGACTGAACTTTCCTGAGGTAACCATTATAGAAAATGATCGTAATTATGGATTTGCCGAAGGTTATAACCGAATATTAGATCAGGTAACTGCGAAGTACTATATTTTACTGAACTCGGATGTAGAAGTTCCTGCAAACTGGATCTCCCCGGTAATCGCACTGATGGAAGCTGATGAGATGATTGCTGCAGCACAACCCAAGATAAAATGGCAATTGGATAAATCAAAGTTTGAGTACGCTGGTGCTGCAGGTGGTTTTCTGGATATCAATGCATTTCCTTTTTGTCGCGGTCGTATTTTCGATATCATTGAAAGTGATCTCGGACAGTATAACGACGTTAGGGAAGTATTCTGGGCAAGTGGTGCCGCTTTTTTTATCAAGAGCGCTATCTGGAAAAAAACGGGTGGCCTGGATCCTGATCTTTTTGCTCATATGGAAGAAATTGATCTTTGCTGGAGATTAAAGAATGAAGGTTATAAAGTAATGTATTGCCCTGACGCTGAAGTATATCATGTTGGCGGAGGAACTTTAGATGCAAAAAATCCTTACAAGGTATTCCTTAATTTCAGGAATAATTTAATGATTATGCAAAAGAATCTCCCTTTTTTTGAAGCGCTGATCGGTATATCAGTCAGGATATGTATTGACCTGGTAGCACTAATTCAATTTGCCGCAAAAGGGGAATTTAAATTTGCATCAGCGGTTAACAAGGCACACTTCCAATTTGTTAAATCTCTAAGAAGAACAGCTTCAAAACGAAGCGGAAAACAATTGGCGTATACCAAACACAACGGAGTATTCCATTCCAGCATTGTGTGGGGATTTTTTATAAAAGGAATGAAACAGTTTAGCAGGCTTAAATTCTAATTAGATGTTCCAGCGCGAGTCTGTATCCATCCATTCCTAAACCAGTAATTACCCCACGGCAATTTTTTCCAGTCATAGAAACATGTCGAAACGCTTCTCTGGCATATATATTTGATATATGTACCTCAACTACAGGTGTTTTAATCGCTGCTATTGCATCTGCAATAGCTATTGAAGTATGTGTGTAAGCACCACCATTGAGAATAATGCCGTCAAATAAAAAACCAGTTTCATGCAACTTATTAATCAGTTCACCTTCAACATTACTTTGATAATAGTTGATTTCCACCGCCGGAAAATCTGCTCTTAACTGCACTAAATAATCTTCAAAACTCGTATTTCCATATACACCCGGCTCACGTGTTCCTAACAGATTTAAATTGGGGCCATTAATAATTTGTATCTTCATCTTTTCAAACATATAGTTTAAAATTTACACTATAAAATTTTTGTGATTAAATACAGCTACCTCAAAGAATTTACCACTCACCTGAAACTCGAACGCGGACTTTCAGAGAACTCAGTTGCGGCTTATATCAATGACGTAAATAAACTTTTGCAGTATCATGAACAGTTTGATCAGCAGACAACGATAATGGAAGTAAGTCATGCCAGCTTGCAGAATTTTGTATCCTGGTTAAATGATTTGGGGATGTTGGCGAACACACAGGCTAGAGTGATCTCAGGACTTAAAGCATTTTTTAATTACCTGATGCTGGAGAACCTGATTCAGGAAGATCCCTCGGCAATGCTGGAATCACCAAAGCATAACCGAAAACTTCCAGATGTACTGAGTTACAATGAGATCAATGACCTGATAACTGCAATAGACGCTTCAAAACCAGAAGGGATGCGAAATAAGGCTATGCTGGAAGTTTTATATGGTTGCGGACTAAGGGTTTCTGAATTAATTACTTTAAAAATTTCCGATCTCAATATTCCATCTGAATATATCAGGGTGATTGGAAAGGGAAACAAAGAGCGGATTATACCAATCGGACATATAGCTCTTAAATTGATAACGATTTACCTTACCGAAGTAAGAGTGCATTTGAAAATTAAAAAGGGAAATGAAGATTTTGTATTTTTAAACAGATTAGGCACACACCTTTCACGTATTTCCGTTTTTACGATGATCAAAGCGCTGGCTGATCAGTCCGGCTTAAATAAAACGATAAGTCCGCATACCTTCAGGCATTCATTTGCAACACATCTGATTGAAGGCGGCGCAGATTTGCGCGCTGTTCAGGAAATGCTGGGCCATTCCAGTATAACCACAACAGAAATTTATACGCATCTGGACAGAGGATATCTGCAGGGCATTATTAAACAGTTTCATTCCCGTAGTTAGTATGCTACAAAGAGCAACATATCATTCTGTCTTTTCCCTGCATATCTTTTTTGAGAATAATCTTATTGAAACCCTTATTCTCCAGCATTGCTACCGTCTCTTTTCCCAGGTACTCATTTATCTCGAAAAATAAATTCCCGTCTTGCCGAAGATGTTTGATCGCAAAATCAGCGATGGCTTCATAGAATAATAGTGGCTGTTCAGTTGCGACAAACAGTGCGAGATGAGGTTCATGATCTAACACGTTCTGATGCATGTCTGCTCTTTCATCTTCTTTAATATAAGGTGGATTACTAACGATGAGGTCGTAATTTTCATCACCACTATAGGTAAGAATATCTTGGTTTATAAAGTTGATAATCACATTATTTAATACCGCATTCTTTTCAGCGACAATCAGTGCATCAGCAGATACGTCCAAAGCTGAAACGTTATTTGCGTTAAGGTGTTTTTTTAGTGAAATCGCTATACAGCCACTGCCTGTGCCAATATCTAAGATATTAGTTGGTTTTTGCTGCTTCACTCCCACTGTTTGCAAAATCCAGTCGACCAGTTCCTCTGTCTCTGGTCTTGGAATCAAAACAGCGGGACTAACGTTAAATTTTAAACCATAGAAAATAGTTTCCTCAAATATATACTGCAGGGGTTTTCCTGTTTTCAATTCTAAGAGTATCTCCTCATATTTATCTAACTGATTTGCATCAACTTCCTTTGTGCCATTAATTAATATATAACCCCTTCCCCAGCCATGCAGCTGCGCTGTAATCATATAAAATAAAGATCTTGCCTCTTCGGTATCATATAGTGCCGTTGCCTGTTCAACGAAGTACTCTTCTAACGCTTTAATATTCATCAGCTGCAAATTAAGTAATAATGTGGCATCTCTATGGTTTAAATATTTCAACATCTCGTAAATTGCAGGTACTTTTGTGGAAATGAGTGATGAATTATATGTGAAACGCTGTCTTGAGCTTGCCGAAATGGGCAATGGTAGCGTTAGCCCCAATCCTTTAGTAGGGTGCGTTATCGTAAGTGGCGGTAAAATCATAGGAGAAGGATACCATAAAAAATACGGACAGGCCCATGCCGAGGTCAATGCAATCAACGCAGTGCTGGAGAAATATGGCGATCAGGCTCCTGTTTTGCTGAAGGAAGCAACGGTATATGTAAGCCTTGAGCCCTGTGCACATTTTGGAAAAACCCCACCTTGTGCTGATTTATTAATCAGACACCAGGTAAAAAAAGTGGTGATTGGAACGAGAGATCCCTTTGAAGATGTAAATGGTAAAGGGATTGAACGCTTGCAAAATGCAGGTATAGAAGTAATTTCTGGTGTACTGGAGAACGAATGCAGATATGTAAACCGTCGTTTTTTTACTCGGGTTACACAACAGAGACCTTATATAATCCTTAAGTGGGCTGCGACGGCAAACGGATATTTTGCCGCTAATAACACGGTACAACAATGGATCAGTGGACCACTGGCAAAAAAACTTGTGCATAAATGGCGTACAGAGGAAGATGCAGTTCTGGTGGGAAAATATACTGCTATTATTGACAACCCGCAATTGAGTGCGAGAGAATGGCCTGGTAAAAATCCAGTACGACTTTTAATAGACCGTAATCTTGAAGTGGATACCAGTAGTCTGCTTTATAACGATGCAGCCAAAACGATTATTTTCAATGAGTTGAAAACTGATGTGATAAAAAATATTCATTACGTGTCTATGGAAGATATGCAGTACTATCTGCCACAAAAAATCGCCTATCAACTTTATCTGATGGATATACAATCTGTTATTATTGAAGGTGGCGCACATATTCTCAACCAGTTTATCTCTTCAGGATTATGGGACGAGGCAAGAGTATTTACATCATCCACTAGCTGGGATAATGGTATTTTTGCCCCTCAGATTAACGGAAAAATAACTGATATCTCAAACGTTGATAAAGATAAACTGACTTTATATCAAAACCAGGTAAACAAATGATCTATATATTATTGAGCGTAAGCTGCAGTGTAACGGTTGCAGTGCTGCTAAAGCTTGCGAGGCGTTACAAAATCAACGTGCTCCAGGCGGTTTTGTGGAACTACCTCGTCGCCATAATTCTTGGTTTTATTTTTTTTAAACCTGAGCTAAGTACAGTTTCTTTTAAACCGTCTTTACTTCAGGTTTCATTAGGCGTATTATTACCTTTACTGTTTTTAATTCTTGCGAAGTCTGTGCGGAATATTGGTATTGTAAAAACAGATATTGCTCAACGTTTATCTCTTTTCATTCCAATTATCGCTTCTTTATATTTGTTTGGGGATAAATTTAATGCATTAAAAATTGCCGGACTGCTTATTGGGTTTACAGCTATAATTCTGACGCTGTTCAGGAAGTCAGAAGTGAAAAGCGAACGCACCAATTATTTATTCCCGGCAATGGTCTTTGTGGGATTCGGAGTGATTGATGTAATGTTTAAGAAACTAGCCACTAATATAGTTGTTCCCTATACTACAGCGCTTATAGAGATATTTTGTATTTCTTTTATCGTTTCCTTGTTTGTAGTATGTTATACTATATTTATCAGGAAACAGAAGGTAGAACTGGTCAATTTCCTCTGCGGCAGTATATTGGGGCTTTTCAATTTTGGTAATATCATGTTTTACATGAAAGCACATCGTGTAATGGCAAATCATCCTTCAACAGTGTTTGCTGCAATGAATATGGGAGTAATTGTTGCAGGAACACTCATTGGCATCATCCTCTTCAAAGAAAAAATAAGCAAGCTTAATTATTTAGGTATTATGATGGCGCTTATTGCCATTATCCTGATCACATTATCCTGATCACATTATCCTGATCACATTATCCTGATTTATGTTATTCGACGATACTTATAAAACTATTGAAGCCCCTGCAGAGGGACTTTTTAGAGATAAAGGGAGCAAATTTATAGCTTTTGCCTATCCGCTTTCAAATGAGAGTGAAGTGAAGGCACACCTCCTGAAACTACGTGCCGAACATACGAAAGCGAATCATTTCTGTTATGCCTACCGGCTGAGTACTGATAGGAATGTATTTAGATTCAATGATGATGGTGAACCATCCGGAACTGCTGGCAGACCAATACTGAATACACTATTATCAAACGATCTCACGAATATATTAGTGATCGTTGTTCGCCATTTTGGTGGTACACTGCTTGGAGTACCGGGACTTATCAATGCTTATAAATCGGCCACGGCCGAAGCAATCAAAGAAGCCAGCATTGTGGAGCGCAGTGTAAATGACATTTATGAAATCAGTTTTGAATATCTGATGATGAATGATGTGATGCGGTTGGTTAAAGAAGAGGATTTAAATATCATTGAGCAAATTTTTGATAACACTTGTCTGCTTAAACTTGAGGTTCGTAAATCACAATTAAATAAAGTCCTGATGCGAGTTGAAAAGCAGGAAGGCGTTCAATTAAAATATCTGTATACTGTATAACACAGTATTTTTGATCATATTAAATATTTACCATGCAAAAATTATCAGAAGCTGATTTGGTGATCAACCCAGATGGAAGCATTTATCACCTGAATCTTTTACCAGAGGATGTCGCAAATACAATAATTACTGTGGGCGATCCGGACAGAATTTCGGAAATAACTAAACACTTCGATAACATTGAACTAAAAAAAGGTAAGCGGGAATTCCTAACGCATACCGGTTATATCGGAAATAAGCGGATCACAGTTATTTCTACCGGCATAGGTACAGATAATATTGATATCGTGCTGAATGAACTGGATGCACTGGTGAATATAGATTTTGACTCCCGTACCGTCAATAAAGAATTGCGCTCTTTGGATATTATCAGGATAGGAACTTCAGGCGCTGTTCAGCCGGATATACCTATGGGTACAATACTGGCTTCAACTTATGGTTTAGGTCTTGATGCTTTAATGCATTATTATGTACAGGACATTCCTGAAAGAGATGAGGAAATTCTGGAAGCAATTGAAAATCACTTTTCTGACTTGGGCGCAATCCATCCTTATCTTACGGCCGCAGATGAAGGACTACTAAATACCATCGGTAAGGAGATGGAAAAAGGCATTACCGCGACTGCTCCGGGCTTTTATGCACCGCAAGGACGACAAGTTCGGGCAATAAACGCTGTGCCAGCATTTATTCAAAAGCTGAACACTTTTCAGCATCAGGATAACCGTATCACCAACCTCGAAATGGAAACTGCGGGAATCTATGCCTTAGCGAAAATCCTTGGTCATAAAGCACTTTCTGTAAATGCAATCTTAGCCAGCAGAGTGAACTTCCAATTCAGTAAAGAGCCAAATATAGTTGTAGAAAATGCCATTAAGATGGTTTTAGAAAAAATCACATCTATTTAATATCATCTCACGCCCGATTCATATTCGATTTTAAACATGACGAAAACTAAATATTTCTTTCTCATACTTTTACTTGGCTCACTGACAGCACTTGGTCCATTTTCTATAGATATGTACCTACCTGGTTTCCCCGCCATTGCTAAAGATTTACATACCACCGTGGCTAAAGTATCGCTTTCTTTATCAGGTTTTTTCATCGGAATATCGATAGGTCAGCTATTATATGGTCCGCTATTAGACCGTTTCGGCAGAAAAAAGCCATTGTACATTGGTTTATCGGTTTATATCTTAGCATCACTTGGTTGTGCGTTTGCAAATAGCATAGAATGGCTGATAATTCTCAGGTGTATACAAGCGGTAGGTAGCTGCGCGGCTGCGGTAGCATCAATTGCAATGGTCAGGGATCTCTTTCCTGTGAAGGATAATGCTAAAGTATTTGCCTTACTCATGTTAGTAGTAGGCGTTTCCCCAATGATTGCGCCAACTGTCGGTGGCTACGTTACAGCGTCATTTGGCTGGCATTCCGTATTTATTATTTTAATGCTGCTGGGTGCTGTGAATTTATTTGCCAGCATATTTGGCTTACCGGAAAGTTATCAGCCTGATAAGACCCTTTCTCTGAAACCAAAACCTATTCTTCTAAATTTTATTTCGGTGCTGAAGGAACCGCAGTTTTACACTTATGCTTTTACTGGTGCTATCGCTTTCTCTGGACTATTTGCTTATGTTGCAGGGTCGCCACTTCTGTTTATGGATATTTTCGCTGTAAAGGAAGAAACTTACGGATGGATATTTGCCTTTCTGTCTATCGGATTAATTGGTGCAAGTCAGGTCAATACATTAATGTTACGTAAATTTAGCAGCGAACAGTTAATTTTTGCTTCTTTAATTTGTCAGTCCATTACAGGTATTGTCTTTCTTACAGGCAGTATAAATGGATGGTTTGGTCTACCTGAAACTATTGCCTTATTGTTTATCTTCCTAAGTTGTCTTGGTTTTGCAAGTCCGAATGCCTCTGCGTTATCTCTTGCTCCCTTTAGTAAAAATGCCGGCAGTGCATCTGCATTAATGGGTGCAGTACAAATGGGACTTGGTGCACTGGCATCAGTTCTGGTAAGTATGTTTGATACAAGGTCATCTGTTCCCATGGTAGCGATTATGGCTTCAACTTCATTAATTGCATTAATAATACTATATACCGGCAGAAAAAATATAAAAAATAAGATTGAGATCGATAAAGAAAATTCAAGCGTTTCTTTTCATTAATGATTACTAGCAGGTTATGATTTAATAACTATTCCTGCAAACAAAGAAACGGTAAGATGTGTTGAAATAGAAAATCAAATAGAAAAGCACATGTTAAGTAAGATCACACATAATTTAACCATTATTGCCGGAAAAAAGCTGCTTGATAATCTTGATCCGGAAAATTTAAATATTGGCAAAAGCCTCCTGTCTATTATAGCTGGTGCCTATATTTTCCAGAAAGGAATAAAAAACATATATAAACATCCTGTAATTGGCTTTCAGGAAGCATTTCTAGGTGGATATTTGCTGTATGATTCTATAAAAGGTATCAGAGATGGTTATATCAGACATCCTACGGAAGTTTATCAGGTACGTAAAAATCAAATTCAGGGAAATGATCCAAATAGTGCTGTCCCGGCATTCGTATAACTATGATCGCGTAGTATCATCACGGTGTGATTGATACTACGCGATATATTAAATAAACATCTGACGCTCAGTTGTTAAGTTGATTTATTTTTATTATCGTAAAATAATCTTAGCTGTGTTATCCAGATTCGGAGTGCCTCGTAATTATCCTTTCTAATTTTTTCCTGCTTGCTCATCTCTGTCTTCTTTCTATTTACGAGGCTTGATAACTCATAAATAACGATGAGCATATTGTTCACACAAATCACGTGATCGTTAATATATTGATCGGCCGACTGAACTGATCTTGTCAGTGCTTTATTAGTGTGCTTTTTTAACCTGAGATACTCTAATGCCAGGAAGTCAGAATTCAGCAGGTCTATAGACAAATCCTCATCTTCTTTCAAAATGACTACTACGCCATTAATTTGCTGCAGATCACTGCAATATCTTGTTGAATCGTTATACATTATTTGTTATTTATTGTTTTATTAATGTTGTGTATTCTATTTATAACCCTCAGTTTGGTTAATCCACTATCTTTGATCTGCCTTATTCTCTCCTTACTCAAACCGTAGATAACTGATATCTCCTGCAGGGATAAGGGCTCTTTGATCCCGACGCCAAAACAGAGCCTGATAATGTTTGCTTCACGTTTTGGGATTGTCCTTAGTAGATGATTAATATCCTCCAGCCTTGATGCCGGTAAGAATAGGTGGTCAGTTGCAGGCTTGTTGTCTGAAATAATATCATGCAATGTGCGGTATGTTTCAGTACCCATAGCAGCATCAAGAGATAATGATAATTTGGCTCTTTGCTGATATTCAGTAACCCGCTCTTCTTTCAGATTGACTTCCAGTGCCACTTCTTCAGTAGTCGGCAAACGTTCAAATTTCTGCTCCAGCAGCCCTATCGCATTATTAATTTTAGTGATACTGCAAACAATATTCAACGGAAGACGAATTGTTCTTGTCTGTTCAGCAAGGGCAAGCAATATGGATTGCCTGATCCACCAAACGGCAAAGGATATAAACTTGAAACCTTTCGTTTCGTCAAATTTCTTAGCTGCCTTAATAAGTCCCAGATTTCCTTCATTTATTAAGTCGCCCATACTCATACCTCTATGCTGGTATTTCTTCGCTACAGAAACTACAAACCTGAGATTTGTTTTGATCAGTCTTTCCAGTGCATCATTATCTCCTGATCTGATCTTTCTGGTAATCATAACTTCTTCTTCAGTTGTCAGCAAGACAATCTTCCCAATATCAACCAGATATTTGTGCAGAGAAGTAGCGTCTCTGCTTGTGATTGATGATTCTAATTTTAACTCCCTCATGCAGTTAATTTAACATGGATATATTATTAACCATGACGCAATAGTGGGTATTAAATCTTTTAAAAACGAAGAAGCAGGCAATTCTTACTAAAAAAGTCAAAAACGGGCAAATTATGAATGTAATAAGTTGACTTTACACACGTTTATTTATTTTAAACTTTAATTAAATTTTATAGATATTAAATTTGTAATTTTGAATTGTTAGTTACACCTTGGAGATAATTCATTGATTGGACACGTAAAGGCATTTACGCGTTTTTTTAAAACTTTTTAAACACATTTAGCATATAATGGCAGTAAAAATAAGGGAAATAGATATTCAGATCTTAAATCTGTTGGTTATAGATGCATCGCTGACAAATAAAGAGATTGCGGATAAAATAAAAAGATCTGAAACTACGGTCGCAAAACACAAAAGGTATTTGGTAACTTCAGGGCTGATCCTGAGTTATACGATCCGGCTGGACAGGACTAAACTAGTCAAAGCGGTGGATAGACTTCATCATATCGATCCAGCTAAGTTTAATTCGGAAGACTACAGACGCCTGAATACCGAAATTGTAAATAACGATGACCACACTACTTATGCATTCAATGTTAACGATAAAATTATCGAATTGGTGATCAGTACTGATGTGATGTCAACGCATAGAAAGATTGAGCGGAATATCTACGAATTCGGAAAAGTAATGAAACCACGAAAATAGAAGTCAGCTTATAATAATTGATAAATTAAACAGGAGATGCAGATGATGCCCCCTGTTTAATCTATTTTATCTGATCTGTCCGGTACCTCTGATCACCCATTTATAACTTGTTAATTCAGATAATCCCATAGGTCCGCGAGCATGCAATTTCTGTGTGCTAATACCGATCTCTGCTCCCAACCCAAATTGTCCGCCGTCAGTAAATGCTGTTGATGCATTTGCATAGACAGCAGCGGCATCAACAGCATTAAGGAAAGTGACGATTTTTTCTTCATCTTCAGCAATGATTGCCTCACTATGTTTTGAACTATGCATTTCGATATGTGTTAATGCCTCCTGCAGATTTTCAACTGTTTTAACGGCCAGTTTATAATCTAAAAATTCCGTTCCGTAATGCTCTTCCTCAGCTGGATGAAGTAAGTTTCGCGGATAGTTATCTATTAAAATAGTGTAACTACTCTGATCAGCAAAGATCTCAACTTTCTCTTGAGCTAAAGGTTCAACTATATTCCATAAGTCATCTAGCCTTTCCTTATGGATGAGCAGACAATCTAAAGCATTACACACACTAACTCTTCTGGTTTTAGCATTAAGAATAATATTCCTGCCTTTTATTGGATCACCGGATTCATCGAAATACGTGTGGACGATACCAGCACCAGTTTCAATGACGGGCACTTTGCTGTGTTCACGGACATAGTTGATGAGCGACTGACTTCCGCGTGGAATCAACACATCAACATACCCAACGGCTTGAAGTAATGCTGCGGTGGCTTCCCGGTCTGCGGGAAGCAAGACTGCTACAGACTCCTCTATTCCATGCCGGTGAAGAACATCTTGAATGACGCTCATAATAGCTTTGTTAGAAGCTTCAGCATCACTTCCTCCTTTTAAAATAACAACGTTTCCAGTTTTAAAGCACAGTGCAAATACATCAAGGGTAACGTTTGGCCGGGCTTCATAGACAACGCCCACCACACCAAGAGGAACTCTGATCTTTGAAATGTCAAGTCCATTCGGGAGCTTACTGCTGGAAATAATTTCTGCTAACGGACTTTCTAAATCCACCACATTAAGCACTTCTCTGGCCATTGCTTCCAACCTTGTTTTATCTAATTTCAGACGATCATATTTTGGATCCGTAACTGGCATTTTCTCCAGATCATACTGATTGGCCATAAGGATATCATCTGCTTTAGATAAAAGGTCATCAGCGATATCCCTCAAAATTTCATTAATGGTCTCTTTGTTAATCTGATTTAGAATCGCACTCCCTTTTTTTGCATTTTCAAAGTATTGCTGGTATTTCATTGCTGCTGGTTAATCTACTGCATAAAAATAATTATAATGGACCAAAGCTTTATGTCCCTTCTGCCCTATTCTCTCTGTCGCTTTTTCGGAATTGTAATCTGCTATCCCCAAACCTATCAGGTGATTATGCTCATCTATTAATTTAATGATATCACCTTTTTCAAATGATGAAATTACAGCAATTATTCCAACTGGTAGTAAACTATGTGCGGCTCCCGACATCAATGCGGTTTTAGCACCGGCATTAAGCTGAACACTTCCCGTGGCAGATTGCTCTGAGTGAGCTATCCACTTTTTCTTGCCCGAAGTATTCTTCTCGGGTACGAAATACGTGTTCAATGCAGTTCCAAACAATAGGTCGTATACAATATTATCACGCATCCCATTGGTAATATGTACAGGTATACCCAATTTTGCTACTTTTCTCGCCATACCTAGCTTAGTTACCATACCACCTCTGCCTAATCCCGACTTTGCAGTGCTGATGAAACTATCTATCTCTTCCATATTCTTTTTAATTTCTGGAATTAGTACTGAGGTGGCCGATTTAGGATCTCCATTATAAATGCCATCAACATTAGATAAAATAATTAACGCATCAGCATCCATCATCGATGCGATTAATGCTGCAAGCTCATCATTATCCGTGAACATGAGTTCTGTTACAGATACTACATCATTTTCATTAACAATTGGGATAACGTTGTTTTTAAGGAGGATATTTAAACAGCTTTTTATATTTAGGTAGTGTTTTCTATCTCTAAAATCCTCCTTGGTTACTAATACCTGGGAGCATAACATATCGTACTTCTGGAATAAAGACATATAATTGTTGATCAGCTTAATCTGACCAATAGAAGCCAATAGCTGTCTAGCCGCCACAGCATCATGTTTCTCGGATATGCTGAACATACTTCTGCCAGATGCGACAGCGCCAGAGGATACTACAATTACACTGATAGCCTGATTTTTAAGGTTTACAATCTGTTCAACCAGATTGGCAAGGCGGTGTTCATCTGGTAGTCCGTTCGACTGTGTAAGTACGTTTGAACCAATCTTTACAACTATTTTTTTATACTTAAGGGGCATGATAAATAAAATTCAATGATGTATTATTTAGTTAAAGTAATGCAATCAGACCTGTCCAGCCTGTCTGGTGACTTGCGCCTAATCCCTTTCCCGTATCACCATTAAAGTATTCGTGAAAAAGAATATAATCTTTAAAGTTTGGATCATGGTTGAACTTAGCATAGCCACCAAAAACGGGTCGTTCGCCATCACCATTTCGCAAAAATATAGACTTCAGTCTTTTACTCAGCAGTCCGGCAATCTCAGCGAGTGAGTAATACTCTCCGGAACCTGTTGGGTATTCCACTTTGAAGTCATCTGTATAATATTCCTGAAAGTTTTTCAGCGATTCAATAATCAGATAATTCATCGGCAGCCATATTGGTCCTCTCCAGTTACTATTTCCACCAAACATATCCGAATCACTTTCTCCAGGTAAATAATTCACTACATAATCAGCACCGTCCAGCTTGTAGTGATATGGACTTTCCTCATATGCTTTTGACAATGACCGGATTCCATAATCCGAAAGA
>Ga0247813_10001594_pt1 | contig 16930 bp, 14 predicted proteins | sample UWRJL169409C1_FD_180719 | JGI IMG/M metagenome (GOLD analysis project Ga0247813, IMG submission 180719) | Plant litter microbial communities from Arlington Agricultural Research Station in Wisconsin, United States - UWRJ-L169-409C-1 | ecosystem: Environmental > Terrestrial > Plant litter >... | reverse complement strand
ATTCACCGAGAATTTGGGCGACACCTAGCAGTTTGCTCCTCCTCGCTGTATACGACCGCGGTCTACCCGGATTGCGATCATCTTCTCGCCACAAATCTGGCGGGGCACTACGAACCGTCAGCACAAACCAACAAGACAACCCGAATGTCTTGCTGCACGTCCTGAATCCCATGGCAATTGCGCTGCGGGGGTTCTTGAGTGCTGCATGCCCGGGTTCCGTAATCCCGGCATCCTTTCGCGATGTCGCGAAAGGAACTTCAAATGAACAAGCTCGTTAAGGGTTCAATCGCTGGCGCTGCTGGCATCGCCCTCCTCCTCGGTGGCGCTGGATCACTCGCACTCTGGAGCGACTCCGCCGCTCTCTCGCCCACGTCCATCACCTCCGGAACGCTGGACATCGCGCCCGGCACGACCGGAACCTGGTCGCCCGCGCTCGCCAAGATCGTTCCCGGCGACACGACCACCTACACGCAGACCTACACGGTCACCGCGACCGGTGACAACCTGCACGCGCAGCTCTCCACCAACGCAGGCACGATCGGTAACACCGTCGGTGCGACAGTCAACACGACGTACGCCGTGAAGACCGCGGCCAACGTCGCAGTCACCCCGACCGCTGGTGTCTACGCGCTCAACGCTGGTACCTACACGGTCACCGCGACGATCGTCGTCACGTTCCCGACGAGCACGGCGAACCAGGACGGCATCAACGGCACCGTTTCGTTCAGCGGCGTCACCGTCAGCCTCAACCAGGTCTAGTGAGCAGGATGCCCCGGCTTCGGCCGGGGCATCCTCCCTCCTCTTCTTTCAGCTTCACAAGTTCTTCAGGCACGTCCGGAGGTGATGTCATGCCTGCACGCCCTCTTGCCCGCCACCGCGCGGAGCGACGTCTTCACGTCAACGCCCGCAGTCTCATCGCCACAACGTGCGCGATCGGTGCTGGCACCCTCGCCGCAGTCCTGCTGTCCGGCGGCACCTATGCACTCTGGTCGGACAACGCGACCAACACGGCGCCCACGCTGACCTCCGCGAAGTTCGGTATCACCGCCGCTGAGTCCTGGGGCTCCACAGCCTTCTCCAACCTCATCGTCGGCCAGAGCGTGCGCCAGCCGTTCACCGTTACCAACACCGGGGATGTCGCTGCGACTATCTCCGGCACCGCGAGCGCTTCAGCCGCCTACGAGGTTCGTTACGCAACGGGCACCTGCTCGACCGCGGGAACCGCAGCGCTCACCGGAGCCTCCGCGACCACCACCGCAAAGGCGCTGGGAACCCTCGCGGCCGGTGCCACCGCCACCTACTGCATCGAGATCAAGGTCGCGACGGGAGCCGCGGCGGGCAACAGCCAGGCCATCACCGCGACGATCACGGGAGCCCAGTGATGCGCCGCCTGACGCGCGTGGAGCGCCGCCGTCGTTTCTCCACCATTCGGGCCGGGCTCATCGCTGGCATCGCTGCCTTCGTGCTCTTCGGCACGTCGGGTGTCGCGTTCGCCCTGTGGAGCGCCAGCGCTGCGCTTTCGACTACGGCATCTACCGCGACTGTCACTGTCAGTCAGGCACTGAGTGGATCGACTCTCGCGAAGACCTACACCTCGACCGACCTCATCGGTGTGGGTGTCGTCACCGTCACCAACACCGGAACGCGCTCGGGCAGCTACTCGCTCGCTGTATCGGGCACGTCGACATCGTCGACTTTCCGAGCGGCGGTGGGCCTCGTCATCGGCGAAGGAACATGCACCACCACGTCGACCCTCACCTCAACGGCGAGCGGCACGATGGCAGCCGCGGTCACCAAGACCGGAACACTCGCCGCTGGAGCGAGCATTGCGCTGTGCGTGCGCACGTCGATCTCCGCAGCCAACGTGACCGCGAACTCCGGCGCTTCTCTTGCGGCCACCGCGGCCACGTCGATCACCGTCGGCACGTGGAGCGCGAACGCCGCGACATCCATCGCCTTCGCGCAGTCGATCGCCGCGGCCGCACCCGTTGACCGCACCGGCTGGTTCTGGATCAAGACCTCGCAAACTCCCACACAGTGCGTCTACCCACGATGGAGCGCCGACAACGGCAACCCGCTGTGGCAGGGGGCTTGCGGAACCGCGGCGAGCTACGGCTACCTCGAACTCGTGAGATTCGTCGCAGCGACAAATGGCTATTACACGATCAGCTCGCGGGCGTCGTCGACAACCTGGTGGAGCGCACCGAGCGCCGCTGCGGGTCAACCCGTTCAGGTGAGCAATACGACGACTGATCTGGGCAAATGGCTTCCGATCGTCAACTCCGACGGCACCACATCGTTCTCGATTAAGAGCGCGCCGACACTGTGCCTCTCGATCAACGGCGCGACACCTGCCGCAGACGAGTTCCTCCAGCTCGCCACCTGCAGCTCCACGTCAGCGCGCCAGAAATTCATGGTGCAGCTTCTCGAGGTCGTCGTGCCGCCGTCGACAGCACTGACCTGCGTCAACGACGGCGGCGGATACAACGCGACCTACTCGTGGCCAGCGCTGACCGGATATCAGTCCTCGGTCGTCTACCGCGTCAAGCTCAACGGCACCGTGCTCGCGGAGAGCGCGTACGGCGGCGGCACTGGCTGGGATACCAACGTGCGCTTCCAGGGCGGCGCCGCAGCGGCGGGTACCTATGGCACCGGCTCGAAGTCGATCCTCGTAGAGCAGTCCGTGCTCGACGGTCCGTGGACGACGACGGGCACCGGAACCCTGAACATATCCAGTTCAGTACCATTCATGACGTGCGGTTGAACACAGTGATGTCCGCGAGAGTCGCGCTTGGCGTGATGGTCGCTGCTCTGACGGCCTCGGTGAGCCTGCTCGGCGCCGCGGGTGCAGCAACTGCGGCGAGTGACATCCACATTGACCAGACTGGACCCCTGTTCGGATCGGCGACCGCGATGGTGCCGCTCGACGAATGGACGACGAGCTTCACTGTCACGAACACCGGCAGTAATACGGGCTTTCTGCGCATCAGTGTCGCGGATGTCGCGAGCAGCAGCTCGAGGTACGAAAGTGCAATGACGATCGCGGCGAGTGTGCCAGGGCACACTGGAGCCCCAGTCGCCCTCAGCACCGCCGAACCGTGCCGCGTGCTCACCGAGGGACTCGTGCTCGCACCAGGGCAGTCGACGAGTGTGACAGCACAGCTCGCGCTCGGCGATATGTCGGGTTCGACCGGGCAGAACAACACCCTGACATTCGCCGTGCGCGTCGGCATGAGTGATGTCGCTCCGGGCACGATCGCGCCGACCGCGTGTTCGCCCAATACCGTGGCGATCCCTGGCGTGGGCGATGGGTCGACCGGCTCCGGAGGCACCGAGGTGGATGCCTCGCCCGAAGTCACCGAGACCGCAGCTCCCGGAGTATCGCGCGACGTGAACGGAAAGCCGTGGCCCACTGTGGCCGGTATCCCGTTCGACCCGAATACGGTCGAGCTTTTCCAGGACTGGGGTGGCCTCGTTCCTGCCCTCGCTTTCGTGTTCGGATCCGGCTGGTTCTTTCTCGCCGCTCGTCGCCGTCGCAAGCGCGCGGCAGACGACGACGACTCAGACTTCGATGAGAGCTACGAGGTGTGAGCGGGCGACGGAAGGTCGAGAAGGAGAAAGGCGTTCTGCACTACATCGGCCTCGGCCTGAGCTACGGACTCTTCGCACTCGTGCTACTTCTCGCCGTGATCGTGATCGTCGTGCCGTTCGTCACCGGGTCCACCCCGATGACGGTGCTCACCGGATCCATGGTGCCCACCTACCCGCCGGGGACCCTCGTGATCGTCAGGCCGACCGAAGCGGATGACATCCGTATCGGTGACGCGATCACCTACCAGTTGAAGTCGGGCGAGCCCGAGGTCGTCACCCACCGCGTCATCTCGATCGCGACAGCGGCCAACGGCGACCAGACGTTCGTGACCCAGGGTGACGCCAATCCCCAGCCCGATGAGAAGCCCGTCATGCCCGTGCAGGTGCGCGGCAAGGTCTGGTACAGCGTTCCGTTGATCGGTTGGGCCAACTCGGCGATCAACGGCGAGAATCGCGCCTGGATCGTGCCGCTCATCTCCGTCGCACTGTTTCTGTACGCCGGATACATGTTCGCGAGCGGTCTTGCCTCGAGTATTCGAAAGAAGCGCCGAGCCAAGAGCGCTTAGGCTCTAGGGCGTGAAGGCAATCCGTCGATTTACCGTCCGAACCGTGCTTCCCGAGACTTTGGGAGCTCTGGAGCAACTTGCGACGAACGTGCGCTGGTCGTGGCATGAGCCCACGAGACAGTTGTTTGCCTCGATAGCTCCAGAGGTGTGGGACGAGATCGGACACGACCCGATCGGCCTGCTCGGCGCCGTAGCGCCCGAGCGTCTTGCCGAACTCGCGGATGACGCGAACTTCGTCAATCGCGCGAACGCCCTGCGTGACGAGCTCGCCACCTACCTGAGCGAACCGCGCTGGTACCAGCAGCTCGAGGATGCCCCGGCCTCGATCGCGTACTTCTCCCCGGAGTTCGGTATCGCCGCGGCTCTTCCGCAGTACTCGGGCGGTCTCGGCATCCTCGCCGGCGATCACCTCAAGAGCGCATCAGACCTCGGCGTTCCGATCATTGGTGTCGGCCTGTTCTATCGCGCGGGTTACTTTCGCCAGGCGATCTCGCGTGAGGGCTGGCAGCAGGAGACCTACCCCGTGCTCGACCCGGACGGCCTGCCGCTCAGCGTTCTGCGCTACCCGGACGGCCGCGCCGCCCAGGTTACGCTTGCCCTGCCCGACGGCCACGCGCTGTACGCGCGAGTGTGGCAGCTCGACGTCGGACGTATCAAGCTGCTGCTGCTCGACACCGACATCCCGGAGAACGAGGACGCCCTGCGCTCCGTGACCGACCGGTTGTACGGCGGAGGTGGCGAGCACCGCCTGCTGCAGGAGCTCCTGCTCGGCATCGGCGGCGTGCGCGCCATCACGATCTACACCGAGCTCACCTCGACTCCCGTGCCGCAGGTGTTCCACACCAATGAGGGACATGCGGGATTCCTCGGTCTTGAGCGCATCAGCGACCTCATCGGCGCGGGGCTCTCGTTCACCGAGGCACTCCAGGTGGTGCGCGCGGGCACGGTCTTCACCACGCACACCCCGGTTCCCGCGGGTATCGACCGGTTCGAGGCGAGCCTCGTCGAACGCTATTTCTCGACCGAGCTCCTTCCCGGCGTCGACGTCGCCGATGTTCTCGCCCTCGGGGCAGAGGACTACGAGGGTGGCACGGAGGGCACCTTCAACATGGCGGTCATGGGGCTGCGGCTCGGGCAGCGTGCCAACGGTGTCTCCAAGCTCCACGGCGACGTCTCGCGCGGTATGTTCGGTGCGCTCTGGCCGGGCTTCGACCAGGATGACGTGCCGATCACGAGCGTCACGAACGGTGTGCACGCTCCCACCTGGACCGACCCGCTCCTCCTCGAACTCGCCTCGAGCAAGCTCGGCGAGACTGACACGACAGCGTGCGACTGGAACTCGCCGGCGATCAGCGACTCCGACATCTGGGCGGTGCGCGGAGCGATGCGTGCCCAGCTCGTCGGCGACGCCCGACGCCGTATGAACGATGCGTGGAGCGAACAGAACCCCGGCATCGGTGTCCCGGCCTGGCACCGCGAGCTGCTCGACCCGAACGTGCTCACGATCGGGTTCGCCCGCCGCGTTCCCACCTACAAGCGGCTCACCCTCATGCTGCACGACGAGGACCGCCTGCGGTCGATCCTGCTCAACCCCGACCGCCCCGTGCAGATCGTCATCGCGGGCAAGTCGCACCCGGCCGATGACGAGGGCAAGCGTCTCATCCAGCGACTCGTCGAGTTCGCCTCGGAGCCCGAACTGCGCACGCACATCGTCTTTCTGCCGAACTACGACATCGCCATGGCCCGCCTGCTCTACCCGGGTACCGATGTGTGGCTCAACAACCCGCTGCGCCCGCTCGAAGCCTGTGGCACGAGTGGCATGAAGGCCGCGCTCAACGGCTCGCTCAACCTGTCGATTCTGGATGGATGGTGGGCCGAGTTCTACGACGAGGAGAACGGTTGGGCGATCCCGACCGCTGACTCCGCGGGCGACGGGGCGGAGCGCGACAAGCTCGAAGCTGACAGCCTCTACGACCTCATCGAGAACCAGGTGGCTCCGCGGTTCTACGACCGTGACCCCGACGGTGTTCCGCGCCGCTGGGTCGAATCGATCCGCCACACCCTCGCGACCCTGTCGCCATCGCTCAGCGCCGACCGCATGGTGCGCGAGTACGTCGAGCGCCTCTATGTTCCCGCCTCGCACGCCCAGGCCGCTGTCTCGGCGAACTCCTACCAACCCGCGCGCGACCTCGCGGCGTGGAAGGGCCGGGTCACCGAGGCCTGGCCGGGAGTGCACGTGACGCACGTCGAATCCGGGGGAGTGGACGCCGTGCCCCAGGTCGGTGACACCCTCAACGTGCGTGCGCACGTCGAGCTCGCGACCCTGAGCCCGGAAGACGTCAAGGTCGAGGTGGTCTTCGGTCGGACTCGCGGGGAGGACAAGCTCGAGGACATCCAGCGGTTGCCGCTCGAACTCACCTCGCACGACCTCGGTGCCGCCGCAACCTTCAGCGGCGCTGTACCGCTCGGGCGGGCGGGCGGCTTCGGCTACAACGTGCGGGTTGTGCCGCGGCATCCACTTCTCGTCAACCCGGCCGAAATGGGTCTTATCGCGGTCGCCGAGTGAGAGTTCTCGCGCTGGGCGCGCTCGTACTCGCCCTCGCGGGCTGCACGCTCTTCACCGGTCCGACCGACGCCCAGCTCGAGCGGGCCGACCGCACCGGTGCCGAGCTCGCAGCGCTCGAGGGAGTCACTGACGCGTGGGCGTCGTACAGCGTCGGTCTCGACGTGGGAGATGACCTGCGCGCTTCGGTCGAGCCCGACGCGGGAACGACCCCGGTGCAGCTGCTCGAGCTCGTGCCGCGCATCAACGCTGTCATCGACGACGCGGGGTTCAACGGTTCCGCGCGCACTGTCACGATCGAGCTCGGTGACGACTCGGTGTTCCACTACTACGCTCCGCGCCGTGAGGAGTTCGACGTCGATGACGAAGTCGCTCAGTACGTGCAATGGTGGTCCGATCCGCGCATTGCCTCGATCGACAACACGAACCTGTTCTCTGTGGTCGTGCAGCCGGGGGCTTCGGTGCGCGAGGTCTACAGCGAGATCGTCGAAGCTGGCCCCACGGCGCTCACCACCGACCGCACGCTGCGGGTCGCTGACCCGAGCGGGTACATGCTCAACGCAGACCGAGCAGATTTCGCAGCGGATCGTCTCGACGCGGCCGAGGAGATCGCCGCGATACCGGGGCTGACCCAGTGTGCGTTCGGAATCTCGCAACCCGGGGAGGGTCCGATCGCCTACCTGTACAGCTGCTACGGCGCGGGCGAGCTCGGCCAGCCGGTCAACGATATCCTCGATCGCTACAACCAGCGCGACGACACCGAGGTGCAGCTCTACGACGGTGAATGGGTGACGACGAACGCCGTTCCCTAGTCGCGCGCTATCGCAGCTACCGAACCGCCCGTGATGGCCAGGAGGTCGGCGGGGGCGAGCTCCACGTCGAAGCCACGCCTTCCGCCGCTCACGAAGATCGTGTCGAACAGTTCGGCGGTTTCATCCAGCACGGTGGGATGCGCCGTCTTCTGCCCGATCGGACTGATGCCGCCCACGATGTAGCCGGTGCGCTTCTGGGCGAGCGCGGGGTCGGCCATGGCGGCCCTCTTTCCGCCAACGGCGCTCGCCAACGCCTTGAGGTCGAGCTTGCCGCTCACTGGCACGATCGCGACGACGAGAGCTCCATCGACGTCGGCGAGCAGGGTCTTGAACACCTGCTCCGCGTCGATGCCGAGCACGTCGGCGGCCTCCTGGCCGAAGTTCGTGTTGGCCGCGTCATGGTCGTAGGCGTGTGGTGTGTAGTTGATGCCCGCGCTGTCGAGCGCGACGGTGGCCGGGGTGCCGCTCATGGGCCTAGTGCGCTCGAAACAACTGAATGGATGCCCCGGCGACAGTCAGATCACTGCCCGGCCCGTGCTCAGCCCCCGGTGGGTTCTCGTCGAGGTCCGTCACGGCGGAATCCCACAGGAGCGTGTACGAGGCCACGCCCTCGTGCTCGGGGAGGGTGACGGTGATCTGCTCCTCGAGTCCGTGCACGATGAGCAGGATCCGGTTGAAGTCCTCGAACTCCGGGGTGGATGCCGCGAGGTACTGCAGTGTGCGCTCCGCGGGGGAGTCCCAGTCCTCCTCCGACATCGAGAGCCCCTCCTTGTTGTACCAGTCCATCTGCGTCGCGCTCGGAACCGTCTCGCCGAAGCGCCCGTAGTGCACGGGGCGCAGCGCGGGGTTCTCGTGGCGCAGTCGAATGAGCAGGCGCGATACCTCGAGGAGGTCCTGCTGCCAGTCGTCGTGGGTCCACGACAGCCAGGTCAGTTCGCTGTCGTGGCAATAGGCGTTGTTGTTGCCCCGTTGCGAGCGGCCGAACTCGTCCCCGGCGGTGAGCATCGGGATGCCCGCGCTCAGCAGCAGGGTTCCGAGCAGGTTGCGCATCGCCTTCCGGCGACTCGAGAGCACGTCCCTGTCACTCGTGGGGCCCTCAGCGCCGTGGTTGAAGGAGTGGTTGTTGTTGGTGCCGTCGCGGTTGTTCTCGCCGTTGCCGGTGTTGTGCTTCTCGTTGTACGCGGTGAGGTCGGCCATCGTGAAGCCGTCGTGCGCCGTGATGAAATTGACGGATGCGAGCGGCCCGCGCTCCTGTGAGAACACGTGTGCGGAGCCCGCGAGTCGCCTCGCGAGTGATCCGATGCCGTTCGGGGCCGTGCCGTGTCCGCGCGCTGCGCCGATGTCGGTGAGCCAGAAGTCGCGCATGCGGTCGCGGTAGCCGTCGTTCCACTCGGAGTAACCGTCGGGAAAGTTGCCGACCTGCCATCCGCCCATGCCGACGTCCCACGGCTCCGAGATCATCGTGACGCCCTCGAGTGCCGGGTCGTCGAGGATTTCACGCAGTAGCGGGTGCTCACGCTGGAACTCGACGTTCTCGTCGCGCCCGAGTGTCGCCATGAGGTCGAAGCGGAAGCCGTCGACCTGCACGTCGTTCGCCCAGTAGCGCAGCGAGTCGAGGACGAGACGCTGGGCTGCCGGCTGGGAGAAGTCGACGGTGTTGCCACAACCGGTGACGTCGATGTACTCGCCCGTCTCGGTCTGCCGGTAGTAGCTGGCGTTGTCGAGGCCGCGCAGGCTCGTGGTCGGGCCCTTCTTGCCCTCCTCGGCCGTGTGGTTGTAGACGACGTCGAGCACGACCTGGAGCCCCGCGGCGTGCAGCGATCGCACCATCGTCTTGAACTCGCGGAGCACGGCGCCGGTGCCGCCCTCCTGGGCGGCCTTCGTCGCGTACTCGCCGTGCGGGGTGAAGAAGTTGAGGGTGTTGTATCCCCAGTAGTTGACGAGCCCCTGCTTGATGAGCCGCTGCTCGCTCACCGACTGGTGCACCGGGAGCAACTGCACGGTGGTGACACCGAGATCTTTGAGATACGCGATCGTGGCCTCGTGACCGAGCCCCGCGTAGGTTCCGCGCAGGTCCTCGGGAACACCGGGGTTGAGCTTGCTGATTCCCCGCACGTGGGCTTCGTAGAGAACCGCATGGTCGAGGGAGATGACGGGCTTCGTCACGCCCTGCCAGTCAAACGCGTCATCCTGCACGTACGAACGCCACTCGCCCTCCGCCGTGCGCGCGAGCCCACGAGCGTACGGGTCGATGAGGTCGAGGGTCGGGTCGAAGTGGTGGGTCGGCCCGGTCGGTCCCGTCGCGCGCAGGGAGTAACGGGTTCCCGGCTTGAGTGCCTCGCTGCGCGCAACCCAGACGCCGTCTGCCTCCGGCTCGAAGGGGACGGTCGAGACCATCCACGCGGCATCCTTGTCGTCGAAAATACACAGATCGATGGATGTCGCGCTCGCCGACCACACACGCAACTCGCCGTTGCTCACGCCAAGCTGTTCAGACATGGGTTCAAGAGTATTGCCCGCGTGAGTCATGCTTGTTACATGGCCATCTACCTCGATCACGCGGCGACCTCGCCGATGCGGCCCGAGATCATCACGGCGTACGCCTCCGCGCTCGCCGTTGTGGGCAATCCCGCGTCGATCCACAGCCAGGGACAGAACGCGAAGCGCATGCTCGAGGAGGCGCGGGAGCACGTAGCTGAAAGCCTCGGTGCGGACTCGGTCGAGGTCACCTTCACCGGCGGCGGAACCGAGGCCGTCAACCTTGCCATCAAGGGACTCTGGTGGGCACGCAACCCTTCTACTGGTCGAGTAGGCGACGAACGAGCCGTATCGAGACCCCGCATCCTCGCCCCGGAGGGCGAACACCACGCGACGATCGACGCGATCGAGTGGCTCGTGCGGCACGAGGGCGCGCTCGTCGAGTGGATACCGGTCGACGAGTTCGGCCGCATCTCGCTCCCGCACCTCGAGGCAGCCCTCGGCCCCGACGTCTCGCTCGTCACAGTTCTGCTCGCGAACAACGAGGTGGGGACCATCCAGCCCGTGTCAGCTGTTGTGGCGCTCGCCGCAGCGCACGGGGTACCGGTGCACGTCGACGCGATTGCCGGATACGGATACCTGCCCATCGACTTTCACGCTCTCGGGGCGGCTGCGCTCAGCGTCTCCGCCCACAAGATCGGTGGCCCGGTCGGCACCGGTGCGCTCCTCATCGCACGCTCGGCGACGATCGAACCGCTCCTGCACGGCGGTAACCAGCAGCGCGGGCGATCCGGCACGCAGGATGTCGCGAGTGCCGTCGCGTTCGGCCTCGCCGCGCAGCACACACATGACATCGGGCACCTGCGTCTCTTGCGTGACCGCCTCATCACCGGCATCCAGCGCGCCGTTCCGACGGCGATCCTGCGCGGGGACCCGGTGGATCGCCTGCCCGGCAACGTGCACTTCACCTTTCCCGGCTGCGAGGGGGACTCGTTGTTGTACCTCCTCGACGTCGCTGGATTCTCCGTCTCGACCGGTTCTGCGTGCCAGGCCGGTGTGCCGGAGGCGTCGCACGTGCTCCTCGCCATGGGTCTCAGCGAGGCCGATGCCCGCGGTGCACTGCGGATGACCCTCGGCGACAACACGACCGAAGCGGATGTCGACGCGCTCGTCGCCGCCCTCCCGGACGCCGTCGCGCGGGCCGCCCGAGCGGGGATGGCCTAGCCCTTGGTGAGCTAGCCAACACCTGCGGCGTAACTTCCGCGAATCATTCGCGGTTTACGCTCGCCGCCATGATTGCGAACCCCTACCTGACCGCACCATCCGACGAAGCGCTGTGCTTTGAATCCGTCGCCCAGCTCTCGCAGCGCCTCGACTCGCGTGAGATCAGTGCGCGCGAGCTTGTGGCACTTCACCTGAGCAGAATCGACCGGCTCAACCCCGACCTGACCGCATACGTCACGGTGCTGCACGACGACGCGCTCGCGGCGGCCGACGCGTCAGATGCACGCAGGGCCGCGGGTCGGTCGCGTGGGGCGCTCGACGGAATCCCGGTGTCGGTCAAGGATGTCGAGCCGATGGCGGGTGTGAGGTTCACGATGGGGCTGAAACCCTTCAGCGACAACGTGTCGGACTTCGATCCACTGCACGTCACAGCGTTCCGCGCTGCGGGAGCGGTGATCCTCGGCAAGACCAACACGCCGGAGATGGGGCACAAGGGTGTGACCGACAACCTGCTGTTCGGGCCGACGCGCAACCCGCACTCACTGCGCCACAACGCGGGCGGCTCCTCCGGTGGCGCCGCTGCATCCGTCGCCGCGGGGCTCGCCGTTGTCGCCCAAGGCTCTGACGGTGGGGGATCGGTGCGCATCCCGGCGGCAACGACCGGTCTTGTCGGCCTCAAGTCGTCGGCCGGTCGCGTGCCCGAGGTGCGGCGGCCCAATGCGTTCCAGGCTGCAACCCCGTACCAGTCGATCGGTGTGCTCACGAGAACCGTCGCCGACACGGCCATTGGCACCGCTGCCTTCACCGGCTTTCACAGCAGAGACCCGCACTCGGTGCCCGCCGTCGACCTGCCGGCCCGGTCGCATACGGTCCTCGGGTTCGCGCCGACGTTCGGTGATTTTCCGATCGATGTGGATGTCGCAAGCATTCTCGCCACCTTCATGGGCGCGCTCGACCTGCCGAATGTCGCGGTAGAGCGCGTGGATGTCGCCCTCCCGAACGCCTTCGAACTCGCGCACCTCTGGCGTCGCCTCATCTCGGTGCAGACCGCCCACAACGCCGCGGGATTCCTCGAGCGCGGCGTCGACCTGCTCGGCGCGCACCGTTCGGAGATCCCGGTCGAGCTCGCCGAGCTCATCGAACTCGGGACGAGCCTGAGCGCTGTCGATCATGCCCGTGACCACGAGCGGCGATCCGAGGTGTTCGACGCGATCGAGCTCGCCCTCGAGCACTGCGATGTCATCGCCACACCCACCCTCGCGGTTGCCGGGGTCGAGAACGGGGAGTGGGGGAGGACGGTGGGCCCGACATGGATCAACGGCGTCGAGGTGGAATCGACGATCGGCTGGACACTCACCCACCCGCTCAACCTCAGCGGACACCCCGCAATCACCGTGCCGATCGGATTCACGGCCGAGGGACTCCCGGTCGGACTCCAACTCGTGGGTCGCCGATGGGACGACGCGGGCCTGCTCGCGCTGGCCACGTCGATCGAGGCGTCGCGCGCGTAGCTCGCGGGTCGACCGCGTGCTGCGTCGGGGTCTCCGCGCTGGGCCGACCTGGCGGTTCGCGAAAGCGTGTCAGATCGAGTTCTCCCGGTGGGCCGAGTCGCGGTGGCAGGGCCACATCCGCCCCGCCCGCGCGGCGCCATGAACTCCGACACGCCCAAACCCCGCCCCAAAAGAGCCTCGCGTCGAAAAAAGTTTGATCAATTCTGTGTAACGCGCGTCGCGTTCTCACCCCCGCCGAAAATGTGCGTTTGTGCGTTTGTTGTTCGTTTCGCAGCTCTCCGACACCGCCGGGTCACGGTCTCGAAACACGCGTGAAACACAGGGAAATTCACTCAGTTTCGGCGCCAAAGCGGCCCAGTGAAGTTTTGTTACCGTTGTGCGAATTCGGACCTAAACAACATCTGTGGTGTACGAACGCACATGGTGAAGGTCCACCCCCGACCACCACGAACAAGGAGTGTCACATGCGCACCACCCGAGTAGCGGCCTCATTCGCCGCAGTAGCAGCCCTCTCCCTCACCCTCGCCGCATGCACCAGTGCACCGGCAACAGAGGGCACCGACTCGCAGTGGGTCGGCGCGGGGAAGGACCCGTCGGAGCTCACCTTCGCCACGAACGTCAAGTCGATGGGCTTCGACTGGTTCAAGCGCATGGAGCTCGGCGTCGAGAAGTTCGGCACCGACACGGGCGTCACCGCTTTCGAGCAGGGCCCGTCGACGGCCGACCCCGCACTCCAGGTGCAGGTCGCTCAGGACCAGCTCGCACAGGGCATCGACGCACTCATCGTCGTTCCCACCGAAGTCGCTTCGATGGAGCCCGTCATGAAGCAGGCCATGGACGCCGGTGTCGTTGTCGTCACGCACGAGGCGTCCAACGTGGAGAACGCCCTCTGGGACGTCGAAGCCTTCAACAACCAGGCCTACGGCGAGCACCTCATCGAGGAGCTCGCGAAGATGTCGGGCGAGACCGGCGACTACGCGGTCTTCGTCGGAAGCCTCGACTCCACGGCCCAGAACGAGTGGATGGATGCGGCAATCGCCTACCAGGAGGAGAACTACCCGGAGATGAACCTCGTGGGTGACCGCCAGGTGACCGGATCCGACCAGAACGTCTCTTACGGCCAGATGAAGCAGCTCATCGCGACCTACCCCGATCTCGTCGGGATCATCGGCGGTGACGCACTCGACGTCGTCGGCGCCGGTCAGGCAGTCGAAGAGGCCGGGCTCCAGGACGACGTGTCCGTGCTCGGCACGAGCATCGTCTCGTACGCCGGTGACCTGCTCGCCACCGGTGCAATCGACCTCGTCACCACGTGGGACCCGGCCGACGCCGGATACGCCGCCAACAAGGTAGCGCTCATGGTTCTGCAGGGTGAAGAGATCGCCGAAGGCACCGACATCGGTGTCGCCGGGTTCGAGTCGATCACCGTAGAGGGCAAGGTCATCACGGGCAGCGCCTGGGTCGACATCACCGCCGAGAACATGGACGACTACCAGTTCTAAGACACACCAGTTCGACCCCCGCTCGCCGCCCACGCGGCGGCGAGCGGGGCACCATCCACTTCGAAAGGACGCCCTCGTGACTGAGGTGATCGTGAGCATGACCGGCATCGGCAAGGACTTCGCCGGGGTCACCGCTCTGCACGACATCGACCTGTCGATCGCAGCGGGCGAGATCTGCTGCCTCGTCGGTGAGAACGGGTCGGGCAAGTCGACGCTCATCAAGATCCTCGCGGGCGTGCATGCCCCGAGTTCGGGCGAGTTCGTCATCGCCGGACAGAAGCGCGACACCTACCGCCCGTCCGACGCACTGCGCGCAGGCATCCAGGTCATCTTTCAGGACTTCTCGCTCTTTCCGAACCTCTCGGTTGCCGAGAATATCGCCTTCGCCTCAGAGATCTCGGGCCGCGTGGGCCGCTTCAGCCGCAAGCGTGCGGCGACGGTGGCATCCACGGTTCTCGATCGAATGAAGATCACGCTCGATCTCGACGCACGCGCCGGCGACCTGCCCATGGTCGACCGCCAGCTCGTCGCCATCGCGGCCGCTCTCGTCACCGATGCACGACTCATCGTGATGGATGAACCGACCACCGCCCTCTCGCAGCGCGAGGTGCAGGCGCTCCTCGCGGTCGTCAAGGGTCTCAAGGCCGAGGGCATCTCGACCCTGTTTGTGAGTCACAAGCTCGACGAGGTCGCTGAGATCTCCGACCACACGGTCGTGCTCCGCAACGGCACGAAGGTCGCGGATGCGGCAGCCGACGCCTTCGACCGCGCGGCCCTCGTGACGGCCATGACGGGTCGGGCGATCGAGTACGGCCACAACATCGCGGTTCCGGTCGCCGACGACGTGCCCGTTCTCCTCGAACTCGACGGGATCTCGCGCCCGGGCTGCTTCGACGATGTGAGTCTCACCCTCCGCCCAGGCGAGATCGTCGGGATCACGGGGCTCCTCGGCTCCGGGCGCGACACGCTCGCTCTCTCGCTCTTCGGAATGCTGCCGCCCACGTCGGGAACCATCTCGATCAGCGGTGCCCCGGTGACCCTCAACTCGGTGCAGGATGCCATCGCGCACGGCATCGGCTTCGTGCCCGAGGATCGCCTCACCGAAGGCCTCTTTCTCGACCACTCGATCACAGAGAACATCGTTGTGCGCACGATCGGCTCGATCCGCAACCGCTTCGGGCTGCTCGACGTGCGTCGCACAGTGTCGCTCGCGAAGGAGTGGGTCGCGAACCTCTCCATCAAGACCCCCACAGTGACGCAGGCAGTTTCCACCCTCTCGGGCGGCAACCAGCAGCGGGTGGTCCTCGCGAAGTGGCTTTCGGCGCACCCGCGCATCCTCGTTCTCAATGGGCCGACGGTGGGCGTCGACATCGGGTCGAAGACGCAGATCCTCGACCTCCTGCGTGAGCTCGCGGGCAATGGCATGGGGATCATCGTGATCTCCGACGACATCCCTGAGCTGCTCGACGTGTGTCACCGCATCCTGCTCATGCGCGGTGGAACAGTGACCGACACCTTCGACCGCGCCGACATCACCGAGCAGTCTCTCAACACACTCCTGGTGGCCTCATGACAACAACACTCAAGCGACTCATCCGCTCCAACGAGTTCACGATCCTCGTAGCGATCATCGTCGTCTCGATCGTCATCACGGCGATCAACCCGGTGTTCCTCTCGCTCGGCAACATCTTCGACCTGCTGCGTCTCCTGACGGTCACGGGCATCCTCTCGCTCGGCGTTCTCCTCGTTCTGATTTCGGGCGGCGTGGATGTCTCGTTCCCGGCGATCGCGAACGTCGCGACCTTCGCGGCCGCCACGATGCTCCTGGCCGCACAGTTCGACGGCAGCGGCGTGGTGTTCTACCTCGTCGCGACGCCGATCGGAATCGCGCTCGGACTCCTCAACGGGTTCTTCGTCGCGAGATTCCGGGTGCCCACCCTCATCGTGACCCTGGGAACCTCGAGCCTGTTCTATGGCGGAGCGCTCTTCTTTCTCGGCGGCCAGTCGATCTTCACGCTGCCCCGCGGCACCGTGGAGTTCTCGCAGGCCGGACTCATCACCGTGCCCAACGCGACCGGGCCCGGAACGACGAGCCTGCACCCTGCGGTGCTCATCCTCGCCGTGCTCGCCGTGCTCGTCTGGCTGCTTCTCTCGCACACGACCATCGGGCGCCAGATCTATGCGCTCGGAGGAAATGCCGTCGTGGCCGAGCGCGCCGGCGTGCGGGTGCACCGCGTGCAGTACTTCCTCTACGCGACGGTTGGTGGCCTCGCCGCGATCGGCGGAGTTACCTACGCGACCCTGTACCGCAATGCCAACCCGGTAGGGCTCCAGGGAGGGGAGCTCGCGATCATCGCGGCCGTCGTGCTCGGCGGGGCGCTCATCACGGGTGGACGAGGAACAGTCGTCGGCTCGCTCCTCGGCGTTCTCCTCCTCGGCATCGTGCAGAACTCGCTCGTGCTCGTCGGACTCCCCGCGACCTGGCAGCAGGTAGCTGTCGGCGTCGTGCTCATCATCGGTACCGGTGTGCCGGCCCTGCGGGCGCTCAGGCAGCGTCGCGCATCCAACGGAGGTGCAGCATCATGAAGCTCTTGTCGATCATCTGGCCGGCGGACCGCCACATCCGTCTCCTTATCGGGGTCGTCCTCGGCGTCGTCGTTCTCCTCTCGGCACTCAAGCAGGG
>Ga0247813_10001593_pt1 | contig 16930 bp, 11 predicted proteins | sample UWRJL169409C1_FD_180719 | JGI IMG/M metagenome (GOLD analysis project Ga0247813, IMG submission 180719) | Plant litter microbial communities from Arlington Agricultural Research Station in Wisconsin, United States - UWRJ-L169-409C-1 | ecosystem: Environmental > Terrestrial > Plant litter >... | reverse complement strand
ACCTGCAACCATTCCTTTGTGGTCTTTGAATGAAAATACCGGTCTTTGGAAACAGGAAAGCACGGCCACCAAAAATGGGAATGCATACATAGGAGAGGTCAGCCACTTTTCTTTCTGGGAAGGAGCCGATCCCACACCATTGGTAGGTTTCAGCGCACAGGTTGTTAATACTGCTTTACAGCCATTGGCAAATGTGCCAGTACGGATCAGCCAGGCAGGAGCAACCTATAATTCCAGGTTTGGCTATACGGATGCGAATGGAATGATCAATGGATCGATACCAGCTAATACATCACTCATACTGGATATCGTAACGCCTTGCGCCATTCCTGCTTACTCCTTTAATTTTACCACAGCCAACAGCGATCTGGACCTGGGTACACTTACCGGCAATCTCGGGCAAAGCCTGGTTACCATTTCGGGAACCGCCAATAATTGTGCAGGCCAGCAGGTAACTAACGGTTACGTACAAACGTACGACGGAGGATTTTACAACAGGATCAATATTGTGAATGGCAGTTTCAGTTTTACAGGAATTGCCTGTACCAATCTTCCGGTGAAGTACATTGTAGTCGATAAAACAACCAATCAGCAAAACCAGCCACAGACCTTCAGTTTGGTTACGGGCCTGAATAACCTCGGCGTAAATACCGCTTGTGGCACCAGTAGCGTGAGCACACTCACTTATATTTTTGATGGTGTTACACATGTAGTGACAGAACCCGCTGATACGATGGCCGCATTTTCTTTCAATAATTTTATTACCAATATCATCCAGATGAATATTCCCGGAGGCGGAAGCGGCAGTCCCAGGATCAGCTTTGAAATAAGCGGTGGATATTCTTTAGGGAGTGATCATTTTACGGGTGATCTCTGGTTTCCAACTTTCCCGAGCGGCCGCGGAAGGCTGGCGGCACCTGTTGCAGTGACGCTCACTGAATATGGAAATACCGGGGGATTTATATCGGGGAGTTTTTCGGCGGATAATGTACAGGACTTTGATAACGCATCAAGCGTTCATACGATAAGCGTCACTTTCAGAGTGAGAAGAAACAATTAACGATGGGGATTCAATAAATAAGGGCAGGTTTCTACCTGCTCTTATCTTCGTTAAACAAAGCAACAGTTAAAAGGCAATTGACAGAAGAAGAACTGATACAAGGTTGTGTAAAAAAAATAAGTGGCCATCAGCGCTTACTTTTTGAACGTTATGCCGGCAAAATGATGTCGGTTTGTCTTCGCTATGCCAATGATCAGCATGTTGCGCAGGATATCTTGCAAACAGGTTTCATCAGGGTTTTCGACAACATCCATCAATTCAGGCATGAGGGCAGTTTTGAAGGTTGGATGAAACGCATCTTCGCGAATGTAGCGCTGCGCCATCTTTCAAAAAAGAAATTGGATTTCAGGGAAATTGGCGATCGGCAGGTGGAGGGCATCTCCGAAGACCCTTCGGTATTTTCAAAAATCTCAGAAGCGGATATCCATGCAATGATCCGGATGCTTCCGGACGGTTACCGCACCGTTTTTAATCTAAACATCATTGAAGGTTACAGCCACGATGAAATTGCGGAGATGCTGAAGATACAGCCCGGCACGTCGCGGACTCAATTATTAAAAGCCCGCAAGATGCTGCAGGGGCTTATTTTGAAAAGCTTTAATTTGATCACGGTATGAAAGACGATTTATTTGATAAGCTGATACAACAGAAAACGGGAGGCCATGAAGCTCCTGTGCCGGCGGATGCCTGGACAAATATCTCGAAGAAGAAAAAGAAGAAGAGAGTTGCGGGCTGGTGGTGGTTCACCGGGGTTATATTGCTGCTGGGACTGGCCGTGGGTGGGTATTTTCAGGTGAAAGAAAAAAATAATAATGCCTCTTACATTGCAATAAAAACAACCAGTGAAGGGCAGAATAAAAATGATCAGAAAGTATCTTCATTTACCACAACCAAAAAAGCCAGCTCTGCTACTTCCACTAAAAATTCTATTATTAACAAACAAATAAATGAATCTGTTTCTACCTCATCCTCATCACCAAACAACGTATCTGCAAGGATAACCATTGATAAGACAGATGATCTTATAAAAAATAAAAAACATACTGAAAAGTATATTTCTCAAAAAGCGTTAGCACAAAAAAATGAAAAAGATGAGGTCGCATCCATCCGGCGTAATAAAAAAACAATCGCCGGCCGTAGCAAAATCATTATCACCAATAGTGATCCCATAACTCCAGAAGAAGACATGGATGCACCGGAAAACGCTACTGTTTCACTGACAGAAAACCACATTGATGAAGTCATTAAAGCAAAGCCAATACAAAATACTGAAACAGATCCATTGAATATTGACAGCACGTTGGCATCAACAAAAAAGATTGACCTTCTGCAAAAAGCACCGGAAAAATCAACAGAAAATAATACGTTCATCACCAAAAAAGATCCGCCGGGTAAAAAACGAATTGGTCTTTACGCCGATCTGTCTGTAACACCTTACCTATCTTTTTATAAAAATGATCCATTGATCTCTGTAAAGCGTATCACGGTAACGCCTATGCGAAAAACGGAATTCACGGCAACGGATATACGCAGCTCAACTGAAGCTGCTTTTGCGTACACGGCCGCCTTAAGGAAATCTATCAATAAAAAACTCGCTGTTGGTACGGGTTTGCAATATTCTTTTATCAAAGAGAATGTGTTGCTTTCGGGTACCGAAACCAGTACGGAGTTCAATGTGATCAAAAGGCTCAATCCCAATAACGGAAATCCATTTCTGTTTGACGACACGGTATCTTCCACCAGTACCGGTAAACGCACTATACATGCCACGAACAGTTACAGCCTGGTAAGCATACCATTACTGCTGCATTATGAGTTGATCAACAAAAAGAACTGGGCATTTTCATTGGTGGGCGGAACTTATCTGAATATCAGCACCAGCTATGATAACAGCATCGGTGGCGAGTTTCAGCCAATTTACAGCAATGGCAATACTGGCGGCAAAAGTGAAAATAAATTTACTGCAGACCTTTTTGCCGGGCTTCGTTTCTCCCGAAGGATAGGAACCAGATATGTTGCATTTGCAGAGCCGGGCATGCGTTACAGCCTGATGAAATATGATATGCAAAAGCAGATCAACAATAAATACATTCACCGGGCGGGAATATCGTTCGGGTTATCATGGAAACTAGGCAGGTAAAGAAAGGGCACTATTCACGTGCCCTTTTTAATTATCAATTATCGCTCTTCTATACCTGTTTCCCAATTCTTTCTATTCTCAGCCCCTTGTGATAATTTTCTAAACTCACCAGTATTTTTACACCGGGCTTCGCCGCCGCTTTGCACTATTTCTGGTAAAATTTCGTATTTTACTTTACTATTATATATTATGACCGTTTCAAAACATCCATTTCGTTTCATTTTCAGGCTCTTCTTAATTCTTATAGGCTTTATGCCGCTACAGGTTTTTGCCCAAAATATCGCGGGAGTCTGGAAAGGGACCATTACTACTACCGAAAAAGAATTGCCGTACGAACTCGCTATCACCGAAACAGATGGCAAACTTACTGGCTATTCTTACGTCCGTTTTACGGTAAATGGGAAGGAGATGTCGGCCGTAAAATCCATCAAAGTAAAAAATAACGGCAGTGATGTGACTGTGGAAGATGATGACCTGATCTACGACAATTTTCAGCAATCGGCACCGAAAGATGTGAAGCAGGTGAGCAAACTGGTATTAAAAACTGAAGGAGAATTGATGACGATGAACGGTTCGTTCAAAACGAAAGCTACCAGGCAATTCAGGGTTTTGACCGGGAAAATAACTTTACAAAAAGTGGATAGTTCGGCCCCTACTGCCATACACCCAACGTTGGATTCATTGAAACTCTGGAAGGACCTTTCCTTCCTGCAGCCGGAAAAACCTGTGTTTGCGGCAATTGTAAATAAACCTGTTGTAAGAACTGACCTCCGGAATATTGTGGCGGATACTTCAAAATCCATCGCAAAGATAACCGCTGTTCAAACATCTTCTGTCATAAGAAAAATTGAGACAGAGCCGGTTGTGGAAGAAAAGAAACCAGTGGCGGCCCCGCCGGTGGCCGCAGTTGTAACCCCTCCGGTTGTTGCGGCTCCGGTCGTAAAAAAGCCACAGCCGGTTCCTGCCCCAACCGTTGCGGTAGCAAAACCTGTAATACAAACTCCGCCGCCTGTACAGAAACCAGTGGTAACTGCACCGGTTGTGTCAGCTCCCGCCAAACCTGCACCGGCAGTAGTGAGGCCAAATGTAACGGGACCGGATTTTACGGCAAATCTGGCCAAACGCAGTATCGAAACCATCAAGACATTGGAAATAAAAACCGATAGCCTTACGCTTACATTGTATGATAATGGTGAAGTGGATGGCGATACGGTAAGTGTGATCATGAATGGGAAAATGCTGATGGCAAAACAAGGACTCAGCACAAATGCCATTACCAAAACGATTTATATTACTCCGGACATGGGTGACTCGATCCAATTGGTGATGTACGCCGAAAACCTCGGAAGCCTGCCACCTAATACCGGTCTGCTGATCATCAGGGATGGATCCGAAAGATACGAGATCCGCTTTTCGGGTGACCTGACAAAAAATGCGGGCATCACGTTAAGAAGAAGGAAAACGATAGTGAATAGTCAATAGTGGATAGTCAATTGATAATGGATAATGAATAAATTATCTATGGCTTAAAATTTAACTATCTCAAAATGATCGAACCTTGAACTTATAAAATATTTGACTACTCACAATTGATATTCACTTTCACGAATATTAGCATTTTTTTAAACGGATTAATTTTATCTTGGCCAGATGAAAACCGCCCTACTCTTTTTATTACTATCCGCCTGCAAATTTGCCGGTGCACAAGAGTTACAGATCCCTTACGATTCCGCATTTTCTTCAACAACGATCGCCAGGTATGTTGTTGAAAATTTTCATACCGAAGAAGACAGGCTTCGGGCAATTCATACCTGGACTGCAACCCATATTCAATACAGCAGCGACAGCATGTATCTCATCAATTTCAATCCTGATCCAGATTTGAAAATATCTGCAGCTTTGAAAAGGCGCAAAGGTGTGTGTGAAAATTTCGCTGCGGTATTCAACGATGTTGCACGAAGAAGCGGACTGATCGCTTATGTGGTGAATGGTTACACCCGCCAGAATGGCCGGGTGGACCGCACCGGGCATAGCTGGTGTGCAGTTTCCCTCAAGGATGAATGGTACTTTTGCGATCCTACGTGGGACAAGGATAATTCACCTGCCACGCATTATTTCCTGGTTCCTCCCGAAGAATTCATTAAAACACATATTCCATTTGATCCGCTTTGGCAACTAAGTAATGCGCCGGTATCACATGCGGAATTTATCAATGGCACTTATGCGCATTCACGAACTCCTTATCACTTTAAAGATTCGCTTGATGTATACTTAAAGCTGAACGAATTGCAGCAGATGCAAGCCAGTATTGTACGCATACAACGTGCAGGCATTTTGAATGACATGACAAAAAATGATGTCGCTTATTTAAAAATGAATTCGGAAATGATCCGTGAGGATGAAGATTCCAGAAACTACAACGATATCGTAAATAATTTAAATAAAGCTACGGCGCAATTAAACGGATTTATCAGCTACAGAAACGCACAATTTTTGCCGGCAAAAACTGATGATGAGATCAAAGCACCGCTGGCTTCAGCAAAAATATTATTGGCTGTTGCAGAGAAAAAGATCAATGAGTTGGCGAAGTCGGAAGCTACCATAAAACATGATACCGATGTCCTGAGTCAACGGCTCGAAAGATTAAACACAAAACTATCCGACCAGGAAAATTTCCTCAAAAAATACCTTTCCGGCAAGCCGGAAGAAAAGCTTGCATTGCTCTATAACTGAGTATTGACAGTATTTTAAGCAGACAAAATAAAAAAGCATCAAGTTTTCAGTTTTTTTTCGATTGCTCGTCAAAAACGTTGAACCCGATGCTCTCTTCGAATTGCAGTCGCATCTATTAAAGTTACTTCTGCTTTTCAAACTTTCTGAAATGCTCTCTACATTACTGTATTGCTTTTTTCATAATTGTACTGCTAAGATAACATCAGCACTATTCAATTTCCAAATTTCCGGGCCTTGTGTTACGCACAGTTTTCGCACCATATCCGCAGGATCGCTGTATAACTTTCGGATACTGTTTTTATATAAATTTGTAAATTCCTCTAAAGGGTTTCCATTTTTTAACTGATACCATATGTTTAATTTCCGCAGATTATTTCTTTCTTTAGTTTTTGTTTTTGCTGTAAAATTTTCTTTTAGCCAGACGATCGTGTTGTCGAGATCCACCGATCTCAAACTTGCAGCGCGACAATATAAATTGATGGATCAATCATTGGCTCCCGATCAGTTTCCCCGCAGCCTCGATACCAGCGGCAATCTCGTTACCAATACCCGTGGCTGGTGGACGAGTGGATTTTTTCCGGGCAGCCTTTGGTATCTATATGAATTTACAAAACATACAGCTGTAAAAAATGCTGCGATACGCCGTACCAAAGCTGTAGAAAAAGAAAGCCTCAACACCGGCGATCATGATATCGGTTTTAAGATCTGGTGCAGCGTTGGCAACCAATTGCGCATCACGAAAGATACTGCGGCCACATTACCGATCATTATTGATGCGGCAAAAAGCCTATCGAAAAGATTCAACCCAACGGTAGGGCTGATACGCAGCTGGGGCAAACTTGACGACACCAAAGAATTCCTCGTGATCATCGACAACATGATGAATCTGGAATTATTATTTGAAACTACAAAGCTCACCGGCGACTCTTCTTTTTATAAAATAGCGATATCGCATGCTGATAAAACTCTGGCAAACCATTACAGGCCGGATGGAAGCAGTTACCATGTGGTGAATTATGATTCAAAAACAGGAAATGTGATCGGGAAACGTACAGCGCAGGGCTTTGCAGATAGCAGCGCCTGGGCACGCGGACAAGCCTGGGGATTGTATGGATATACGATGTGTTATCGTGAAACAAAAGAAAAACGCTACCTGGATCAGGCGAATAAAATTGCGGGCTTTTTACTAAAGCATCCCAATCTTCCTGCTGATAAGATCCCTTACTGGGATTTCAATGCACCAAATATTCCGGATGCTTTACGCGACGCTTCTGCCTCCGCGATCATGAGTTCGGCTTTGCTGGAATTATCACAATATGTTGAACTCAAAGAGTCGGCATTTTACCAGAACAATGCGATGCAAATTATCAGGAATCTTAGCGTTGCGCCCTATCGCACAGAACTAAATGAAAGCAGGAATTTCTTGTTGAAACATAGTGTAGGCCATCTTCCTGCAAAAAGCGAAGTAGATGTGCCGCTGAGTTATGCGGATTATTATTACCTGGAGGCTTTGATGAGAATGAAATAAGTTTAGAGATTAGGGTTTAGGGTTTAGAGGTTTGTAAGACAATACCCCTAAACCCTAAACCCTAATCCCTAAATTTCCTTAAAATTTCTTCACATATCTATGGCAATACGGGCTCTGCCCATTCTTACCGTAGTAATTATGATGATAATCCTCAGCTGGATAAAATTTGGTGGCTTCAGTAACTTCAGTAACCACTTTATACCCTTTGTCTTTTAATTGTTGGATCAATTCTTCGGCGGTTTGCTTTTGCTCATCATTCAGGTAAAAAATTCCCGAACGATATTGCGGGCCAATATCCGGGCCTTGTCCATCTACCTGGCCGGGTTCATGTGTTTCAAAAAATAATTTTGTCAGATCGCTGTAAGAGATCTTTTCGGGATCGTAAATAACTTCTACTGCTTCCGCATGACCGGTACGGCCTGTACATACATCTTTGTAAGTCGGATTTTCCAACGTACCTCCAATGTAACCCGGCGCTGTGGAAATTACGCCCTCCGCTTTCTTCATGTAAAATTCTGTGCCCCAAAAACACCCTGAGGCGAATATTGCTCTTTCTGTTTTCATCTGTTTATTTTTAAGCTGGTATAAATTTCATTGAGATTGAGTTCACGCAATGACGCGTATTTTTTGCGGTAAACCTTTCACCAACAAATACATGGCCGAGATGTGCATCACAATTGGCACACACGATCTCTGTTCGATGGCCGTCCGCATCAGGCACATGTTTTACTGCACCTGGGATCTCATCATCAAAACTAGGCCATCCGCAATGGGAATCAAATTTATCCTCTGATTTATATAAAGGAGCATTGCAACGCCTGCAGACATAAGTTCCGGCGAGTTTATTATTATTATACTCTCCGGTAAATGGCATTTCTGTGCCTTTTCTAACGATCACATATTCTTCTTCCGGGGTTAATTTGTTCAGTTCCATATGTTTGATTTTTGTATGCTTATAGTAACAAATAGTATGCAAGTATTTTAAACGCTATAAGGTTGTCATTTTGGCGGGTTATTGTTAAGGTAAATAAAAATAACAGTCCGCGCCGCAGGCACGGACCTACAACAAGCACGCAAGGCCGGAACAACTCCGGCCTTACGTTCGTAATTCGTAATTAGTAATTAGTTACAATCCCGAATTTATGATCGTCTCATCCACCTTATCAATCGCTGCTTTTTCTTCTTTCAGTTTCTTGATCTTTTTGCCATAAGATATCTTGGTGATCAGCACAAACAGTACCGGCACCACGAATATCGCCAGTGTTGTGGCCGACAACATCCCACCAAACACTGTCCAGCCAATGGTTTTACGTGATTCAGCCGCGGCACCGGTAGCGAATGCCAGCGGCAATACGCCGAGGATGAATGCCAGGGATGTCATAACGATCGGGCGTAGACGAAGATTTACCGCCTGCAAGGTTGCCGCGATGATATCCACCCCATGGTCTACCCTTTCCTTGGCGAACTCCACGATCAGGATCGCATTTTTTGCCGCCAGGCCGATCAACGTGATCAATCCGATCTGCGCATACACGTTATTGGTGAGCTTTGGCAATAACAGCAGGGTGAGGATAGACCCAAATGCCCCGATCGGAACCGCGAACAATACCGAGAATGGGATCGACCAGCTTTCGTATAATGCTGCCAGGAACAGGAACACAAAGATGATCGAGATCGCAAAAATGATCACTGTGCTGTCGCCTGCGGCAATTTCTTCACGGCTCAGGCCACTGAATTCATATCCATAACCAACCGGCAATGATTTCGCCGCCACTTCTTTCAATGCCTGGATAGCCTGACCGCTACTGTATCCGGGTTTAGGGCTACCATTGATTTCCACCGCACGATAAATATTATAATGCGAGATCAGCGACGGGCTTTCCACCACTTTGGTGGTCACTAATGTATTCAGCGGGATCATGCTGCCCTGGCTGTTGCGGACATAATATTTACCCAACTCGTTGATGGAAGAACGGTACGTGCTATCCGCCTGCGCCATCACCCTGAAGTTTCTTCCATAAAGGTTGAAATCATTCACGTAACTACTTCCCAGCAAAGTACTCATAGTGGCGTAAACATCCGAAACGGATACACCCATTTTTTTGGCCTGCTCTTTATCTACATCCACCTGGTAACTTGGTGTGTGAGTGGTAAAGAAGGTGTAAGCCATCCCGATCTCTTTGCGTTGATTTACTTCCGCAAGGAAATTACGGGCTACCGTTTCAAATTGTTGAATGTTATCGGTACTGGTGGTTTGTTGTAATTCGAATGTAAACCCTGCCGTCTGGCCAAGTCCCGGTATCGCCGGTGGCGCAATCGGTAATATCCTTGCTTCCTTAATATCGGCAGTCGCCTTCTGAATATTAGCGATGATGCTTTGCAGCTGCAATTCCTTCGATTTCCTGTCGTCCCATGGTTTCAGGTTCACGAACATGGTACCAACATTCGATTTATTCGAAAAGCTGATGATATTCAACCCTGCCAGGCCGCCGACAGTACGTACACCCGGTACCTTCTGCACACGCCCCATGATATCGAGCAACATTGCTTTACTCCTGCTGGTAGAAGCCCCTTCCGGCATTTCGTACGTAACGTAAAGCCTGCCCTCATCTTCCGAAGGAATAAAGCCTGATGGCTTCGCTTTGAACATGAAGAACAATCCTACGAACAGGCACACGAGCATGATCAACACCAGCGGTGTGGCACGGATCCATTTCGCGACACCTCTTGTGTAGGAGCGGTTCATTTTTCCAAACTTATCATTGAACCATGCAAAGAATTTTTCCAACAGATTTTTCTTCGCCCCTTCTTCTTTGGATGGCTTGAGCATAATGCTGCACAATGCAGGTGTAAGCGACAATGCTACAAATGCAGATATCATTACAGACACAGCGATCGTGATCGCAAACTGTTGATACAACCGCCCAACGATACCCGGAATAAACCCTACCGGAACGAATACTGCCGCAAGGATCAGCGCTATCGCGATAACAGGACCGGAGATATCACGCATCGCTTTGCGGGTAGCTTCCTTCGGCGATAATTTCTGATGATCGATATAATGCTGTACCGCTTCCACCACCACGATGGCATCATCCACCACGATACCGATCGCCAATACGAATGCGAAAAGTGTAAGTGTGTTGATAGTAAAACCAAATGGTATGAAAAAGATGAATGTACCGATCAGCGAAACCGGGATCGCCAATACCGGGATCAGCGTTGCTCTCCAGTTCTGGAGGAACAGGAACACCACGACTACCACCAGGATCAACGCTTCGATCAAAGTATGCAATACTTCTTCGATAGATACTTTTACCACGGTAACGGTTTCTAACGGCATCGCGTAGTCGATATCCTTAGGGAATGTTTTTTTAATTTCTGCCAGGGCTTTGGTCAACCCTTCATAAGTCGTAAGCGCATTTGCTCCCGGAGCCTGATAGATCAACACGAATGCCGCTGGTTTTCCATCAACATACGCATTACTTCCATAATCGAATTTGCCGAGTTCCACACGGGCAACGTCTTTCAGGTAAACTACCGTACCCGTTTCAGGCCTTGTACGAACGATGATCTTTTCAAATTGTTCTTTCGTATTCAGGCGGCTGTTGGTAAGTACGCTGTACTCAAAACTCTGCACATTGGGTTGCGGGTTACCACCGATCGTTCCCGCTGCCACCTGCAGGTTTTGCTCTGCCAGCGCAGCAAGGATATCGGAAGTTGTCATTTCCAATGCTGCGAGTTTTTCAGGATTAAGCCAGATACGCATCCCGAAATCATCTGCACGGGAAACAATATCACCTACGCCGGGAACACGTTGCAAGGCATCTTTCAGGTAAATATTTGCATAGTTACCGATGAAGGTTGCATCATGCGTTCCATTCGGAGAGTACAATGCCAGCGCTACCATGATACTCGGATTACGCTTTCTAACGGTAAGGCCTAAACGCTTTACCGCATCTGGTAATGTCGGTTGCGCCACACTCACCCTGTTCTGCACATCAAGCGCCGCGATGTTAACGTCGGTACCGATGTCAAAATTCACGTTGATACTGCTCTGCCCGCTGCTGGTACTGTTGCTGCTCATGTAAGTCATGCCCGGCGTACCATTGATCTGGGTTTCTATCGCTGTGGTCGTTGTCTGCTCTACTGTCTGCGCATCCGCACCCGTGAAATTTCCCGACACAGTTACTGTCGGTGGCGTAATATTCGGATACTGTGCCACCGGCAATACGGTCATGGCTATGAAGCCCACCAGTACGATCACCACAGAGATCACAATCGCCGTTACCGGCTTTTTTATAAAAGTTTCTGCTATCATTTGTCGTTTTTTTGCCCGCCGTTGGCGGGGCCCGATACATTAATCTATTTCTTTGTTGCTGCACCCGCTGCCGCTGGCGCTCCTATCGTAACTTTAGATCCTTCCCTCAGGTTTTGTACGCCTTGCGTCACCACTTTTTCACCCTGCTTCAATCCATCTTTTACAATGATATCCGCACCAAGCGCTTTACCCAATACTACTTTCCTTTGAGAAACTTTACTGCTATCTCCCGGCACATACACAAAATATTCACCGAGCTGCTCTACCACTGCTTTATATGGTATCACCAACGCCTGGGTCGAACTGTTGTTTTTTACCCTCACTGTACCGTTCATACCTGCTTTCAACAGATTTTCTTTATTTGGAAAAACAAGCCTGGCTTTGATCGTACCGGTTTGGGGGTTCACCGCCCTGTCAAGTAAAACTAATTTACCCGGCTGAGGATATGCTTCTCCTTCAAATGCAAGTGTAAAAGTGGAATCACCAGCTTTTGCCTTTTCATTCAGGATGTTGGCAAAACGGAAGATGTCTTTTTGTTCTACGTTGAAATCAACCGCCAGTTCGCCATCTGCCGAAACGGTATTCAGCAAAGTTTGCCCGGCAGTAACTGCAGCTCCTGTTTTTACCAGGGAGATACCGATGATACCATCAAATGGAGCAAATACTTTTGTGTAACGAACGCTTGTAGAAACACCTTGGATATTCGCTCTTGCAGCAGCAGCCTGGCGTTGAGCCACCTGTACCGCAGCATCCGCGTTGTCTACAAGTTGTTTTGCCACCGCATCCGCTTTGTCAAGTTCATGGTAACGTGCCGCATCTTTTTCAGCTTTATTAAGATTGGCTTCAACAACCTGCAGGTTAGCAACGGCCTGTTGATAATTAGCAGCATATAATTGTGCATCGACAGAATAAAGCAATTGCCCTTTTCTCACTTTTGCGCCGTCGGCGAAATGAACACCGGTAATAAATCCGCTTACCTGCGGACGAAGTTCAACCTGGTTCAATGGAGTGATCGTTGCAGGATATTCATCATAATAAACCGCGTCGGTAGTGCGTACTTCTTCCACTGTAACCTGCGGTGGCGGCGGTGGTGGCGGCGTATTGGTTTTGTTGCCGCAAGCTGCCATCAGCAGCAATGAAGCGATCCCTGTATATTTGAAGAGTTGTTTTGACAATGTATGATTCATATTTTCTTATTGTAATGGTGGAAATTTTATTCTTATTTATTAATAGATGATCTGGCCCAGTGCTTTCTGAACATCTGTTTTTGCAGCGAGTACCTGGTAAAGCGAATTGAAATAATTTATCTGAGAAGCACGCAGATCGGTTTCAGCAGTGATCACTTCGAGATAGGTTTTGATACCTGAACGATACTGAAGATTGATCACATCATATACCTCCTGTGCTACCTGAACATTTTCTTTCAACGCCAGATAATTTTCCAGGTTGCTTTGGTATACCGCCAACGCCTGTGCATACTGCGCATTCACTGTATTCTTCAAAGCTGCGATGTCGTAACTGTTGCGTTTCAACTGCAACTCCGCAGTCCTGATATTCGCTTTACGTTTTCCTCCCTGGAAGATCGGAACGGCCAATGTGAGCGCCGCAAATGAATTGGGATAGTTTGTATTATATAATTTTCCAAAATCATTGTTCTGGAAATTAAGATTGTAAGCCCCGTTTACAGAGACAGATGGGAGATAACTCCAACGGTTATACGCAACATTCGCAGTCAGCAATTTCTGTTGCGTTTCAAGCAATTTGAATTCTATCCTCGACTTGTAATCCGGTCTCTGCAGTGTATCCAGCGCTATTTCATTTTCCATAGCGGTGCTGTCATATACAATATTTAAAGTACCGGATTCCGGGTAAGCCATCAATGATTTCAGGTATTCCAGCTTTGCTTTTACCAATTCCTCATTGCTGCGTTTGGAAGCTTTCAGGTTATTAAGTGTGATCGTAGCCCTTTTGTAATCGATCTTATCAGTGATGCCAGCTTTATATTGTGCAGTCGCATCCTTGAGGCTACGCTCTACCCTTGTGATGTTTTCAGCAGCAACTTTTATTTGTTGTATTGTCGCCAAAACATCATAAAAAGCCTTTGTTACATTGACAGCCAGGTCAATCTTATTACTCTCCGTAGTTTGTTTTGTCTGGGTCAACACATCCGTTCTTGTTCGGCGGGCCAACAAAACATCCCTGTTGAAAATTGTCTGTGTAGCAGTGAACTGTCCTGCAGAAGTATTGTCAACGCCCAAACGGATCGGGTTTCCGCCGATCACACTTGTCTGCAACAAAAAGTTATGCTGTAAGCTATAACCAAAATTGACCTGCGGATACCAATCGGCCAGTTTGCTTCGTACTGTTGACGCAGTGATCTCTTCATCCAGCAATGCCTGCTGTATACGTGGTTGATTTTTGATCGCATACTCAACAGCGGCTTTCAGTGTCACTTCATTGAGCAGGCTGTCTGGTGTGTTTGTTTGGGCCGACATTGCAAAAGGCGTCAGGCAGATCATGATCGCCATCCCCAAAACTATCTTACCCGGCCTTAAAATTCGTTCCTGCGCAGGTACAGGACCGTTCCTTCTTTTGTTCCTCATTACTATCAGTTTATTCATAAATTAAATGCCCCGGCAACATAAGTTTGCAGGGCAACACATGGGTTTTCCAGGCTGGCAATCGAAAAAGGGCAATCGATATGTTATGTAAGATCTGATTGATGGCGACAGTTGACAGGGTTACGGCTGAAGTGTAGTCAATCTTGAATGATATGTAATTCATTCATTTTCAAAGTAATAATACTCCCGATCCAAAGTTCTTTCCGACTTTCGACGCCGTTTATTCCATCAAATACCCAAATGATACATTGAAGTTGCAAATGTATTATTTATTTTGAAATTAAACAGATGTTTAGTTTTTTAAGCGGTAATATTTTCCGTTAATCGGAAACCCTGATCGATCAATTGCCCCGGGCTTAAGTCCGGGCGATTGATCGATCAGCTCGCTTTCTTTTCTTTTTTATATTTCTGAAACAGGTCCAGTTTGAATTTAATATTACCATCACTGCCCGGTTGGCCCCTTATGAAAATACTTCTTCCGCCTTTGGCATCGGTGCCGATATTTTCGGGAACATAATCGGTTTTACGTTTCTTTAAATTGTTCAACGGTACCTGTATGCTGATATCGGTATTGCCCCTATTGCTGAAAATCCCCTCTACGAACATCGACAGCACACTCGATTGAATTTCCATCCTGTTGATGGTGATATCCTGGTTGTGTACCACCAGCCTGTCTTTCAATTCCGCAAAGCGGATATTGTCAAAATCCCGGTTCTTGAAAAGGATATTCTGCAGCTTTTTTACGGGTTCGTAATTATTCAGCGCTCCATTTTTCAGGGAAAAATCAATCGTGCTTTCGATACTTGCCGGTAATACTTTGCCATCATCGCTGATCAGCATAGTTGCGGAAAGTTTTGTATCCAGCGCTCCTTCCAGGCTTTGCGCCGTGATCCCATCCTGCCCGAAATTATCGAACGCGGTGAATAATTTCTGAACATCCACCCGGTTCATATTCACATCCAGGTTGGCTTTGCTCTGGCCGTTTGCCTGGTTCAGCAAAGAACCTTTCATGCTGATATTTCCTCCGGCATGTACCATGCTTACGTTGTTGATCAGGTACCGGTCCTGCAACAGGCTGATATCGGCCACCACTCCATCAGCTCTGAATTTTTTGAAATAAAGCGTATTTGCTTTCAGGTTTACATGCAGGTTTCCATGTTCCAATGCTTTATCGATATTATCGGCAGCCTGCGCCCGTTTCTGTTTGGCGGTTGCTCCGGAAGACGGTTTGCCCCTGCTTTTCAAAAGATAAGTAAATGCACCCAGGTTGAGTGAAGGCGAAAATATGCTGAAATCTATATTCACTTTTCCAGGTTCGGTATTGATGAGGGTAAGAAGGTTTTTCGCGGTGCCGTTCATAACAATGCTATTTCCTAAAATATTCGCCTGGATATTCTGTATGAAAAGATCGGAATTTTTAAACAGCAGGCTGCCATTCACGTTTTTCATTTCAACATTGCGTGGAGCATACAGCACATTTCCGTTTCGGAATGAAATATTCCCATCCAGGAACGAGTTGGTATTATTATTTCGTTGCATCGGCCCCTGGTATTTCAACTGCACCGATCCATCTCCCGATTGCAAACGGATGGCATCACTGCCGATAAGTTCGTTGAGCTGCTGCAAAGGAAAATTTGCTGTCAGGTCAGCCGTCAGCAAAGGCGTTTGCAGATCAAGGATCTCGATACTTTTTGCTGTCATCGGTAAACCATGCCATTCTGCAGAAAAACCGGTAATGAGAATTTTAGAATTAGGGTCTTTTCGCGGAAGCCCTGCTACCACTTCATTCGTGTAATAACCAGTAAAAGTTGTTTTTTCAAAATCCATGAAAGGTGTGGCCAGGCTGGCATCTTTGGTAGAAAAATTTACTTTCAGCAAAGGTTCGCCGCCTTTCAGCGGGCCATTGATCATTGCGGTTGCATCCAGTTCTTTATTCAGCTGAACAATGGATAACGAACGAGCGATCTTCTCGGGCAGCAATGCTTTTATTTCGTCGTACCCCGCTCCTTTGGTGTGAAGCCGCAGAGAAAATTGTGGTGAAAGAGGACCGAGGTCGAAACTACCGGTAATGTTGAAACGCTGGCCCTGCAATTTTATATCCACGCTGTCAAACTGAAGCTGGTTAAGCTTTTTGTCATACCGCATTTTAAGCTCGCTGGTAAAAGTTTTCCCTTTGAGAAAGCTTCCTTTGGCCAGGTTGAATGCAAGGCTGTTCACCAATATATCAGCATTGGTATGAAAAATAGTCTGGGTGGCTTCATCCTCCATTTTCACATCCAGGTCTTTTATCATCAGGTCGTGCAGCTTTTCTTTTCTGCGGTCGTCAATCACGATATTGATATCATTGAGCCGGATATTTTTTAATTCGTTGGTATTCGATGAAGCGGGATTTTGCGCCACCGGCGCTGATTTTTTAGGCTTTAATAAATAAGTATTGGTGTATCCGGAGGTATCCGTAAAAAGATATATCCGTCCATTGTCCAGTCTCAAACCATTGATGGGTGTCTGTTTCTTCAATAGCTTGCTG